>Ga0181577_10004834_pt1 | contig 10371 bp, 9 predicted proteins | sample 101ome_21_FD_132468 | JGI IMG/M metagenome (GOLD analysis project Ga0181577, IMG submission 132468) | Coastal salt marsh microbial communities from the Groves Creek Marsh, Skidaway Island, Georgia - 101413BT metaG (megahit assembly) | ecosystem: Environmental > Aquatic > Marine > Intertidal zone... | reverse complement strand
TTTGGATGAGCTCACTGAAGAGCAACTGGTTGCCATCATGACCGAAACCAGGAATGCCCTCGTTAAACAATATGCCAAGCTACTCGCCCTGGAAGGAGTCACGCTTGAATTTGCCAGTGACGCGCTCAAAGTCATGGCTCGCACGGCCATCACCAAGGGAACGGGCGCACGTGCCCTGAGAGGCATGATGGAGAAAATTATGTTGGACGTGATGTACGACATCCCCGGTAGAGAAGATGTGGCTAGCGTCAAGGTCACCCGAGCTTCGGCTGAGGGTCGCAGCAAGCCACGGGTTCGACTCAAATCAAAGGACGCTGAGGCAGCCTGACGCCTCGATGATTCAATTCGGCATGCTCTCTAGTAAGAGTCCGCCATCCCACCCATGGAACCAAGTGTTTCGAAATCTTCACCTGTGGCACGTCATGTTGCTTCGATCCCACGATCGGGCATTCGTGACTTTTTTGAATTGGTTCAAGGACAACCCGATGTCATTTCACTGGGAGTTGGAGAACCAGACTTCCTGACCCCCTGGAAAATTAGGGAAGCAGCGATCTATTCTCTGGAGAAAGGTCAGACCTCCTACACGTCCAACCTGGGCTTGCCTCGCCTTCGCCAGGCTATTGCTAGTTATGTGGAAAATCATTTCCACGTTGGGTATGATGATGTCTCGGAAATCCTAGTGACGGTAGGGGTAAGCGAAGCATTAGACCTCGCGCTGCGCGCCCTGATCGATCCTGGTGATGAGATCCTCTTTCATACTCCATGCTACGTCAGCTATGCCCCCAGCATTGTCCTGGCCCATGGAGTGCCCGTTCCAGTGACTTGCCAAAGTCAGGACTCCTTTGCTTTGGATCCGAATGCGCTCGAGGCAGCCATCACGCCAAGAACCAAGGCTATCGTGCTTAATTTCCCCACCAATCCGACCGGTGGCACCATGGATCGCGAGCGCCTTCAGCGCATTGCCAACTTGGTGATCAAGCATGATCTGGTGGTGATCAGCGATGAGATTTATTCCGAACTCACCTACGAAGGGCAGCATGTCAGCATTGCAGCCCTTCCAGGAATGAGGGAACGCACGATATTCCTGCATGGCTTCTCCAAGGCATTTGCCATGACAGGCTTTCGAATTGGGTATGCCTGCGCTCCGGCCCCACTGCTTGAAGCGATGTTGAGGATCCATCAATACAGCATGCTTTGTGCTGGAGTGACCAGTCAGCAGGCGGCTATTGAGGCGCTACTCCATGGGAATGAGGAAGTCATTGCCATGCGCGAAGCTTACAAGCTAAGAAGGAATTACATTGTCGCGGCTTTTAATGAAATGGGGCTGACCTGCCACATTCCAAGAGGAAGCTTTTATGCTTTCCCCAGCATCCAATCCACGGGCATGGATTCCAAGGCCTTTGCGGTGGCTTTGCTGGAGCAGACCAAAGTGGCGTGCGTCCCAGGAAGTGCCTTTGGTCAGGGAGGAGAGGGGTTTTTGCGTTGTTGTTTTGCCACCTCTCTGGATCAAATTGAAATCGCCGTTGAGCGTATGGCTACCTTTCTCAGGAAAGGGTAATGGAGGATTGATCTGCCAATCTGCAGCCCTCAACCTGCTCAGTCCCTTTAAGATATGAGTGGGGATGCTTTCCATCGCGATGTGTGCCTCGCAAGGACATCCGAGGCATCTGAAGGAGGCGCCGAATGATGCCTGGATACCTGCTTGAGCCGGAAGCCTGAATGGCTAAGGACCTAGCTCAGGACCCAGCGGGCGAGATTGTCCCTGACACTTCTCCACAAGGGTGAGCCTGGTGATCCTCACCTCCTTCCAAGGGATTATCCGATCAAGCCGAAGGCTTTGGAATAGCCTCAGCCAAGGCCTCTTTATTGAAGCTGCCGCTCAAGGTAGAGCACAGCCTGCCTGACAGAGGCATCCATCTCCATGCGATCTTTGACCAGTCGGCAGGCATGCAGGACCGTGCCGTGATCTCTTCCTCCAAAAGCACCTCCAATCACATTGAGTGAGCTTTCAGTCAGTTGTCTGGAAAGATACATGGCAATCTGGCGAGGGAAGGCGATGTATTCAGGACGACGCCGGCTGGTCATGTCTGCCAGACGGATGTCGTAGTGCTCGGCCACTTTCTTCTGAATGCTTTCAATACTGACCACCGAGCGACCCTCTTCCTGCAGGGTTTCACGAAGAAGCTGTTCAGCGAGGTCTAAGGTAACCTCTTTCTTGGTGAGCGAAGCAAAAGCTGCCACGCGCATCAGGGCTCCTTCAAGCCGGCGGATGTTGGCCCTGATGTTGCTGGCTATGTATTCGACGATCTCTCTAGGAACGGAAACCCCTAAAGACTTTTCTTTCTTAAGGAGAATGGCCAGTCGTGTTTCCACATCCGGAGCCTGCAAATCCGCAGCCAGACCCCATTCGAAGCGTGAGCTCAAGCGTTGTTCCAACCCGTCGATCTCGCAAGCAGGACGATCGCAGCTCAGTACGATTTGCTTGTGGGCTTCATGAAGGGCATTGAAAGTGTGGAAGAATTCCTCCTGGATTCGTTCCTTTCCTGACAAGAATTGAATGTCATCGATCAAAAGCACGTCGGTTTGACGGTAGCGTTTGCGGAACTTGACCAGCTGATTGTTTTGAATCCCATCGATGAACTCATTCGTGAATTTTTCGCAGGAAAGATATGAAACCTTCGCTTGGGGTTTCTTGTTAATGACTAGCTGACCAATTGCGTGAAGCAGGTGCGTCTTGCCTAGCCCCACACCGCCGTAAAGGAAGAGTGGGTTGTAGGATTTACCTGGTGACTGAGCCACAGCCAATGCTGCGCTGTAGGCCATGCGGTTGTTGCCGCCTACCACAAAGGAGTCAAAGGTGTAGAAAGGGTTGAATTGAGTCAGAGAGCCATCGCCGTTGGACTGTTTGACGCGGCTGGAGGAGGCGGGTGTGACGGGCCGTGGCGATGCTAGTTGATTTGAGTGGGAATCAGCGATCTTAGATGGGGTGGATTTTCCACTTTCATCCAGACATTGATAACAGACAGACAGGCCTTCTCCGGAGGCTGCCTGCACCACTTCTTCCAGGAGTTGGTGGTAGTTGTCCTTGAGCCAGACCTCACAAAAATCGTTAGCGACTTCTAGGGTAAGGATGGAGCCTTCGACTTTGATGGCCTTGAGCGGAGCAAACCAAAGTTTGAACACATCCTCATTGAGCATGGTTTTGAGCTTTTTGACAGCTCGGCTCCAGATTATTTCTGCCTCGTTCCGCATTCCCCTAGATTTGTTTTGAAAACGTCATTTTTTAACTTTATTCACGCCCTGCCCTGCAGCTGGACCCAGGATATGTATCCACAAAATCCTGTGTGATGCTTCGCTTTACTTACTGAGGATGTTGCTCGAAGTGTTAACATAAAAACTTCAGTTAACGTTCTTGCAAAATACTCCTAAACAACAACTTACAAAAATTTTACGACTTTAGATTGCTTCGGGTATTATCAGAAGGTTGGCCTCTGATAACCTGAACGCAAGCAAACTAGCCTAGAATCACGGCAAGCTTCTAGCATAACATATTCACTCTTATTCACAAGTTATGCACAGTGCCTTAAAAAAGCTTGCTAGCCGATTTTTCCATGGTAATGCGGGGATTTTAATGAGGCATGAATCAATCCGACGCGCCTCAACCAAACATTACTTTCTCCAATGGGTAACATGGGTATTCAACAGCAAATTTGGCTGGTTTGCCAACCCTCAATTTTCAGAGATCTTTCCTAAATTTCTTGATTGACTGCTTCGACCACCGGTGTGTTGGAAGAAAATCGTATCACGCGAACTTGCTGCCCCGAATTGATCCTGCCCATGTCGCTCAAGACATCGACAATGGTATCTCCAAAGCGTGCTTTGCCGCCAGGAGCCAATGGGCTGATGCTTTCTCCCTCTGCACCCATTAGGGATTGTTTTCTGGACTCACCGGCTCGGAAGGTGGCTTCCCCGCTGGTTGTGGATGAGACCAAGCCTCGAAACAGAGGCGTTTGCGGTAGCAGACTGGCAAGCAAGGTGATCACGATAGCCGAACCGAGGAGTGCTATCAGGAGAGCCTTGACGGGTTCCACCAGCATCGATGAAGAAGGTAACTGCCAGAGGGGAAGGGTTGGATCCAAATCTACCATGCCCATCAGTAAGGCCCAAAACATGAGCATGGCCCCCACCAGTCCGACCACCATGGTGCCTGGTAGCACCAGAAGTTCCAGACCCACCATCAGCAGGCCTAGAAGAAAAAGAGCTGCCCATTCCATGCCTGACAGCCCGGCAACATAGCCACCAAGAAAATAAATCGCGAAGGCGACAAGGCCACCGATCCCAAGAAATCCAAAACCAGGTGTCTTAAATTCCAGATAGATCCCAACGATCCCAATGATCAGCAAGATAGAACTGATTTGATTGATCCAAGTCGCCACTTTTTCGGCCCCCGTTGGTTCAATGCGGACTATCTCCACTTGGTCCAGATTAAGTTCATTGAGTAGGGTGTCTAGTGAATCGAAAGTTCCCAGGCTCAATAAAGGCTTACCGGTTTCCTTGCTCACTTTTGCCGCCTCATTGTCAGTAAGGGTGAGGATCTGACCTCGCTCACTGAGCACTTCCCCGTCCCGGATCAATTCCTTGGATTTGTCGATCATCGCTTCGACGACTTCAGGGTCGTGACCATTGCGTTCGGCGGTGGCTCTAATCTTCGCTGAAATGGCAGAAGTCATTTTCACTTCGACGGTGTCGGGCATTTCCCCGGCTCCTCCTCCTGGAGCCATCAAGATGGGGGCGGCAGCACCGATGACGCTCACCGGAGCCATGTAGATTTCCTGGGTTGCCACCGAAATGAAGGCTCCAGCCGAATAGGCCTTGTCGTTGACGTAGGTAATGGTGCGCCCTTTGAAACGCCCAATCAGCTCGATGATTTCCTCAGTGATGTCCACCCTCCCACCATTGGTTTGCATATCCAGAATAAGGCATTGGGCCTCTGCACTGACGGCTTCCCGGACACCTCGTCTGACGAGATAAGTCAGGGGGGGCATGATATCTTCGCGAATGGGAAGGATATAAACGGGTCCCTCACTTGAGGACTCGGGCTCAACCTGGGAGGGGCTTTGTGGGGCGGCCAGAATGGGCCATAGCATGAGGCAGTTTAATGCTGTGAACTGGCAAAGAAGTCTTTTGAACATCACTCATCATGGTAATGGTGATGGGATGGCCCTGCAACCGTTCAATCTACAGGCTCTGCCAAGGGCGTGAGTTGCACCCTTCGATGATGGCTTCCCCTGGAGTTGTGGCTGTATTGCCCTCAAAAGGCATCCGGCGCTAGCATGCCTTCTTTGATGAGCATGGCTTGCATGGCCTGGCGAGAGACTTGGCATTTGTGAGCATTTTCAAGCAGTGGCTCCACCGTCGCAGGGAACCATGCTTGTGGCTTCCAGGGATCCAGCCCAGCTACATTGATGGGTTCGATCGTTTCGGCCACCCATTGCCGAATTCGGTGGCTTCGCTCTGCCAGAGTCAGGCTGGATGTCGCCATTTTTCTGATGGCAGACAAAGTCTGTGATAAGGTTCCAGAGCGCTCTGGATCCTGTGAAAAAAGAAACCCTGGAGCCAGATGAGACTGATTAAGACGTCGTACTGTTTCAGCATAGCTGACTGCAGCGAAGTAGATGAGGGTGGTCGCTGCAAACATTTCGAATTGTCCCATGCATGCATAGAGCGTGCCGATGAGTTGATCCGACATCTTTAATTCATTTTGATTCAAACCGGCAATCTGGTCCCAGTTAGCGGGTTTCTCTCCCTGCCTCAGTGCTCCTACCTCAGGCAGGCTCTTAGCCAGGCGTTGAATGCCAAGCAAGGTCATGGGAAAACCAGTCGAAAGCAGTGGGTCCACAAATCCAGCGGCCGAAGGGAGCATGATCCAGCGATCTCCCTTGATGCGATTGTAGCGAAAACCAACCGGGCATCGCTTCCGCATGGGATAGATGGCATTGGCCTGAGCCAACACGGGCCCTAGGGGGCCGGCCAGATCCAGAGCGTGTTGCCACATGCTTTCTGCTGAGGTGCCCTGTAGTTGGGGGTAGGCTGCCTGATCGAATACCACTCCAGCGCTGGTGGTGCCATGGTCAAAGTGAAGCATCCAGATCCATCCTCCTGGAATCAGGTAATGAACCGCAGCTTGGTGGGAAGGGTAGGGGGGCTTGTTCGAGGGCGAAGTTGCCTGGTCGGCAGGTGGACATTTCAGATCGGTAAAGTGACTGTATGCGCTATGGGTGGGAGGCGTTACCTCCAGTGGCTGAAGGGGGATCTGGCAAAGGGAGGCAATGGCGGAGGCTCCTCCTGAGGCATCCACCACCCATGAGGCCTGGATTTCGCTTGCTCCGGTTGGCCTCTGGACGCCCATGGTAATGTGCTCGGGCTGTTCCACCCACTCGGTGACCTCACTATGATCCCAGTAGTCAGCTCCGGCGTCCACTGCCTGTTCCAAAAGGTAGGCATCAAAATCCTCTCTCCACCAGTGGGTGTCGGCCAAATCGTTGTTGGGGCTGGCCGCGACCAACAACTCCTTCTTCCAGGAGCCTGGATGCTGGGCTGAAGCCTTGTCAGGGATGGCATGAAAGGTAAATCCCCTCTTCAGGCCTACGCGTAATTCGGGGTGGTCTTGTTTCCAACGGCTCCATCGGGTGAGCCCCTGCAGGCATTCCAGCTTGTATTCTCGAGAGATTTCATCAAGCAGCAGGTTGGTCAGTGGGGTGGTGGATTCCCCAATGACAATCCTTGGATGCTGATGTTTTTCGAGGATCAAAGTGCGGTAACCCTTACTGCGAGCTATCATGGCCATCAGGCTGCCAGCAAATCCAGATCCGAGGATGACCAGATCCCAAAGCATTGGCTTGGTTCTCATGAGCAGGATGGGCAATGGATTGCCGGGAGCATGGTCTGTAGACGGTTCATTTGAGTGAGGCGATCGACCCTGCTCTGGTTGCAGGTGGAGCAGGGGTTGAACGTGTGCAGGTCCCAAGTATCAATGTGGAGTCTGCCTTGAGCCTGGTTCAGTCCTTCCTCGAAACAGCGTTCGATTGTATGCATCGTTGGAGGGGAAAAAGCCCCTTGAGCCTGCAAAGCCTCCAAAGCTCCGGCTCCCGGGCGAGCCGGGATCAGGCTTAGTTGGGCTGCTCCCTGATCCAGCGCGTAAGTAATGGTCTTCATACAGCTTTGTTGAGCCTGGGCAGGATCCACAAACGGAGGCTGAATCATGATGAAGGCACGATGGGCAATCCCATCATGCTTGAGCCGGTTGGCAGCTTCCTCGTAGTCCCTTAGCTGGAATCGCTTGTTGAGCTGTCTCAAGACAGTGTCATCAGCACATTCCAGGCCCATGGCAACCTCGAGGGAGGGTTTGAGTCGTCTGGCAAACTCACCCACTCGCTGATCAATCAGCCTGGGGTGTGATTCGACTACGACCGAATCGAATCCCTGCAGGGCATCGGCAATAGCCTGATAATCCTGAGGGTGGATGGCTCGCCGATCAAAAAAACTCCCGCTGTTGTAGAGCTTGATCCTTTCAACCGGTTGGGGAGAAGAGGCTGCAATCTTTTTGAGTGCATTTTTAAGCTGAAGGACCGCATGCCCCGGTGGCAGCGTAGCTTGCGTGGTGTGTTGCCACAGGTCACACATGACACAGTTCCACGGGCATTCACGATTGATCAGGAAAACCACCGCTGTCTGGATGGGATTTCCCTCAATCGTCCATTCCTGCTCGATCAGCGTGTTGGCCTGAGCTTTGGCATCGGGTCGCGTGATGGACGGCCGCAAGGCTCGTACCCACTGACTGCGCAACGCGGGCTGACTGGGAGCAGGGCTGAGCGGGATAGAGTCTTCCTCTCCCATGGGCTAGTCCTCCCCAGAAGCCAATTGCTTGATACTCTCTCGCTCCATGCGACATACCTTCCAGTCTTCCAGTACGCTGGCGCCAAGGCCTTGGTAAAATTCAATGGCGGGTGTGTTCCAGTCAAGCACCACCCACTCGAAACGTGCACAGCCTCGCTCAAGGGCCAGCTTGGCCAGATGCTTAAGCAGTGCCTTGCCAATTCCTTTGCCGCGATGATTGGGTCTGATGAAGATATCCTCTAGGTAGAGGCCACGTTTTCCTTCGAAGGTTGAAAAATTGTGAAAGTAGATCGCATAGCCAACCACCTCTCCTGACCAGGAGGCCAGCACGACTTCGGCAGCGGGTGAAGGCCCAAACAGGGAGTCTTTAAGCGTTGACGCCTCGGCGGACACCTGATGGGAGAGCTTTTCGTATGCCGCGATTTCCCGAATCAGTTCCAGGATGATGCCGACATCCTCTACGGTGGCTGGACGCATGCTCAGCTCAGCTGGCAGGGGTTTGGGGTTCATTGGGCGGTGGGCATGGACCTGCCAGCTTGAGCGGATTGCAATCGGCCAAGTGCCTGAACCGCAGCATTGAACTCAGCCTGTTTCTTGCTTTTGCCCTCCCCTCGACCCAGTTCTGACTGATCGTGAAGCACTGCACAAACAAACACCCTATCGTGATCCGGGCCACTCATTTGCACCAATTCATAATGAGGCGGCCGATTGGAATGGGTCTGAAGCAATTCCTGCAGTTCGCCCTTGGGATTGTCTAGACTGGGCAGAATTTCCAGCTTGCCAAAATGCTCGGCAAAACGTCTCAGAATGAATTCACGTGTGTTGGCAAAACCTGCATCCAGGAACACAGCACCGATGAGGGCTTCAAATGCATCAGCCAGCGCGCTGAGGCGCTCTCGGCCTCCGCTGAGTTCTTCACCTCGGCTCATCAGGAGTTGGGGACCAAGGTCGATGCGTTTGGCCAGCTCGGCCAGCGTCTTGCGATTGACCAGCTGGGCTCTGGCCTTAGTCAGTGGGCCTTCTTCGTGATCTGGGTAACGCGCAAAAAGTTCTTGAGTGATCACCAGCTGCAGCACCGCATCCCCCAAAAATTCCAGACGCTGATTGTTCAGCCCTGACTGAGATTCGCTACCGCCGTAAGATCGGTGGGTTAGGGCTAGCTGTAGCTTCGATCGATCCTTGAAGGCGTAGTCAATGCCTGCTTCGACGCTTTCAAGACTCTGCGCTGCTGTGGTAGGCTGACTCATAGGACCGAAGCAGGCTGAGGATCATTTGGGTCTGTGTTCGCTGCTTCCGAGGATTCTGGTTCCTGGATGTCGGTCTCCTGTTCCGGATTCTCACTCTGGTTGGCCTCGGAGGCGGCATCGGTGGCTTGGGGCAGTCCATGCTCCATGAGCATGGCCACGTCGCGCTGAATTTTTTCCAGTTCTTCCAGATGCAAGGCGGGCTCTGCGATGGTGAAGACATCCCCGGATTTGGCATGCTCGTAGACAAATAGCCTTTGCTGATCGCGTTGGAACTGGTCGCGAACCTTGAGAATTCGCTTCCTTTCCAACATGACCGCCAGAATATAGAGAGCACCTCGATACTCGGGGTGGTCTTCGGTGGCTAGCCTGCGCATGAGGCTTTCGGCCGTATCGCGCCCAATGGCATCTGGGGTTGGTGGTGGGGGTGATTGAAAGCGTCCTTGCCAATGGGAAAGGTAAGCTGTTGGTGATTGAGTGGGCTCAGACTGCCCAGCCGCCTTGCGAGCGTGCCAGCAGTCGTGACATAGATCCTCACGAACCAGTTCAGCTCCTTGTGCATGAAGCAGGCTGTGGTAGGTAGCCTGATCCTCAAAAGGCGTTTCGCACTGGAGACAAATCCGCGACCTGGACTGAATATTCCAATCGTTCATCTTTTGCTGATGAGGGAGATTTCGTAATGAATTCTCCCTTTGAGTGGTTCATCCTCCTAAGGCCTCAAAACGAATGTCCTAGATCTCAAAATCAGTTCCAAGACCCTCGTTTTGCGGCACTGCCTACATGGCAGTGGATAACCTTGCTCAAGTTAGCAGCCTCCAGAAATCAGATCAATCCTTCGCTACAAAAACTCCCTACCGGTGACCTGTTCTTGATAAGGATGTGACTTGCCTCTGGTTGGATGCGGGTATAAGACCAACGGGATGGAGCCTTCGCGCAAATTCATGTTTTTTCGTTTGATTTGGGTACCCCTCCTCCTGCTGGGAATCATGTTCTGCGGATTTGGTGCCCTGGCCAGTTTCGAGCCTCGGGAGGATGGATCGATCCATTTCGGTTGGCTTCTGGTTTATCTCTTGTTGGGGATGGGCGCGATCAGCTTGGCCGGCTGGCTGATCTGGTCAGCCCTTTGGCGTCAGGATCCATGGGATGATGGCCTGGGAGAAATGGATGAACAGGAGGAGGACTTCCACCAATCGCCCCCCTCCGATGAATCCTAATTCATTGATGGCGGTTT
>Ga0181577_10004832_pt1 | contig 10371 bp, 6 predicted proteins | sample 101ome_21_FD_132468 | JGI IMG/M metagenome (GOLD analysis project Ga0181577, IMG submission 132468) | Coastal salt marsh microbial communities from the Groves Creek Marsh, Skidaway Island, Georgia - 101413BT metaG (megahit assembly) | ecosystem: Environmental > Aquatic > Marine > Intertidal zone... | reverse complement strand
TGGTCAAACATTTGCGGTTGGAGACGTTGTTTACGTTCAAACAGGCTCTAATGGAACTTCTGGAAGTCTTACACCAATTAGACCAACAGGCAGCAATAATTTGCTGCAAAATTTAGGTGAAGTTGTTCGCAATGGCTCCGGCGGTGATGGTCAAATTAAAGTTGGTGGTGCTGGCAGGGCTAACGCAACTCCAAACTTAGATAAAGGCTTTTTATTCGTTGGAAATGATAGCGATCAATCTGTCCAAGATAATACAATCTTTGTCTCGTCATCCCAGAATAGAGTTGGTATTAATACTGTAACACCACAAGCAACATTAGACGTTGTTGGCGACATGATACTGACAGGCACTTTGAACATTACAGGCTCAGGTCAGTCACTACTTGTTTTAGATACACGCGATGCCGATTCTTTAAAAGAGATTGTGTTCAACAAAGACGGCTCGGCTGCTGCTGCTATTCAGATCAACTCTAATGAGCATTTGTTTATTGAGAACGAGAATACAAAAGATATTATTCTCAGAACCAACAACCAAAACACCCTTAGAATATTTGGAGCCAATCAAAGAGTTGGTATTGCAAAGACTGGCGTCTCTGCGAATGCTATACTTGATGTCAATGGTTCGACAACTATCTCTGGCTCTCTCACAGTCAGCGGAAGTTCGACAATTGGCTTAGGGGCAAATCACCAATCTACATTTGGCGGTGGGTTAACCGCTTCTCTTGGTGTAGCTCTTGGCGAGGACTCTTTTGTTACTTCGGATAAAAATATTGTATTCGGATCCTCCGGTAACTCGGTTATTCAATACAATAGTGGACTTAACAAATTAATTATCTCAGGATCCCTCGGCGCAGGGGGAATTGACCTCCAAGGTGGAGAAGTCACTATTGACTTCCCTGGCGGCACTATTGGGTCTAGTTCGCTTGCCGGACCAGGGAGTTATGTTGGCTTAGATTCAAACAACAGGCTAATTTTAACCGGATCCGCCGCAGTTTCAGCAGCAGGAGCAAACACTCAAGTTCAGTTTAATAACAATGGCGATCTTGGCGCTTCTGCTAATTTCACTTTTGATACGGCAGACTCTGAGCTTGAGGTCAAAGGAAATCTACAAGTAGTCAGCGGCTCAACGCCTGTATTTGAGATTGATTCAGGATTAACTCCTGGTGCCTCCGGTTCAGTCCGTGGACGCATGGTTCATACTATTGTAAGTCAGTTTGATTTAACAAACGGTAGTTTTGCAGCCACAGGGCGATACGTTGATCTTAACGGAGCCGGTGGTGTTTCCAATACTCTTGATAGACAAAATGCCTTGTTGATGCCTTTTTCTGGAAGGCTTATCAGCATTACTTATCATTTCCCTGGCGTAACTCAAGATCCAGCAAATGGACAACCAACGTGGCAGTTACGTGTTGCTAATGTTAACGATCTTAATGGCAACACTATGAACGCTGCTGCGGTCGCCACTTCTATCTGTACAGCATCTTCATGGCCAGGTACAAACTATGTTGGTGGAGTAAACGTTCAGAATGGCGAAGGAACACTTGGTGGAACAAACACATCAGGAAGTTGGGCTTTCGGAACAGGCTCTGCTGTCGGGTTAAGGTTCCTTTCAGGCGACGGAACAAGTGCTAATGTCCCAGGGCAGGCAATTGTAACAACCGTCTGGGAGTTTGATCAGTTAAATCCATTTATTAGTGGATCGGGTAACTGATAAGATTTCAGGCATTTCGTAAAATAATATACTATTTATATTTGACCAATTTTATTTTATGGAGTGTCTATCTATGTCTACTTTGTTAGAACAAGCAATCGTTGATGCGGAAGCATTAAAAGAGGCAGCTATTAAGAACGCCGAAGCAGCGATTATTGAAAAATACTCTTCTGAAGTCAGGGATGCCGTCAACTCTCTTTTAGAGCAGGAAGAGGAAACCCTTGATGAAGAGGAAGAAAGCCCAGTAATGGAAGAAGTTCCTTACGCTATTGAAGAAGGTGACGAGCCTATCATGGTTCGTTTGGACCTCGAAGCCCTTGAGCGTGCTTTGTCCGAGGAGGAAGAGCCTGTTGAGGAATCTCACGAAGACCTCGCTGACACCCTCGAAGAAGAAATCGAGGAAGCACTTGAAACCGAAGGGGAAGAAGCCGATCTTGATGAAGAGATTGAGCTTGACGAGGAAATTCTTGACGCTATTGCTGAAGAGCTTAAGGTAGATTTAGGCATCCCAGACCAAGGTTTGGGAGGACGCTCAACCCCTACTGATCGTAACCTTGAAGGACAGAAGGTGACACTCGCCGCCCTTCAGGACGATGAGCTTGCCGAAGAGCACGATGCTATTCAAAAGGCACGAGAAGAAACAGGAATGTATGTCAATCAAGTCAATGAACTTAAGCAAGACAATTCCAATTTACAGAAAACAATTTTACATCTTAAGGAGCGATTGGAAGAAGTCAATCTTTCAAACGCTCGCTTACTTTACACGAATCGGGTGTTAAATAGCACCTCCTTGAATGAGCGACAAAAAACAAGAATTGTCGAGTCTATTTCAAATGCCGATTCTGTTGAAGAGGCGAAGGTAATCTATGAGACCCTTCAAAGCGCAGTGGGAGATAAAACAAAATCTTCTCCACAATCACTTCGCGAAGCAGTTGAAAGACCATCGTCAACCCTCCCTCGTCGTAGGGAGACCAACGCCCAAAATCCACACTTTAATAGGATGAGGGCTTTAGCAGGCATAAAAGGAGAAAATAAATAATGTCCGTTCTTGATAAATTAACCGAGGGCATTGTCAACCGTGATCTTTCTCAAGAGGGTGCTGCACTTCTTTCCAAGTGGGAGAAGACAGGACTTCTTGAAGGACTCGGCAATGACCGCACTCGTAACAGCATGGCTCGTCTTTTAGAGAACCAGGCTAAGGAACTCCTCCGTGAGACTTCCGCAATGGCAGCAGGCGATGTCGAAGGCTTCGCAGCAGTTGCATTCCCAATTGTCCGTCGTGTATTCGGCGGCTTGATCGCAAACGATCTCGTTTCCGTTCAACCAATGAGCCTCCCCAGTGGACTCATCTTCTTCCTTGACTTTACCGTCTCTAACGATACCGGCAACCGTCTTGGATACGAATCAGGTGAATCTCTCTATGGTGGTGGCGCAGTTGCTTCCGAGATCACTGGTGGTATTAGTCTTACCGGCGACAATGCAGAAGATTCTTTCTACTCATTGAACAATGGTTACTCTTCCCCAACTGGTTCGGTAGCCGTGGCACTTCAGCCCCTTCTTTCTGGTACATTCGGAGGAGATTCCTTCGTTCGCATCGCAGTTGGAAATGAAGGTGTCGCAGAGCGCGGTCTTCTTGATCGAATCGTAAAGTATGATCCCGAGTTTATCTCTGGTTCAACTAATTTGTTTGTTGGTACTGTTGATGTTCCAGACCAGCTTAACAAAGATGATTTGGTTGCTGTGACAATGTTAACACATGCTGGTGTTCCTATTACTGGCTCTGAGGGACTTCAAGTCCGTCGCTTGACTGCTTATTCCGGTTCTGCTGCGAATAAGGGAGTTTACGGTGCTGGCGATCCCAAGGATGATCTTTTGATTGTTATTGCTTCCGATACCAGAACTCTTTCACAATTGTCGGCATCCTTTACTGATGCGCCAGTTGAGCTTGAGTTCGCAATCACTGATGACTTCATCGCTGGTGGAGCACTTGGCTCCGTTATTGGTGATGACCTTTGGGGACTTGAGCAGGCTTCCAACGCTGTTGGGGCAACTGCTGGCGTCATTCCAGAGATCGACATCAAGGTTGATTCTGTGTCCATCACAGCTATCACCAAGAAGCTCAAGGCTAAGTGGACCCCTGAGTTAGGACAAGATCTTAACGCATACCACAACCTTGACGCAGAGGTTGAGCTTACTTCTATTCTCTCTGAGCAGATCGCTCTTGAGATTGATCGTGAGATTCTCGAAGACCTCGTTAAGGGTGCTACCGCAGGTAAATATTACTGGTCCCGTGCTGCCGGTCGATTCGTCAACCGTCTCACAGGTCAGGAGATTGGTGCTTCTACAGCAACTCCCGACTTCACCGGTACTGTGTCCGAGTGGTACGAGACTCTCGTTGAGACCATCAACGACGTGTCTGCACAGATCCACCGCAAGACTCTTCGCGGCGGAGCTAACTTCATCGTCGTCGGACCTGAAGTTGCTAACGTCCTTGAGTTTACCGCTGGCTTCCGTGCTTCCGTGACTGCTGACGCAGAGCGCGGAACCGTTGGCGCTGTTAAGGTTGGCGCACTTTCCAAGAAGTGGGACGTTTATGTCGATCCTTACTTCCCCCGTAACGTGGTCCTCGTTGGTCGCAAGGGTGGATCCTTCTTAGAGAGTGGATACGTCTACGCACCTTACGTGCCATTACAGGTCACACCTACTATCTTCGGAACCGAAGACTTCGTGCCTCGCAAGGGCGTGATGACTCGCTACGGCAAGAAGATGGTTCGTCCCGACATGTACGGACTCGTCATCGTTGTTGATCTCGTTTGATACGATTAATCAACTCGTAGAATAAAAGAATTCCCTCGTCAAGCAATTGGCGGGGGTTTTCTTTATGGCGTCAACTATTTAGTGAGAGGAGACTTATAATTAATGGCAATACCCACTTTAACTCCAGTCAGCCAAGTAAGCGCCGTTGTCTTACCGCGCTCTGGCTCTGCTTCTGATGTAGCAATCCAAACACCCATCGGTGTGTACGACTCGTCAACCGAATTCTTGTCAGGTGCCGCTGATCAGATTAACTACACATATCAAAAACTTGGTGGAGACATCTTAGATATCGAACTAACCACCGGTAGCGTTTACGCCGCTTATGAAGAAGCAGTGTTAGAATATTCTTACATTGTGAACATGCATCAATCCAAGAATATTCTTTCAGATATTCTTGGTATGACCACAGGCACTTTTGACCAAACTGGCGAACTTCAGTCTGGTGCGCTTTCTTCGAGCTTAAGTGGTACACACATTTCCTTAAAGTATCCAAAGGTCACTCTTGCGTTAAATCAAAAGTATGGTGATGGTTTTTCGACGCAAGCTGGTCTTGGAGGTACAACAACAATTTATTCTGCCTCCTTTAAGGCTGTGACTAAGAAACAAGATTATAACTTAGGTGCTATTGTTTTAAGCGCTTCTACAAATAATTTTGATGAAGCAACAGGCGATCCTGTCCCTTATGCTGGTCTTGTTGAGAACAATAGAGTTATTGTAACCAAGGTCTACTATAAGACACCCGCTGCGATGTGGAGATTTTACGGCTACTACGGCGGACTAAACACTGTAGGCAACTTGGCTAACTACGGACAATACTCCGATGACTCAACTTTCCAGTTGGTTCCAGTCTGGCAAAACAAGGCACAAGCAATGGAATTCGAGGACGCGATCTACACAAGAAACTCTCACTACTCTTATGAGTTGGAGAACAATATCTTAAGAATCTTCCCTCAGCCAACAAACCCAGGTGACCTTACGCCAAGGAATTATTACTTTGATTTTAGAATCGTAGAGGACGCTTGGTCTACAGCCGGATCTGGCTCTGCTGGAGTTGATGGAATCAATAATATGAATACAATTCCGTTTGCGAATATCCCATATATCAATATTAACTCAATCGGAAAGCAGTGGATTCGCAGATTTGCGCTCGCACTATCCAAAGAAACATTGGGTCAAATTAGATCTAAGTTCGCAACCGTGCCAATCCCTGGTGAATCTGTAACCCTAAATGGTCCTTCATTAATCAACGAGGCTCGTGAAGAGCAGACAAATCTTAGAGGTGAGTTGAAAGAAGTCTTAGATCAGTTGACCTATCAGGCTCTTGCCGCGAAAGACTCTGAGATTGCTGAGAGTGTTAATAGCGTCAGTCAGAAAGTGCCAGCAGGCGTTTTCGTAGGGTAAAGGGGAGTAAATGTCAGACGACGAAAAATGGAAGCAGCCAGCACAGCCGCCACCCCCGCTGTTCCTTGGTGAAAAAGAACGCAACCTTGTTAAGCAAGTTAATGACGAGCTAATTGAGCGCGTTATAGGGCAGCAAATTGTTTACTACCCTATTGACGATTCAATTACACAGTACAACAATCTTTATGGCGAGGCTATAGAAAAAACATTCTTACCACCAGTACGTGTCTATGCCCTTGTAGATTACCAAAGCACAGAAACAAAAGCAGACACTCCTGCCGGTATGGATAAACAAAACACAATCACAATCTACTTCCACAAAAGAAGATTGATAGAAGACCAAGATCTTTATGTCCGTGAAGGCGACTTTGTTTTGTATGGCGATTACTACTATGAGATCGTCAGCACTCAGTGGGCAAGACAATTGTTTGGTCAGATTGATCACACATTTGAAATCGTAGCAACAGCATATTACTCAAGAGAGGGACTATTCGATGCCACCTAATGACAACCCAAGAAAGCAAGACCTCGCTCCACTTAAGGAGCTTGAGATCCAGCCCTCAACTATTGAAACAATTGACCGTGCTTTGTTCGATTACATTGATGATGAGCTTGATATCTTTTGTTCTACAAACAAAGGTTTTAAAAAGGTGCCATTCATTTGGGCAGGTGCTGAAAGAGCTTACCAAATCAAGCATAATAGAGAACTTCGCGATGTTAATGGATGGCTAATTTATCCTATCATGTCTCTTGAGCGCACAGGTATTACAAAAGATCTCGCACAACGTGGAGCATACTACGCAGCAGCAATGAACTTGCCAGATAACAAAGGTGGCTCAATGACCGTTGCGAGAACAATTAAGCAAGACAAGACAGCTAACTTTGCCAATGCTGACTCAAAAAAACTTGTTCTTGATACCATTGGCAATGGTCAAAACAACTTTCCTCGAAAGAACGAGAAAGTAGTCTACGAGACAATTACAGTCCCAATCCCAGTTTACTTACAGGTCACATATACCTTAACAGTGATGTCTGAGTATCAACAACAGATTAACGAAATTATCACACCTTTCATGACTAAGACCGGGGCTGTGAATTATTTTGTGATCGAAAAAGATAATCATCGTTTTGAAGTCTTTATAGACTCTGATTATGCCTTAAATAATAATGCCGCCGGACTCTTAGAAGATGCCAGAGGTTATGAAACTCAAATTAACTTTAGAGTTATTGGCTACATTATTGGAGCCGACAAAAATCAAGAAAAACCAAAAATTGTACGCAGAGAGAATGCCGTCGAAGTAAAGATTCCCCGAGAGCATGTAATCCTTGGTGATATACCTGAACACCCACATGTTAGCGGCAACGTTCCTTTTTATCGTCCGTAAGTTTATATTTAGGACTTTCGTTAATTTATTAACTATTTATTAACGATAATCAGAATATTTTATTCTCAAGATTTTTGAAGAGCGACAAGGAGACACTTCATAATGTCAGTTAAATCTTTTAAGTTTATTTCACCCGGTATTTTCATCAATGAAATTGACAACTCCCAATTACCCGCCGTCCCAGATGAGGTCGGTCCAGTGGTTGTTGGTCGAACAGAGCGAGGACCAGGAATGCGTCCCGTTAAGGTTCGTTCATTCTCAGAGTTCGTAGAGATCTTTGGTAACCCAATTCCAGGCGGTAAAGGTGGTGATGTCTGGCGAGATGGAAATTACACCGCACCAACTTATGCTGCATATGCTGCTCAGGCTTATCTCCGTAACAGCAATGCTTTAACTGTCGTTCGTCTCCTCGGTGGTCAAAGTGATCAGGTTGCTGACGGTGGAGCAGGCGAAGCTGGCTGGCAAGTTTCTGGCTCTAACGATTTAGACCCAGCAGTTAACGGCGGCGCTTACGGATTGTTTATCTTCCCATCCGCCTCCGCAACAACACCTGTGACTGGTGTTCTTGCTGCTCAGTGGTATCTTGACGAGGGCTCTATTGAGCTTTCTGGTACAATCCGAAACAGCACTACTATTGCTACAGGTTCTGCTGCCTTGTTTCAGGATCTAAATTCCTCTGGTGTCGCAGGGGCTGCTACAATTGAATACAAAGTTCTCATTAAGGATAAAGACGGCAGCCTTGTTAAGGAAACTGCTTTTGACTTTAGCCGTTCAAGCTCGAAGTACATTCGTAAAGTATTTAACACTAACCCAACACTTATTAACAATGCGATTACTAGAACTGCTCAACTTGAAACTTATTGGCTTGGACCAAGTTATGAGAGAGAAGTTGCTGACAGTATCTCCGGTGCCTCTTTTGGTATTATCTTAGGATTGGACTCCGGCTCTGCTAACGCTGCCAACTTCCGCTTTGGCTTTAGGGCAGCGCAAACTCCTTGGTTTATCTCTCAGGATCTTCAGTCTTCTGGCACAGGTTTTGATGCCAATGATATGACAAAGCTCTTCAAGTTCCACACACTTGATTCTGGCGATGATCAGCAGAAGAGAGTCAAGATTTCTATCACAGAAATTAAAGCTTCTACAACTGAGCTTAATCCTTACGGCTCTTTCTCTGTTGAGGTTCGCGATGTTAAAGATAACGACAACGCTCCTATCGTGTTAGAAAGATTTAGCTCTGTTAACTTGAACCCTGCATCTCCAAACTATATCGCAAGAGTTATCGGTGATCAGCACCTTGTTTGGGATGACACTGAGCGTCGTTACCGTACTTACGGAAACTTTGCAAACAACTCTGCGATCATTCGTGTTGAAATGAACGAGGACTTTGACGCAGCCGCTACTGATGCGAGACTTCTCCCATTTGGCTCTTTTGGTCCTATCCGATTCAAGAACTGGGGTCAAGTCCTTTCTGGCAGTGACACTCCTCCTGATACTTATGTTACAGGTGCCTCTGGTATCGCTCACCCATTCCTTCATGGTGTCGATAACCCATTCTGGTTTGTTCAAGATGGAACAAATGCGTTGGGTCACTTTACTGGAACTCTTAACTACCCAGCAATTCCATTGAGGGTTAGCGCTTCCGATGGTGATATTCCAGATCCAAAGGATGCCTACTTCGGTGCTGACTCAACCCAGAACGGAAACAACCGCTTTGAGAGCAGCTATATTGATATCGTCCGAGCACTTCCAAACTCTGCTGATGCTTTCGCAGTGGGTGCTGGTACAGAACATTCTTATATCTTTACCCTTGATGACTTGAAGTCTTCTAACGGTGGAGACACTGGCGAGATCGCAGTTTATTCTTCTGGCTCTCGCGCAGCAGGAACTTCTTTCACCGCTATCAGCGGAACTTATGAGGAAGTTCTTGATCAAGGCTACAATAGATTCACCGTGCCACTTGTTGGAGGATTCGATGGACTTGATATCCGAGATAAAGAGCCTTTCAACAATACCGATCTCGCAGGCGGAAGCGACACTACAAACTATGCTTTCTACAGTGTGCGCCGTGCTCTCGACACCGTTGCTGATCCTGAGAACGTTGAGATGAACCTCTTAACTGTTCCTGGTATCCACAACTCTGCTTTGACCGCTAAGGTTCTTGAGATTTGTGAGGCACGAGGAGACGCACTCGGACTTATCGATATCGATAGTGGATACTTGCCACAGACCGAGAACACACAGACCCAACAGCAAAACGCTGGTTCCGTGGCAACCGCAGTCAATAACTTAAGAGCAAGACAACTTAACTCCAGTTACGGTGCCTGCTACTATCCTTGGGTTCAGGTCCAAGATACTATCAGTGACTCGCTTGTGTTCGTGCCACCTTCAGTTGTTGCTCTTGGAACATACTCAAGTGCTCAACGCGATTCCGAGCTTTGGTTTGCTCCTGCCGGATTCACTCGCGGAGGCTTAACAGAAGGCTCTGCTGGTATCCCAGTTATCCAGACCCGTGCTCGCTTGAATTCTAAGGAGCGTGACGATCTTTACGAGGCAAACATTAATCCGATTGCCACATTCCCAGCAGAGGGTATTGTAATCTTCGGTCAAAAGACCCTTCAGGTTACCCCTTCGGCGCTTGATAGAATTAACGTTCGTCGCCTCTTGATCTACCTCAAGAAGGAAATCTCTAGAATTTCCGCAACTATCTTGTTCGACCAAAACGTTCCAGCGACTTGGAACCGCTTCTTGTCGAGAGTTGATCCTCTCCTGCGAAGTGTCCAGTCCCGTCTTGGCTTGACTGATTACCGTGTGATTCTTGATGAGAGCACAACAACTCCAGAGTTGGTTGATAGAAATGTCATGTACGCCAAGATCTTCTTGAAACCAGCACGCGCTATCGAGTTCATTGCCCTTGATTTTGTTATTACAAATTCAGGAGCGAGCTTCGAGGATTAATAAATAAAGCACTATATATTATAACAGGAGACTAACAAATAATGCCAATTCAAAAATCCAATTTTTGGTTAAACCCAGAATTTGAGCCCAAAAGACAATTTA
>Ga0181577_10004830_pt1 | contig 10374 bp, 16 predicted proteins | sample 101ome_21_FD_132468 | JGI IMG/M metagenome (GOLD analysis project Ga0181577, IMG submission 132468) | Coastal salt marsh microbial communities from the Groves Creek Marsh, Skidaway Island, Georgia - 101413BT metaG (megahit assembly) | ecosystem: Environmental > Aquatic > Marine > Intertidal... | reverse complement strand
GAAACTGCCTTATCTCGTTTAGAAGAAAAGGATAGAGCAGGTACCACATCTAAAGATGCGTATGATGCCTTATCTTTTTTACCTGTAACGGGTGAGGCAATAGCTGCATATGAGCTGCCCGGCATTTTATCACAGAGTGGTAAGATGATATCTAGCGATGATTTTGTAGAAGCGGCAAAAGGCACAGGTCTAGCCACTCTAGGGATTGCAAGTGTGCTTCCCGGTATAGGTCCCGTAGCTAAATATGCAAAAAAAGGTCTTGAGGGTTTTATTCCGTATATGGGACCAAAGCTTGCCACAGAAGGTCCTGACCGTTCTGTGATGGCTATGACAGATTTTGAGCCTCCCAAAGGAGCAACCAAAGCAGCTGATGATATCGATCTTGGATCAGGTAGCTTGTTTGCACCTGAGACTAAGAAGGGTAGGCAGCTTCTTGTTTTATCTTGTAGCTCAACAAAATGTCCTGACGTTGGGGACATGAAAGCAGTTGACCGTTACTTGGGGCCCGTATTCCAAAGTTTAAAGAAACAGGGTGTGCCGGATAATGTAGACGTAGCTATTTTGTCAGCCAAGCATGGTTTGATAAGAGCCGATACTAAAATAAAAGATTACGATCAGTTGATGGATACCAACAGAGCAAGTGAATTTAAACAAGACGCAGGCCAAATGGACAGAATAAAGAATACCTTAGATGGTTACGATAAGGTTGTGGTTCAAGGTGGCAAGAACTACAAGGACGTTATACGAGCTGCATCAGGTGATGCGAATATAACAGAAATACCGGGTGGTAGGGGTATTGGAGATCAGAGAAAATCTGTTAAATCAGCTCTGGCTTTCAGCAAGATTGACACCCCTGTATATCATTACACTCCTGATGCAGAGTTAGGTTTCACAGTTTTTGATCCAGACAAGTCTCCTAATGTTTTGGATGCTCTTGGAACTCATGTAGGTACAGCTAAGGCGGCAAGAGATAGGTTTAAAACTTTACAGCGCTCGGATCTTGTAACAGGTAATTTAGGAAGGGATGAAGCTGGTAATCTTATCCCCCGTACTACTCGTGGGGGCACATACCCTCTTAACGCTGATCTAAGTAAGCCGTATACTCCGGATAAATTTTTTGAAGGACAAGTAAGCGGAGCCGGTCCGAGTAAAGAAGTTTGGGGTGAATCTGATATCTATCAGCATCTTCTGGATGAATACAATAAAAATCGTGACACGAGATACACTATGAGGTCTTTTGTTGGGGACGAACCTGATTTCCCTTTTTCTGATTTTCGTAAATTTATAGGTGAGTTTAGGAGAAAATTAGCTGAGGATGGTTTTACGCATTTGCCGTACTATAACGAAGTTGAGGATTATGGTTCTATGTCTTATGTTATGTTAACAGACAGACCAAAAGGTAGCACTAAGGTTTTGCAAAGCCCTTTTGCCAAGAAGGATCCCGCAGCTGCGGATGATCCAGACATAATGAAAGCCGAAGGCGGCGTCGTAAGTTTGAAAGACAGAGCGGTTAATATGACCAGAAGACCACAAGGTATTGAACCTTTTATCAAATTCGTGGTATAGTCCCTGAAAGGAGATCTAAATGGCAAGAGAACCAATAGCAAGTTTGATGGACAAGATACCATCACAGATAAACATTCAGGACATGAAAGATGAGGTTGATGTAGAAATTACAGATAGCTTAGAAGACTTATCTTCACCTGAAGTAGAGGTTACATTAGAGGATGACGGCGGCGTAGTTGTAGATTTTGACCCGAACGTAGGCGAAGCAGAAGGTGAGTTTAGTGACAACCTAGCAGAACAGCTGTCAGATGCGGAGCTTGGTAGGATCTCCGGTGAGTTAACAGGTGAATTTGATGAGAACAAGAGTGGTAGACAGGAGTGGGAAGATGCTTTCGCCAATGGTTTGGAATTACTTGGGTTCAGCTACGAAGAAAGAGCACAGCCCTTCAGAGGAGCAAGCGGTGTTACGCACCCTTTATTGGCTGAATCAGCCACGCAGTTCCAAGCGCAAGCCTTTAATGAGCTACTTCCGGCAGGTGGACCAGTCAGAACGCAGGTCTTAGGATCCAGCACACCTGAGAAAGAAGATCAGGCGCAACGTGTAAAAGAGTTTATGAATTACTACATTTCCTCTGTTATGGAGGAATATACACCTGAATTTGACCAAATGTTGTTTTATTTGCCATTAGCAGGGTCAACTTTCAAGAAAGTATATTATGATGAGAACTTAGGACGAGCTGTAAGTAAGTTTGTACCAGCTGAGAACCTAATTGTGCCATATAACACATCTGACTTAGAAACATGCCCTAATATAACGCATGTCGTCAAAATGAGCCTAAATGACCTTCGTAAGAGGCAATTATCGGGCTTTTACAGGGATATACCTGTAATACCAGCGCAGGGCGACAGTAATTCTGTACAGGAAGAATTAGAGCGTATTGATGGTATGTATCCATCAAACATAGATTACGACTGTACTTTACTAGAGTGTCATGTTGATTTAGATCTTGAGGGTTTTCAAGAGACCGGTGAGGATGGCGAGCCAACAGGTATCAAAGTGCCATATGTTGTGACAATATCACAGGATAACGGACAGGTTCTTTCGATTCGCAGAAATTATAATGAAGATGACGAAGACAAGAAAAAGATACAGTATTTTGTACACTATAAGTTCTTACCGGGCTTTGGGTTTTACGGATTAGGACTAATACATACTATTGGTGGTCTCTCACGAACCGCAACTGCTGCATTAAGACAACTGATTGATGCAGGTACATTATCTAACCTACCGGCAGGATTCAAGGCCCGCGGACTACGGATCAGGGATGATGACGAGCCGTTACAGCCGGGTGAGTTTAGAGACGTTGATGCACCGGGCGGGGACATAAGATCGAGCTTGATGTCATTGCCGTTCAAGGGTCCAGACCAGACTTTGATGGCGTTATTGGGCTTTGTAGTTGATGCAGGACGTAGGTTCGCGACGATTACGGATATGAAGGTAGGCGATGGCAATCAACAGGCAGCGGTAGGCACAACTATTGCTATGTTGGAACAAGGCTCACGGGTCATGTCGGCTGTACATAAGAGATTGCATTATGCTATGCGTCTTGAGTTTAAGTTGTTGGCTAAGGTTATGGCGGACTTCTTACCTGACGAGTATCCATACAGTATTACAGGTGTAGACGGGACGATCAAGAGACAGGATTTTGACGACAAGGTAGACGTAGTTCCTGTGTCTAATCCAAACATATTTAGTCAGGCGCAGAGGATATCTTTGGCTCAAACCAAGATGCAGCTTGCGACAGCGGCTCCTGACATGCATAACATGTACGAAGTGTTCAGGGATATGTACGAGGCTTTAGGTGTAAGAGATATTGACAGAATATTGAAAAGAACTCCTGAGCCTGAGCCTACCCCGAAAGATCCGGCTCAGGAGAACATAGATGCGTTAGACCAGATACAGCTAGTTGCTTTTGAGGGTCAAGAGCATGAAGCGCATATTATGTCTCACATGGTTTTTGGATCAACACCGCTTGTTGCAGGAACCCCGCAGATAGCTGTGTCATTACAGAAGCATATTATGGATCATGTAAGGATTGGCGCCAAGGAGCGTGCTATGCAGGAGATGATGGCGGCTACGGGTGGTCAGCCTATGCAGGAAATGCAGAGTTTAGAGTTAGAGGCGAGGATTGCACAGTTGATAGCCGAAGGCATGTCACAGCTCAAGCAACTAAGTGGACAGCTCACGGCTCCCGGACCAGATCCGTTGGTACAGCTCAAAGAGAAGGAGCTACAGGTTAGAGCACAAGCTGAACAGAATGACGCTCAGGTTGACGCAGCTAAACTGGGTCTGGAGCAACAGAAAGTACAGCAGAGAGGCGATCAGTTTGACAAGAGACTTGAAAGTCAGGAGAAGCAGACTGCTGCAAGGATCAACGCAGCTGAAAGGCGTGAAATGATGAAACAACAAAAAGGAGGTCAGTAATGGCAAAAAAAGGAAATGGCAATAGTGTCGTAAATCTTGGTGCAGGAGCAATAGATCTTGTTAAAAGAATAGTTGGGTCAAAAATCGGCTCTGAAATGAGTGGAACCGGAAGTGGTATACTTGGAGCTGCTGCGGGATCAAAAGCGGCGAGGGGACTAAAAAAAGGTGGCGTTGTAGGAAAGAAAGGAACATAGCTATGGCTAAAAAAGGTGATGAAAGAACAGAAAAGGACTTGAGAAAAGAATTTTTTGATGGTCCGGCTTCTGATACTATGAGCTTTGAGCAGTTTTTGATACAGCAGGGTCATGGTGACAAGGTGAAGCCTATCAAGATGGCTGATGGTGGCGCAGTAGAACTGGTCCGCGGCGACCCTAACTATTACAAAGATTTGGTGTAGTGACTGCATTTTTGCTTGCTTGTACGCTAAACGGTATAGCTACGGGCGGCATACACTTTGAAAACGTGAACTATTGTATAGATTACAGAGACAAATTGAACAAGCAGTCTTACACGAAAGACGGCGATTTACAAGTATATGAGTGTATATGTAAGGTTGTGCCGTTTGTGGATCCTAATAAAGTGAGAGTTTATTAATGACAGAAGAGAAGAAAAAGCCAGTCAACATAAGTATTGACGAAAATAGCTTTGAATTATCTTTAAGAATACTGAGTAATGAGTTTGTAGCCATAAAGATAGGCTCAACTAACTTTTCAGGGAAACTTATAGCAGGCGGCATTTTATTGTTGTTTTTTACTTTAATTTTACTGGAGGGCTTTGGTTTGAATGAGCTATTGATGAAATGACGGTAGAGACGTTTCTAAGATGGAAGATCCTCCCAAGACTGATGATGCTCTGTAGCACAGTTATGTCTTGGAGATGCGCTGAATGGTTTATGGCTTTAGAGGACCCGACAGCCAGTCAATCGGCTTTTGTATCGGTTGTAATGGGCGTTATGACAGGCGTTTTCGGTATTTGGATGGGTCACGAACATAAGGGAGATAATAATGTTACAAGCACTGATAGGTCCAGTAACAGGGCTACTAGATAAATTTATACCTGATGCAGATCAGAAGGCGAAACTCGCCCACGAGATAGCCACCATGTCTGAAAAACATGCGCAGGAGGCTTTGCTTGCACAGTTAGAAATAAACAAAGCAGAAGCTGCGAGCGGATCTGTATTCAAGGGCGGCTGGCGCCCAGCTGTTGGGTGGGTATGCGCGATTGCTTTTGCCTATCACTTTATCATAAAAGATTTAATAATATTCGGTGCATCGTTCGCTGGATTAGAATTACCGGAGCTCCCAGAGTTTGATATGGGTACACTTTTGACAGTTTTAGGCGGCATGCTTGGAATTGGCGGACTCAGGACATATGAAAAGCAAAAAGGTCTGACAAAATGAGCAAAGAGAAGGAAAAATGTGAGACTTGTGAGTGCTATGAGTGTGAAGCTGAAGAATGTTCATGCGATTGTCATAAAGAAGACCTTGAAATAGAAGGCGTTCCAGTATAATATATAAGAAGTTATAAGACAGAATAAGAAAATATGAGGTTTTTATGGCAAAAAGTGAGATTTATCTTGCAGAAGCTGTATTTCGCGTTATAAATGAAAGAAGGAACATCGTTTTAAATGTTTTGAAGCATAACTCGATCAAGAGTATGGAGCATTATAAACAAATGATGGGCGAAATGGAAGCGTTGGAATACGTTGAGAACGAGATAAAAGATTTATTGAACAGACAAGAGGTAGATGATGAGTGAGAATGGTTTAGAAGAAACCTATGTAGAGCCCAAAGATCGCGTCCTAGACCCCTCTTTAATCAGCAGTACACTATTAGACCGGATGCCTACGCCAACAGGCTGGAGGCTTCTTATTCTGCCGTACAGAGGTAAAGGAAAGACAGAAGGTGGTATATTACTACCGGACAAGCTAGTAGAAGAGGGTCAAGTCTCTACTCAGGTGGGTTATGTGTTAAAGGCAGGGCCTTTGGCTTACAAAGACGAATCGAAGTTCCCATCAGGACCGTGGTGCGCAGAAAAAGACTGGGTTATGTTTGCCAGATATTCTGGTTCACGGTTTAAGATAGATGGCGGAGAAGTTAGAATTTTGAATGATGATGAGATTTTAGCCAAAATAATGGACCCTGAAGACATTTTACACTACTAGAGGATAAAAATGGCAGAAGCAAAAGAAAAACAAGAAGAATTAGATCTACAACTAGAAGATGAGGGGCAAGATGTTGAAGTTACTCTCGAAGATAAAACTGAAACTGATGATGTTCAAGTTGATCCTGTTGCAGAAGATCAGCAAGGTGAGGACGAGTTTAAAAAAGCCGAAAACCAAACTCAAAAAAGAATCAACCGTCTCACCAAAAAAATGCGTGAAGCCGAGAAAAACGCAGAAGAAGCGCTCCGTTTCGCGAAACAAAAAGAGCAAGAAAATCAACAGTTAGCTCAAAAACTTACCCAAATGGATACAAACTACGTTGACCAGTACTCAGGTCGCGTAGAATCTCAGATGGCGCAGACAGAACAAAATCTAAGAAACGCTATGGAGCTAGGGGATACTGAGGCTGCTGTAGCTGCACAGAAAGAAATGACAAGGCTGGCAGTAGAAGCTGATAGAGCCGCCCAAGCCAAAGCGGCTAACGAACAGAGAAATAAGGCCGCTGAGGCACAAACAGTTCCTCAGCCTGATCCAAGGGCGTATAGACAAGGTGTTCAGCCGCCACCGGAGCCTGATGCAAAAGCACAGGCATGGGCACAGAAGAATGAGTGGTTTGGCAATGACAGTGCCATGACATATGCTGCTTTTGGGATACATAAAGACTTGGTAGAACAAGAAGGTATTGACCCTAAGAGCGATGAATACTATACTGAATTAGACAAACGTATGGGCGAAGAGTTTCCTCATAAGTTTGCTAATGGAGCGCAGAGCAAAAAAGTCGTCCAAAATGTTGCTTCTGCATCACGCTCCACTGGAACTGGACGTAGTAGTGGGAAGAGGCAGGTAAGACTTACTAATAGACAAGTCGCACTTGCAAAAAAACTTGGCGTTCCTCTCGAAGAGTACGCAAAATATGTGAAGGAGTAATTGATATGGAAAACCAAAAGGAAATGTTTGATAAGACTATTTCAAGATCTCCTAGATCATCAAATACAAGAGAAAAGACAGCTGCAAGAAAACCGTGGGCTCCACCGTCTATGTTAGACGCACCACCAGCCCCTGATGGCTACAAGCATCGCTGGATAAGAGCAGAAACAAGAGGTTTCAATGATACCAAGAATGTTTCAGCTAAATTACGAGAAGGTTGGGAACTCGTAAGAAAAGATGAATATCCAGATTTTGAAGCACCCGTAGTCGATCAAGGCAAATATGAAGGAGTTTTTGGAGTCGGTGGATTAGTTCTCGCTCGTATACCTGAAGAAACAGTGGCCGAAAGAACTGCATACTTCGCTGCAAGAAGTGCAGATCAAATGGAAGCCGTGGATCAGGATATGATGAGAGAAAATGCTCATTCTACTATGACAATTAGTAGACCAGATCGTCAGTCTCGCGTTACTTTCGGAGGGAAAAAATAAAAACTTTAACCTTTAATGGAGACTTAAATGGCTAATAATTTAGCAGGAGGCTATGGCTTACGTCCAATAGGTTTAACAGGTGCTGCCGCTAACACTACTGGAACAACACAGTATGAAATTGCGTCAAACAACACAAATGCTATCTATCAAGGTGGTATTGTTATTCCTACTGCGGCTGGAGTTATAGACATAACCGACCAAGCGGTCAGCCCGTTAGGCGTTTTTTATGGTGTTGAATATGTCGATTCAGGCACAAAAAAGACAACATTCAAAAACTACTGGCCGGGATCAAACAACGTCAGCGTTGATACAAACTTCCCTATCAAGGCGTTTGTATTTGATAATCCAATGCAACTCTTCACAGTTGTTGCAGACGGAACAAACACTGATAGAGCAACAGCCTTAGCAGACGTTTTTGCAAACTGTTCTATGGCAAGTGTTAACAATGGCAGCACCAATACAGGTCAGTCCACTGATATGCTTGACATTTCAACAGCTGCAACAACAGGCACTTTGGATGTTAGAATTGTAGGGTTGTATGAGGACGAAGGTAATACAGATTACTCAGCATTGGGTCATCAGTATATTGTACGTCTTCTAGGACACTTTAACTCAGGCTTTGCAGCTGCTGTTAATACAGCAGATAATGCTGGTATATAAGGAGGATAGATTATGGCTATATCAAGAGCACAATTAGCGAAAGAGCTAGAGCCCGGTCTAAATGCCTTATTTGGACTTGAGTATGACAGGTATGAGAACGAGCATGCTGAGATTTTTGAAGAAGAATCATCAGATAGAGCGTTTGAAGAAGAAGTGATGTTAGCAGGCTTCTCAACTGCACCGACTAAATCAGAAGGTGGAGCTGTGAGCTTCGACGATGCACAAGAGACATTTACTTCAAGATATACACATGAGACAATCGCATTAGCTTTCTCAATTACAGAAGAAGCTATTGAGGATAATCTCTATGATAGACTTGCAAGTAGATACACAAAAGCATTAGCTAGATCAATGGCACAAACTAAGCAAATCAAAGCTGCTGCCATTTTGAACAATGCTTTCAATACATCAAGTGCAATCGGCGATGGTGCTGCATTAGCGTCTGCTTCACACCCGACTATCAATGGTAACCAGAGCAACATCTTATCAGTGGCTTCTGACTTAAATGAGACATCATTAGAGCAGGCATTGATTGATATTGCAGGTTTCAAAGATGAAAGAGGCTTGAAGATCGCTGTAAGAGGCATGAAGTTAATAATTCCAAAAGAATTACAGTTTACTGCTGAAAGAGTGTTGAACAGTAATTTAAGAGTTGGAACTTCTGACAACGATGCAAACGCAATTAAGAACATGGGTATGTTACCGGAAGGTGCAGTTGTAAACCATTTCTTAACTGACACAGACGCGTTCTTCATTAAGACAGATGCTCCAAACGGTTTTAAATACTTCAACCGTTCACCTATCAAGACCGCAATGGAAGGCGACTTTGACACAGGTAACATGAGATTCAAAGCTAGAGAGAGATACAGCTTTGGTGTTTCAGACTGGAGATGTGTATTTGCAACTCCGGGTGCATAAACAACTTTGCATTTAGCATAAAACGAGGACAGTACTTGCTGTCCTCGTTTTTTTTATGTATACTAAAATCACCTTGACGAAGAATTAACTTCGACAATAGCCAAGACAAGGAGATTTACATGGCTAATTCAACATTCTCAGGTCCTATTAGATCTGAAAGCACAATCAAGACTATTAGTAAAAATGCATCCACTGGAACAGTAACAGAAGTTATGACTATGGGCGATGCACCAGTAGCATTAGCAGACGAGGATAAAACACTCGACAATGCAACACACAGCGGAAGAACAATGGTTGTACCAGCTGTAGCAGCTAATAGAACAATCACACTTCCATCCCCAACAGCAGGAGCCACTTTTAAACTTATATATGGTGGAGCAGCTACAGAAGCAGAAAATCTAATTATTGATAGCGGTTCAGACACCAACTTCTTTATTGGTGGCGTACAGCACTTAGACACTAATGCAGACAACGTAGCAGTCTATGCAGATGGTAATTCAAACTCAAAGCTAACACTTACTGATTTCGGTATTATGGAAATTAATATCATGGCTAAGGATTCAACAAATTGGTATATTTGGGGTAACGTAGTATCTGCGACAGCACCTGCTTTTGCTGATCAATAATAGGAGGCTTAAATGGCTGATGCAGTAACATCTCAAACTATTTTTGACGGCGACAAAAAAGTCATTCAGAAATTTACAAATATTTCTGATGGTACTGGCGAGTCTGCTGTTAAAAAGGTGGATGTAAGTGCTTTAGAAAATAATAGTCATGGCCAAACTTGCACAAGCGTAACCATTGAGAAGATTTGGTGGCAGTGTGTAGGGATGAAAACTAGGTTATTTTTTGATGCTACCTCTAATGCTTTTATAATTGAACTAGGTGAAAATCAAAGTGGTTATCACGATTATTCAAGTTTTGGTGGTTTAAAAAACAACGCAGGTTCTGGTGTAACGGGAGATATTCTTTTTACAACAGTTGGTCATACAAGTGCGGATACTTATACTATCGTACTTGAGATGAGAAAGAACTATGACTAGGAAGGCAGACAAACAACCGCCTAAAACAAAAAAGTATTTCCGCTCCACTAAATCTGGGGCGGGAATGACAAAGGCCGGTGTTGCTCGTTACAGAAGAGAAAATCCCGGAAGTAAATTAAAAACAGCTGTCACAGGCAAAGTGAAAAAAGGATCAGCTGCGGCAAAAAGAAGAAAGTCTTATTG
>Ga0181577_10004829_pt1 | contig 10375 bp, 8 predicted proteins | sample 101ome_21_FD_132468 | JGI IMG/M metagenome (GOLD analysis project Ga0181577, IMG submission 132468) | Coastal salt marsh microbial communities from the Groves Creek Marsh, Skidaway Island, Georgia - 101413BT metaG (megahit assembly) | ecosystem: Environmental > Aquatic > Marine > Intertidal zone... | reverse complement strand
TTTTTTGCCGGTGGTGGCGCGAAGATGACCAAGAAAACGGAACAATCGGCGCACCACTGGACGCGGCTAAAATGATAGCCGCGTTAGTTGCCATTCGGGCAGGCCCACGCGGACCATCCGGCGTGATGCAAATCATCTGATCTTTTTTCAAAAGCCGCCGCAACCCTAGCAGAGCCTTGGCCCCACCTTTATCTGTTGAACCATTGATATAATGGATGCCATTAATGACCCCGGACAACAGGGCAATGTTGCCATCGCGACTGCTTGAGATGAGATAATGGGGACGATAGCGCCAGCCGAATTTCGCTGGAAACCCTAGCAAGCGATTATGCCAATGCACCAATATGACAGACTTATGCCTAGGCCAATCATCGCTAAAGCCAGCGCCCTCAAGCCTCTGCCAGCGCATTGACCGGAGCACTAGCCCAAAATAAATGCCAGCCATAATCCCAAGTAAAAAAGTAACAAATCGGGTTTTTGAAAGCGCGCTGATCATGGCTCTTATTATGCTCCTGCCATGCTGTGATTGCAAAATCTAATCCGAGGTTAAAATCACGATCTTTGGATAAGATATTCCTTTACTAGCCTCTCTTTGCCATAATCTTAAGGGGTTAATCCAGCAATTTTGTATGTTTGCCTTTGGCCTTGTTATCAGATCGGCGTTATTTTCAACCTAAGGTAAGATGGTTTGGTGTTGTTCCTTGCCGCTAGATAGCCTATCTAGAAGATATGACGGCACCGGTTGATACCACCAACAAAATCGCAACATCCCAGCTTTTTCGCCGGTTGTGGCAGGATTGGGTGCGCCGAGAATGGCGCGCTTTATTGGTCATTTTTGCTTTTATGGCGGTGGTTTCGGCTTTATCTGGCGCTTATCCCATGTTGATCCAGCATGTGTTCAACGCGCTTAATGCGATGAATACCGATTTGGTTTGGCAGATACCTCCTTTCATTATTGGTATTGCGCTGATCCGTGCTTTGGCAATGTATGGTTTAGCCCGGCAAGTGGCGTTATTGGCACTGAAAGTGACAATGAATATTCAGAAAGCCATGGCATCGCATCTTATTCTTGCTGATCTGCGTGAGATTTTAGCCGCGCCTTCGGGGCATTTTGTCAGCCGTTTGACCAATGATGTTAACCTCATCCGTGAGGCCTTAGTCAGATTGGTCAGCAACTTAATTCGGGACAGTTTGACGGTGCTGGTGCTGTTTGGGGTGATGCTCTGGTTTGATTGGCTTTTGACGCTTATGGTGCTGGGGGTTTATCCGCTGGCTATGCGCCCTATTATTTCCATTGGCCGCCGCCAACGCCATGGGTCGAGAGCCTTGCAAGAACAGATGGGGGAAGCCACAGCGTTATTGCACGAAACGATCAAAGGTGGCCGCATGATCCGCGCCTATGGGCTTGAAGATTATGAACACAATCGCACATCCCAAATGTTTTCTTGGCTGTTCAAGAGCCACCGTATGTTGGCCTTGGGGCGAGCGCGCATTGATCCTATTCTTGAGGTGTTGGGCGGCATTGCGATTGCAGGTATTATCGGGTTGGCTGGCTGGCGCGTGCTGTCGGGCAATATTGATATTGGGAATGTGGCAGGATTTATTACCGCACTTTTGATGCTGGCACAGCCTGTTCGGGCTTTAGGAACGCTTAATACCGTCCTGCAAGAGGCTGGCGCGGCGTTGTCTCGGCTTTATGAATTGCTTGATACCCCGGCGGCGGTGGTATCGCCTTCTCAACCTGTTTTGCTTAGCCATATCAAAGGCAAGCTTGAGTTTGAAAAGGTCAGCTTTCGCTATGGTGATGCGGTAACACTTGATGATATCAGTTTTACCATTTCACCGGGGAAAACCCTAGCCTTAGTTGGGCCAAGCGGCGGTGGCAAAAGCACGATGATTAATTTAATCCCTAGGCTTTATGATCCGGTATCAGGGGTGATCAAGCTTGATGGTCATGATTTGCGCGAACTGGATTTGGAACAGTTGCGATCCGCGATGGCGTTGGTTAGTCAGGATAGCCTCTTGTTTAACGATACGGTGCGCGCCAATATCACTTTTGGCCGATTAGATGCCGATGATGAGGCTGTCCAAGCCGCGGCTAAGGCGGCGGCGGCGGATGCCTTTATTGGTGAACTTCCAGAGGGTTTCGACACGATGGTGGGCGAGGAAGGTAACCGCCTTTCTGGTGGCCAGCGTCAGCGCATTGCCATTGCAAGGGCTATGCTTCGTGATGCGCCTATTTTGCTGTTGGATGAACCAACTAGCGCCCTTGACGCCGCAACCGAAAAGCAGATCCAAGAGGCGATGCAAGCGCTTGCTAAGGGGCGAACCACGATAATTGTGGCGCACCGTTTGGCCACTGTTCGCCACGCAGACCAGATTTTGGTGATTGATGAGGGGCGCATTGCTGAGGCAGGGGATCATGAGGCCTTAATCAAAAAAGGCGGTATTTATGCCGATCTGTGCCAGAGCCAGCATTTTTATTAAACCTTTGTCAGGGATCAGAATGGGCAGAGGCGACGGGCTATTCGCGTCTAAGAATGTTATCCACCAAACGCGATGCCCATCCCTTGGCTTGAAATTGGCTGGTGATGGCGGCAGGATCAAGGTGATGTTCCACCCAATCTAGAAAACTAACGCCCTGTGCCTCAAAAGGGCGATAGCTGTCGAGAAAGGCATCAAGTAACCCTGTCTTTGCTTGGCGAACATGAAGAAAGCGAAACGATAATTGTTTGGCGGCAGTGTCGATATCTGCGCCTTGCCGCAACAACATATAAAGTGCCGCCATAATGCCAGCGCGGTCAGCGCCAGATTTACAATGCATCAGAACCGGATAGGTAAGGCGGTCAAATAGGGTTTTAGCGGCAAGAATGTTTTCTTGATCTGGCACCGCGCGTGAGCGAATGGTGAAATCAATTAAGGTGATGCCATGATCTTGGCAGGCCTCGTTTTCCAGCCGCCAACCGCCATCATCTCGGGGGCCGCGCAAATTAACAATAGTTTTTATTCCCATCCGCGCGGCTTTGGCGATGCGCCCCGGGGTGGGTTGATTGCTTCGCCATGCTTCGTCTGAAATCTGGTGCAGATTATGCCAGCCGAGCCTTAGGAAGCCGTGATCTTTCACCATCAGCTCAAACCAATTGCTGAACTGGCGGCTTTGCCTCATCTGTCTGTGATTAGCCACCGGCTATGGTCATCCCGTCAATACGCAAACTTGGCGTCACATTGGAACGGCTGAAATCCAGATCATCCGCGGCGGTTATAGCCATCAGCATATCCTTGAGGTTGCCAGCAATAGTTGCCTCGGTCACCGGATAGGCAATCACGCCATTTTCAATCCAGAATCCTGATGCCCCGCGGCTGTAATCCCCAGTGATGAGGCTAACCGAAGAGCCTATTAATTCCGTCACCAAAAAGCCCTCTTTGATCTCTTTGATCAGGGCTTCACGACTGACCGTGCCAGGCGACATGATCCAGTTGCTGGTCGAAGGCGAGGGGGGAGAACTGACACCGCGGCTAGCATTTCCGGTAGGGGTGAGGTTAAGCTGTTTTGCGCTAGCCAGATCAAGAAGCCAGCCATTCAGAACACCATCTTTAATCAACACGCGCTTTTGACGGGGCAGGCCTTCGCCATCAAAGGTGGATGAGCCAGCGCCCCTTGGTCTTAAGGGATCATCGGTGATGGTGATGCCAGCGCTAGTGATGTGTTCCCCCATGCGGTCTTTGAGAAAACTGGTGCCGCGCGCAATCGCCGCGCCATTAATGGCACTGGCAATATGCCCACTCACTGATGAGGACACGCGCTGATCATAGATAACAGGATAAGTGCCGGTTTTGGCCTTTTTCGCACCAAGCTTGGCAAGCGTCCGATGGGCGGCGCTGGCGCCAACTTCGGCGGCAGGGCGTAAATCTTTGAAATGAACGGCTGAGCTGAAATCATAGTCGCGTTCCATCTTGCCATCATGTTCGGCGAGAGCCACGGTAGATATGCTAAATCCACTGCGCTCATATTGAGACGAAAACCCATTGCTGGTAGCGAGCATCACCTCACTAGTTCCGTATGAGGCACTGCCACCCTCGGAATTGGTGATGCCTTTGATTGAACAGGCGGCGTCTTCAACCGAAAAGGCAAGGTCTTTAAGCGTATCACTGCTGGGAACGGTGTGATCCATCAAATCCAAATCGGGGATATCTTTTGCCAGAAGCCCTGCTTCGGCCAATCCTGCGTAAGGGTCTGCTGGGGCCAGTCGCGCCATGGATACCGCCCGTTCGGCCAAGGTATCAATGCTGTTTTGATCGGTGCTGGCGGTGGAAATCACGGCATTGCGCCCATTAACAAAAACACGAAGCCCAATATTGCGGTCTTCGGATCGTTCAATAGATTCCAGTTTGCCTAAACGCACCGAGACTTCTTCGGATATTCCACCAGCAACAATCGCATCAGCGGCATCAGCGCCATGGGTTTTTGCACTGTCCAAAAGCATGGCCATAATGGTTTCAATATTGTCAGGTTTTCTATCGGTCATGGCCATTGATTAGCCGATATTGGCTTGCTCCGCAACCAGTCTAGCAGTATGACAAAGGCATGAGTTATAAAATTTTTATAGATGGTGAGGCAGGAACAACAGGTTTGCAGGTGCGTGATCGGCTTATGGCGCATCCTGAGGTCAGTTTGATCCAGTTAGATGAAAAGCACCGCAAAGACCCATCTTATCGCTATGATGCCATGGCGTCGTCGGATGTCACGATCCTATGCTTGCCGGATGACAGCGCGGTTGAGGCAGCTTCTCTGGCGGCTGGCTTGAATTGCCGGATCATTGATGCGTCAACGGCGCATCGCATTTCGGATGGCTGGGTTTATGGCTTTCCTGAAATGACCCAAGGCCAACGAGACCGCATTAGCGGCTCACGGCATATTGCCAATGTTGGGTGCTATGCTTCGGCTATGATTGCGATGATCCGTCCTCTTACTGAACGCGGCATTTTATCACCAGATGCGGCGTTGCATATTTCTGCGGTCAGTGGGTATAGCGGTGGCGGCAAGGCGCTGATTGGCTATATGGATGCTAGCGAATCACCTCGACATTTTGCGTATGCGCTTGGGCTTAAGCATAAACATTTGCCTGAGGTAATGATGCATGGTGGGTTAAATCGGCCTCCGGTCTTTACGCCTATGGTTGGGGATTTCTATGCAGGCATGATGGTGTTCTTGCCGCTTCACCTTGATCAGTTGGCGCATCAGGTGACCATGGCTGATATTCACGCCGCCTTAAATCAGCATTATTTTGATGCCAATTTTGTTCATGTGCATCCCTTAAATGATCATACCCCAATGAATGATCGCGGCTTTCTGGGGATGGACGAATTGATCGGCACTAACCGCATGGATATTCATGTCTTTCACCCATCGGCTGATGATATGGGGTTAGCCTTGATTGTGGCGCGGCTTGATAATCTGGGCAAAGGGGCATCTGGCGCGGCAGTTCAGAATATGAATATTGCCCTTGGCCTAGATGAGACCATGGGCTTGATCTGATCCTTTGTTATCTCCTTTGTTAGCCCTAGCGCTAACCGAGCGGGTTCCAGCCCGTGGCCTTTATGGTATCTGCTAATGTTCCGGCGGCTAGAATTAGCCCGACATTGCGGTTGCTGCGAAATAACCGTCCAGCCAGATCGGGGTTATTTTCATCTATGCGCGCCACCTGCCAGCCAAAATGATACGCTGCCGCTAGGATGGCAAAACTGAAAAATGGGCCTGCTCCTGTGGCTAGGGCAAAACCGATCAGCAAGGCTATGACCATCGTATAAACCACCGCCGTAACCTTTTGGATATGTCCGGCAAGGCTAAGGGCAGATGACCCAATGCCGATCCGCTTATCGTCGCTCATATCTTGGATGGCATAAATCGTATCATAACCAAAGGTCCAACAGGCCATAGCCAGATAAAGCCAAATCACCCGGCTATCAGGCCAGACGCCAACCGCCGCCCACCCAAGCAAGACCCCCCAACTATAAGTGATGCCAAGAACGATCTGGGTGTATCCCGTGAGGCGTTTTGCCAAGGGATAGGCAATGATCAGGGGCAATGCGGCGATACCAACCGCCACGGCTTCAACAGGCAATTGGATCAGCACCGCTAATCCGATCAAGGCCAGAAACACAATAATGACCAAGGCGAGGCCTATGCCGATGCGCTGGGCAGCGATGGGGCGACTGCTGGTGCGTGTGACTTGGGGGTCGATATCCCTGTCCCAGAGGTCATTAACAACACAGCCAGTTCCCCGCATGATAATGGCGCCAATTAAAAATAATCCCATTAAGCGGAACAATTCCCCAATGCCGATATCGTGTAATCTGGCGGCAACTGGCATAACAATCCAAGCTGGCAATACCAATAACCACCAGCCAATTGGACGATCCATTCGCATCAGAATAAGGATATCACGGCAGAGTGGGGGCAGATAACGCCAGATGCCTTTATCGAATGAGGTGATATCGCTGGATGAAGATAAGGTCATGAAGCCATTTTTACTGGAACAGGGACGGCAAAACAACCCTGCAACACTTTATCTAGGTTAGGGCAAAAGATAGTGGGCTGACATTTGGCTTGCGTCCAAAGGGGGGCATCGCTAATGAAGGGCATGACTTCACGATCTCTGCAACGCCTCTATCTTGCTATGCCTCTGTCGAAAGGGGATAGGCTAGACCCATCACCAGATCAGCAACATTACCTCATGACGGTATTGCGGTTAAAAGATGGTGATCATATCAAGGTGTTTAATGAGGGGGATGGGGAATATCTGGCACAGCTGGTGGTCACAGGCCGAAAGAAAACCGCGCTTGAGATTTTGGATCAGCAACGGACGCCGCAACGCTCCCCTGATCTGACCTTGGCCTTTGCCCCGATCCGCCGGCATCGGATGGAAACCATGATTGAAAAAGCCACGGAATTAGGGGTGACGCGGTTATGCCCCGTGACAACCGCCTTTACCCAGAACGCACAAGTCAATCATCATCGTCTTTATGCCATAGCCACCGAGGCGGCTGAGCAATCCGGTCGTCTTTCTGTGCCTGTGTTAGAACAGCCGAAACCCCTCAAGGCTTTTTGCTCAGAGCACTCTGAGCAAGAGATGATATTTTGTGATGAGGCCGAAGCCGGACAGCAAAATCATCACCTGTTGGCGTATCTGCAAGCGTCTGATCAGCCGCGCCCAACAATCATTCTTATAGGCCCAGAAGGCGGCTTTTCTGATGATGAAAGGCGTTTCCTGCTGGATCAACGCCACATAAATGGGGTATCGTTAGGTCAGAATATTTTGCGAACAGACACCGCTGCGGTTCTTGCCATTGGCCTTTGGCAGGCTATTTTTGAATGAAAGAACGGAATACAAACATGACACATCATAATGATGCCCCAATTGATCGGGCCAGCATGATCGCTTGGTTCGCGGATGGCGAGAAATCACCGGACCATTGGGGCATTGGTACTGAGCATGAAAAGCTTCTTTTTAACTGTAAAACCCACCGCCGCCCCAGTTACGAAGAACAAGGTGGGATCAGGGATATCTTGACCAAGATCTCTCATATTGAGGGTTGGCAACCGGTAACAGAAATGGGCAATATCATCGCGCTCAAGCATGATGATGGTGCCTCCATCACACTTGAACCCGGTGGACAATTTGAACTTTCTGGCGCTGTATTAAAGACACTGCATCAGACTTGCGCTGAAACCCGTTCGCATCTCAAACTCATGACTGAAATCATGTCGGATGATTGCATCTGGATGCTAGGAATAGGCTTTGATCCCACTTGGCAGAGGGAAGATATCCCATGGATGCCGAAAGGCAGATATCGCATCATGCGTGACTATATGCCAAAGGTGGGAACAAAAGGCCTTGATATGATGCTTCGGACTTGCACCATTCAGGTCAATCTGGATTTTTCAAGCGAAGCCGATATGGTGAAGAAATTTCGCACCTCACTTGCCCTGCAACCCCTCGCAACCGCTATTTTTGCAAACTCGCCTTTTATTGAAGGTAAGCCGTCGGGCTATTTGTCTAGCCGGGCGGCGGCATGGATTGATACCGATCCGGCGCGCTCAGGCGTCCCTGCGGCGGTGTTTGACAAAGGTTTTGGCTATGAACAATGGGTAGATTATCTGCTTGATGTGCCGATGTATTTTATTCATGACGGTGACAGTTATAAGGACGCGGCAGGTCTGTCATTTAGGGATTTTATGGCCGGAAATCTGCCCGGATATGAAGGCCGCTTACCTGTCATTTCAGATTGGGAAGATCACACCACCACGGCATTTCCCGAAGTCCGTTTGAAGCGGTTTTTGGAAATGCGCGGTGCCGATGGTGGGGATTGGGGTATGATTTGTGCCTTGCCTGCCTTCTGGGTCGGATTACTTTATGATGAAGAGGCCTTGGACGCGGCTAGTGAAATTATCAGGACGATTGGCCCTGATGATGTGCTAAATGCCCGTATGAGTGCCGCAAAGGATGGCTTGCGCGGTCAACTTGGTGACAGGGATATGGCTGATCTGGCCAAGCAAGTGCTTGCCATTTCAGAAATGGGATTGCGGCGGCGTCAGCGTTTGAATGATGTTGGCGATGATGAAACAGGATATCTTCAACCGATTAAGAATCTGGTTGATAAAGGGGAAACGCAAGCGGATCGGTTGCTTGGCCGCTTTCACAAGGAATGGAATGAAGATATTAAGCCGCTTTATGATGTTTATCGGCTTAAAAGTTAATGTTTAAAGGCCCATCGCCATGATGCAGGGATTGTTACTTGTTGTTTTTGTGAACTTCGTCGGGGTTGGCGCGCTGATTCCGGTGCTGCCTTATGCTGTGATTGACGAGGCAGGGGCCAGCGAAACCGTCATGACCTTGCTGTTGGCGTCTTTTGCTCTTGCGATGATGGTTGGCTCACCTATTTTGGGGCGACTTTCTGATTATTTCGGTCGCCGACGGGTGCTATTAGGTTCAATTCTGTTTAGCGTCATTGGCCATGTTTGGTTTGCCATGACCACAGACATCACGATGATGTTTTTTGCCCGGATTCTGGCTGGATTAGCCTCAGGCAGTATCGGTGTGATTCAGGCGATTATCACAGATACCACCGCGCCTGAACAAAGGGCGCGAGCAATGGGGCTTCTGGGGGCTTTTGTTGGCTTTGGCTTTGTCTCAGGGCCAGCGATTGGCGGTCTGCTCTCAGGCTATGGTGAGGCGGTGCATACTGCGCCGTTTTTGTTGGCTGGCGCTTTGGCCTTAACCGGATTTGTTATTGCCATCTTCTTTGTGCCAGAAAGCAAAGGGGATACGCCCCCACGCCAACTGTCATGGATACGGCGTTTTGTCCTGCTTCGGATGAGTGGGCTGTTGATGTTTGCCCTTGCGGTGTTTCTGCTTAATCTTGCCTTTGCCCAGATTGAGGCCTCGTTCACGCTCGTCTTAAAAGATGTGATGGAATATTCCAGCCGCCAGACAGGCTATGTCTTCACTTGGGTTGGGGTGATTATTATTGTGGTTCAAGGCATCTTGATTGGCCCCATTACACGCCGCTTAACCGAATTGGGAACATCAGCGGCAGGGGCTTTTCTTTTGGTGGTAGGACAGGTCATGACCGTTGTTATGGTCGGCTATTTTCTCGGCTTTTTTGAGCCGTCATTCTGGCCAATGATCATTTGCACAACGCTGGTCTGTACCGGTTTTGCCCTTGCCAATCCAACGGTTACTTCTGCAGCAAGTCAGGTGATACGCAAAAATGAGGTTGGCGGCATCATGGGGGTCATTCAGGGGATGGGGTCACTGGGTCAAGTGCTTGGTCTTATTTGTTCAGGGCCGCTTTATGAAATTGGCGGCGGCATGATGACTTTTGGCTTTGGCGGCCTTGTTAGCTTTTTGCTCTTACTGGTTATCAGCAACATGATCTGGTATCCACGGCGTCGGCGGCATTCGCGAACGGCACAAGCATCAAAATCCAGTTAGACTTTAGGCTCATACATGATGTGAACAGACTTGCATGAATATCCGAATGGGTTAATTTATACACGAGTAGTTTAGGTTATCGTTTGTCATGCGCAGACCAGTGATTTTATCAAATCGCCTGTTGGCTGTTATTTTCCTCATTCTTGGGGGGGTATCTCATGGCCAAGCCCAAGAGGTTGTTGTCACCGCCGATAGCTGGCGCGTGGTAGATGGGGACACCATTCACCTTGCTGAACATAAAATCCGACTCTTGGGGATTGATGCGCCCGAAATCAAACAACAATGCGAAACCGCAGATGGAAATCTTTGGCCTTGCGGAAAGATGGCAAGAGATATGCTTGAGGGGTTGCTTGAAAGCGGCGGCAGAGGCATCGCTTGCG
>Ga0181577_10004825_pt1 | contig 10377 bp, 18 predicted proteins | sample 101ome_21_FD_132468 | JGI IMG/M metagenome (GOLD analysis project Ga0181577, IMG submission 132468) | Coastal salt marsh microbial communities from the Groves Creek Marsh, Skidaway Island, Georgia - 101413BT metaG (megahit assembly) | ecosystem: Environmental > Aquatic > Marine > Intertidal... | reverse complement strand
TGATGCTTCAAAAGCAGGTCGCGTAACTAAACTTTCTAAGTTGCGCCCAGGCGAAAAACGTGTAGGTCATCTAAATCCTGAGAAACCCAAAGACACAACAAAATGAACAACAAAGAAAATGAAATGAAAGTGTTGCACGAGGCGCCCGTGAGTCGGGTAGCCCCTCTTCATCATGATTGGACAAAACATTATTTTGATGATGCCGAACAATCGAACGAAGAAGAGGTAAAGAAGGATGGCAGCAAAGAAGACAGTTGATGAATCTCTAGCGGCAGCTGATGCAAATGGAGATGGTCACATCTCTATGGAAGAACTCGAAGCACATATGGACTTGGAGTTTAAGAGAAAAGAACTTGAAGATCAGGATGCGATGCGTGATGCTCAACGTAGTATGACGTGGTTTGCATTGGCGGGTCTTTTGTTGTATCCGTTTGCAGTTGTGATTGCTGATGGTATTGGTTTAGAACAAGCATCTAAAATTTTAGGTGATATGGCGGCAACTTACTTTGTGTCTGTTGCTGCAATTGTTGCTGCGTTTTTCGGAGGACAAGCGTATACCGCTAAGAAACAATGAGTGAAGATCAATCATATTCGGTCAGCGAGGATTCCGCCATCACAATACCAATTCGCAATTTGGTCGCAATGATTTTTGCAACTGGTGTCGTGGTGATGGGATATTTTGAATTGACTGAAAGGATATCAATCTTAGAACGAGAGCTACATCTAGCTGAAACTTATATCACTCAAAATAATGAGTTTCGTATTAGATGGCCTCGGGGTGAGTTAGGTGCATTACCCGATGATATGATGCAGAATGCTGCGCTGGACACTCTTCAAGGTGAAGTTGATGCAAATACAGAATTTAGAACTACATGGAAACCACCAATCGAAGTTCAAGAATCTGTTCGCAAAAATAATGAACAAGAGATACGAATTGAGTATCTTGCTAATCGAATCGAAAACCTTGAAAAGGCATTAGACAGATTTAATGCAATATCATCTCAGGTAACTCGACAAGAAGTCGATATTAGTACCCAAGAAGAAAAGATTGAAACACTCTTCGACATTTGGAATAGTTCAATAGTAGAAAACAAATAAATGGCCATATCTAAGTACCTAGACGATCAAAGTATTGATATTGCACGAGGCATAGTTCTTGGGGCTTCGCACATCAATAAGTTTGGTTTTACGGGTGCTGATATTAATGGTACCTGTACTGTTTGGGACGGTAATGCTACCACTGCCATTTATCCCTATCCAGCGGCAGGAGTCGTTCAGATTCCTGCTAACACTACAGATGATGGTGAAGAAGTAGAAATACAAGGTCTTGATGCAAACTACAACCCTCTGGTTGTCACGGTGACAATTGCGGGTGCTGCATCCACTGAAACCTTCTCTAGAATATTTCGTGCACGTATGGTGAGTACACCAAACGGAGCAAACGTTGTAATCAATCAAGGTGCGGCACTTGCCGCCACCATTCTAGCGGGTAATGGACAGACACTCATGGCAGTGTACACCGTACCTGCTGGTAAGAAAGGATATCTCAAAAAACTGCACGGCAGTTCCGACAAATCTACCGGCAACCCTTCAGTAAAATTCAAACTGTTTGTTCGTGAATTTGGTAAGAGTGTGTTTAACCTTAAAGGTCAGTTTGGTACTGCTGGTGGTAATCAATTCGACTATGACTATCCTATTCCTTTAGTGTTTGATGAAAAAACAGATATAAAAGTTGATGTAGTTACTAATGCCTCAACGGGTGTTGGTGCTATTTTTGATCTAGTTCTGGTTGACGATTAAATCTTATAAATAACTACAACTGATTAACAGAGATTGGAAATATGCGAGCCATATTATTTTTCTTTGTTATGTTATGGTCATGTGTGGCATATGCACAAACTCGGGAAGAAGATCGGGATTATTCAGAACCTCTACCCGAAGATGTTGTACCAGATAATTCTCAAGAAGGCGACTTGAATTCGAATCAACAGAATTCGAATAACAACAATACAAGTACAACCAACATTGGCGCTGGTGCAGGTTCACCAACGCCAGTAAACACAGCGATTGCACCTTCACTTATGTCTTCAGGTAGTGATACCTGTTTGCAGAGTCGAGGTACTGGAGTGCAGATCCTAGATATAGGTCTCTCAAACGGGGCATATAAACAGGACGAAGAATGTAACCGCCGCAGAGATGCGAAGGTATTTAAAGATCTCGGTATGATTTTACCCGCTGTGTCAAGGATGTGCCAGAACAAGAACAACTGGGAAGCAATGTTCACTTCAGGTAACCCTTGCCCCATTCTTGTCGGGGGAAAAATGGTATTCGGCAAGAACGCAGTCTTGGCTATGAGATCAAGACCAGACGTTTATATTCCTGACTATAGTAAAAAGAAAACATTTTACGACACAATCTTAGGAATAGGAGTAACAAATGAAACTGACGAAACTAATGGCGACGACATTAGCATTAGTGAGCGGTTCCGTACTAGCAGGACCAGTACAGTGGAATAGTGTTGACAACTTAGTTAACACTTCCGCAAGTATTACAACAACCTTAAACGCAGGCATAAAACGAGTTGCGGGGTATACAGGACAAGCGGCTAATGGTGTTGTATCACCGAATGGTTATCTTGAAGTATCAGCAACATTATTGACCGAAGCACAGAAAGACGCATACAATGCCGCGATTCTAGAAGTGCAAGCAGATATTTTTCAGAAAACTGCCGCAGAATATTTCGGCGAAGAGTATGTGGCTTCACAAGCCGCTATGCAAGCCGCTGTCGATACATACACTCAGGCCGTTACGCCAATCGCAATCGCAAACCACATCAATAACATGGCAACACAAGTGCAGTTGAGTGGTGATGCAATCGAAGGGCAACAGTTGCAAGCATATGTAACAAACAATACCGTGTTGATGTCAACAAACCAGATAGACACATACAACAACTCATTGACCGCATTGCAAGATGCGGCCGACCAGTTTGCCGCTGTTGCAGTGGTCTACAATGACCCGGCTAGAATTGAAAGTTTTCAAATCAATGCTGATCTGAATGGTGTTGACTTTTTGAATGCTGACGCGGTATTCTTGGATCGTATTGAAAATCAAGGCCTCACCGGCTTCAACGCGGGTGTTGTTGTTGACTTCACATCAACCGCAAGTTTGTTGTTGGTTGAAGATATTAGTGTAGCGATTCAGACCACTGAGTTCTTGAATCAAGCGGGTGCCAATGACTTTTTCTACACAACAGGTCCAACGCAAGATCCGAGTACACTTTGTTCAATTGTCAATGGTGTGATCACAGGCACATTCCAGAACACAGATCCGGATATGCCTTGTTATGTTGAACCAATGCCGTAAATAACTAATATATAGTAATATGAATAAAGATGACCCAAATGTAAAACCCGTTACAATAACTCTTCGTGATGGATCTACGAACGTTAAAAAATTAACTGACGCTTTTATGTACATACCGGAGGGAGAACGTTTGAGTGATATAATGAACGATGAACGGATCTTTCTTCCGATATATCGTTTGGATAATCAGTATGCAAACAAGGGTCACATAATGGTGATGGTGAATAAAAACGCCATTGCACTTATAGAAGAACAAAAAGGTGAAATATATGGGCATCGAGGACATTGAATTAGATGTAGGGGGCACAAAGTTTAAGGGAATCTATATTGCGATTCTCTTTTCTTTTGCTTCAACACTCGGAGGTGGTATCTGGGCCGCCTCTGAGTTCTTTTCTAGACTCGAAGGTCTCGAAGAAACTGTTAGTGAATCACTCTCAAATAGTGAATTGGTCAATCAACGTTTCGAAGACTTTCGTGAATCTTGGACTGATGATAAAAAAATAATTGTATCTGATATTGAAGTTGCAAAGACGCAAATACAAGATGCCGGCATCCCCGAACTACAGGGCAAGCTTGCGACTCTGGGTACAAACCTAGAAACCATTTTAGAACGTCAACAAGAACTTTTAGCGATTCAAGATCGTATTATTGCCGTTGAACAAAAGATTACTGAGATGCAGGTTACGGTACAAAAGGCAGAAAATTCAGTTGAAAAGGTTGATGGAGTTGACGATAAAATCAAGAAACTTGAACGAGAGGTCGAAGATCTTTGGAACGGCCTAGATTATTTAAGCAACCCTTACGGCAGTAATTAACAGGAGTATAACAACATGGAATTGTTGGATAGAATGTTCAGTGATACATTGTGGATTTACACAGCTATCGCTGGATCTTTGGCCGGTGCAGCCTTTCTCGCATATTTTAAAGATACTCGTGCTGGTCTTTGGTGTTATGCCAAGTTAGATCAGTTTCTCGATTATTTAGTAGAACGTTGGGGTTTGACTTGGTTTGAACAACCTACTGATGCTTGGAGAAAAAAGTATCCTTATGTTACCAAGAAGATTGACGAACTTGAAACAAGGATTATGGAATTAGAAAAACACAGTCATCCTTGTAAAGAACTTCATGAGTTCGATGTTTGGCCTGAACTCAATGCTAGAATTACTAAACTTGAAAATAAAGGGAGAAGGAAAGGTGATCAGTAATTTAACTCATAAAGAAAGAAGTGCGTTATTTGCCAATCTGAGTAGTATTGCGTATCTAGATGAAAAAGAAGCAAAGAAAGCTGTAAAGGCATATGGTTTCACTCAGGTTGAATTTTATAATCGAGACGGTGCCCAAGCATATCGATTTCAGAACAAACACGACATGGTGATTGCTTGTCGTGGAACTCAACCTTCAGAATTTAATGATATCAAAGCAGACCTCAAAGCAATTCCCGTTTTGTCTGAAACAGTTAGTCGTGTTCATCACGGTTTCAAATCCGAAGTAGATGAATTATGGCCTATGATTTTAGAAGACCTCAGTCCTAAGTCAGTTGGTAAAAGAAAAGTTTGGGTAACAGGTCACAGTCTTGGTGCCGCGATGGCAACCATCGTTGCTGCACGTTGTACACTCGATAAGGATAAGATTCCTGACGTTGAAGTGGAGGAACTCTATACATATGGTTCACCTCGGGTCGGATGGAATGCCTATTGCAAAAGTTTACCCGTAACACACCATCGTTGGAGAAACAACAATGACATCGTTACTACCGTACCACCCGCATTTATGGGATACAAACATCACGGTAATTCTTGTTATATAAATGCCTATGGGCAAGTTCGTAACCTTTCCGGTTGGCAAATGTTCAAAGACAAACTGCGTGGTATGTGGATGGGTATTCAAAGTGGACGTATAGATAATTTCAGTGACCACAGTATTCACGAATATATTCATCATTTGGAACAATGGTGTAAAGAAGATTAATGGCATATAGTGATAAAGTAATGGATCATTACGAGAACCCTCGTAATGTTGGAAAGTTTGACGAAGACGAAGATGACATCGGTACAGGAATGGTCGGAGCGCCTGCCTGTGGTGATGTGATGAGACTTCAGATAAAGGTGAATGATGATGGAATTATCCAAGATGCTCGGTTTAAAACCTACGGATGTGGAAGTGCTATCGCTTCTTCCTCCCTTCTTACCGAATGGGTTAAAGGTAAGAGTCTTGATGAAGCTGGGGATATTAGAAACACCGACATCGCAGATGAACTCTGTCTCCCCCCAGTCAAAATCCACTGTAGTGTACTTGCCGAAGATGCGATAAAAGCAGCGATTAATGATTATAGGATGAAAAATGAAACTATTCGAAACCCTGAATGAAGATGTATTTCCATTATTCGCAGCAAGACATTATTATAATCCAACCTGTATTGATGCAGATGAATTTCAAGAAGATCTAAAACGTTTTAAATACGTAAAAAGATTAATCAATCGTTATGTTGAAGGTGGTAAACTTTCTGAACGGTTAATTCTTAATCACCTAATTGTCGTATTCAACGTCTTCGGCGTTCCTGCCGGATTGAAGATGCTAGAATACAAAATGGACATCAATCGTCATTGGCCTGTGATAAAACCGTTTTTGGTATTTTTAAAAGTAATTGAAAATGATAAATACATAGGTGTCCGTATGGACGAGAATGTTGTTGAATTACTAAGGAACATATAGTGTCGTTACTCACAAAAGCAGGTGACTTGGTTTACACTTTTCGTTTTTTAAAACTACTAGTTCAAAAGTGGGAAGATACTGATGCCTTTAAATTGGGTCTTATCGATAAGAACGGTAAACGTATCAAATCAAAGGGGTTAAACACCTCAGAAGAACGTGGCGCATATACAACCTTTCATCGATTAGTCTACAACATCAAACGTTTATTAGAAAAGATTCCGGGCGGTTCATCACGATTGGGAACTTATGCTGCAGCTTTGTTTTTACTTAAAGAACACTTTGGTGTAACCGATAAGAACTTACAGAAGATTACCAAAGAAAGTGGCATTGATGTTCTTGATATGTTAGAAGAACAACATAGTTGGTATCTTCTAGAAGACGCACAATTAGCGCCAGGTGTATATCGTGTTAAGAACGATAAAGTGATTTCTGAAACGTTAGACGATATCGTAATCGCAAAGGACAAGATTAAAATAGGTGATGATTGTTTTCCGGTTGGTGATGTTTTTGGTATCAACGTTTACGAAGGCACACATATTAACACTGGACAAAAAATTCATTTTACCTTGGGAGAAATCTACAAGTGAAAACTTTTAAACAATTTGCGGAAACAATGACAACGGGTTCTGGCTCCCATTTGGGTTAAAGTTATATCAGAGGTTTTATGAGATATTTTATAATCAGTCAACCTAAATCAGGAACATATTTGTGTGGCAACTTATTGTCTGAGCTAGGCATTGTTAACAGTCTTTTACATTACAAAAAAACTGGTTATATATCTTTCAAAGACGTTCCTCTGGAAGAAGCTAAAATGAATAATACAGGAAAAAAAGTGCGAGCATCATATCCTGATGTATTGTCTGATATACCTGAAGAATCATTTGCATTGAGCCACTTACAATATAACGCCGAGAACGTAAAATATCTAAAAGATTTTAAAAAAGTACTGGTAAAAAGAGATTTATCGAGTGCATTATCATCATTTAACGATTTTGTTGCAGAAACCAATAGAACGCTCGAGTATTTTGACATGCGTCAGTTATATAACGGGGTAAAAGGCTGGGAAAATGAGCATAACACTTTCATTATAACATTTGATGACATGATTAACAAAAACATAGAAAAAATAGACCAACTTCAAGAGTTTTTGTTTGGTGAAATAAAACATGATAGCGAACAAGCTATTACACAAGCACTGGCTAAAGATTCAGTGACCAAGAGTAACAAAAGGAAAAACAGTGAAAACTTTTAAACAATTTGCGGAAACTATGACCACAGGTTCGGGTATTGCTGGATTACCACCAGATGATCCACCTGGCCCCCGAAAGAAGAAAAAATATAAAGTGTTAACTCGTGGATATATAGAAATAGCGGGTAAGAGGAAAAAGGTTGTAAAATAATGCCATATGTGATATTATTGTTTGTTATTACTCTTGGTGGTGGTTATGCTTATCATCAAGTGACTGTTTCTGGATTGGAAAATCAGGTGATTCAACTTGAAGCGAACAACCGTACCCTGAAAGAAAACCAACTGCAACTAGAACTTGCAGTTCAAAGTTCTCAAGAATCTCTTAGAGCTGCCGAGGAGAACGCAAAGAAACAACAGACTCAACTGTCTGAACTTGCGACACGTAACAACGAGTTGCAACGTGAAAAAGATAATGCTATGAGAATATTTCGAGATCATAATTTGACTCGACTTGCACGTGCAAAGCCCGGAATGATTGAAAAACGTGCGAATGCAAAAACAAATGAAGTGTTTAGGAACTTAGAAGATGATACAAAAGAACTTATGGATAGTGATGATGCTGACGCTCCTACAGGGGTGCAGTTTGATGCCCAGACTGGAGTGGGGCCCAAAACCGGAGATAGTTCAACCGGAACAACAGATAATAACGGTAACGGAGAAGGTACCTCTACGGATATTCCAACCGCCTCTTCCGTCTGAGATTGATCTTCTTGATGTAACGTTCTTCGTTATCACAGAAGAAAACTATGAAGAAAAGAAACAAGAGATCGAAAAGATCCTTGATGGAAACTTTGTGGTTTTCGCACTTACTCCCGATGGTTATGAAAAAATGTCAGAAAACTTCCAAGAGGTTAGACGTTATGTGATGCAACAAAAGGAGTTGATCCTCTACTATCGTGAAGCAACCACTGAGACCGAAGGCACAACCGCCGAAGATTGGCTCAAAAATAATGAAAATTAGTACTTGCAGAAGTACAAAAAATAATATATAATACTTCCACTGTAAAATTTAACCCCTTGACGAATGAGGAGGCGCACTCTTATGCCCAGCAATTATCTACCCACGAGTTACCAAGAATTTATTCACCTGTCCCGTTATTCACGATGGTTACCTGACAAAGGACGAAGAGAAACGTGGGAAGAAACAATTGCTCGATATTTTGATTTCTTTGAAGAACATCTCAACGATACGTGCGAATACAAACTGTCTCCGACTATGCGTAAAGAACTCGAAGAAGCAGTACTGGCACAAAGAGTGATGCCTTCTATGCGTTGTCTGATGACTGCGGGTGAGGCACTACGAAGAGAAAATATCGCTGGGTATAACTGTTCATATGTTGCGGTAGATCGGCCCCAAGCGTTTGATGAAATTTTATATGTTCTTATGAATGGTACTGGCGTAGGGTTCTCTGTTGAACGGCAGTTCGTGTCACAACTACCTGTAGTTGCGGAAGACTTTCACGCTACGGACACAACGATTGTAGTTGCTGACTCTAAGTTGGGTTGGGCCAAGGCACTGAAAGAATTGGTTGGTCTGCTGTATGCAGGTCAGATTCCAAATTGGGACTTGAGTAAGGTTCGTCCTGCTGGCGCGCCTCTCAAGACATTTGGTGGTCGTGCATCTGGGCCCGAACCACTGAACCAATTGTTTACGTTCTGTGTCAAGACGTTCTGTGAAGCTGCGGGTCGCAAGTTGAACTCAGTCGAGTGTCACGATATCGTCTGTAAGATTGCTGAGATCGTTGTGGTGGGTGGTGTACGTAGATCTGTACTGATCTCGTTGTCAAATCTGTCAGATGACCGTATGCGCCACGCCAAGGCAGGTCAGTGGTGGAACGATTATGGTCACCGCGCTTTGGCAAACAACTCTGCCTGTTATAATGAAAAACCCGATATCGGTATCTTTATGGACGAGTGGAAATCACTCTATGATTCTAAGTCGGGTGAACGTGGTATCTTCAACCGTGAGTCAGCGAACAAGATGGCAACAGCCTCAGGTCGCAGAGAAATAAATGGTCACGAATTCGGTACAAACCCGTGTTCGGAAATTATTCTCCGTTCGCGAGAGTTTTGTAATCTTTCTGAAGTTGTAGTACGACCAAACGATACTTGGGAATCACTCGCCGAAAAAGTTCGTCTTGCTACAATTCTTGGCACATTCCAGTCGACGTTGGTTAACTTTAAGTATGTTTCATCTGCGTGGAAAAAGAACTGTGAAGAGGAACGTCTACTGGGCGTCTCTATGACGGGTATTATGGACAGTCCACTTACGAACGGTAAGAAGGGTAAAGACCTTGCAGAACAACTAGAGAAGTTGAAGCAGATTGCAGTAGATACCAATGCAAAAATTGCCAAGAGTTTGGGTATCAATCCATCGGTTGCGATCACTTGTGTTAAACCTTCTGGTACTGTGTCACAGTTAGTTGACGCTGCATCAGGAATCCACGCTCGACACAATCCATATTATATTCGCACAGTACGTGGTGATAAGAAAGACCCATTGACTATGATGATGGTAGATGCAGGATTTCCTGTAGAAGACGATCAGATGAATCCCTCACACACCTCTGTGTTCTCATTCCCTATCAAGGTTGATAAAGGTGCTGTTTTCCGAACTGACATGACAGCTATTGAGCAGTTAGAGATGTGGTTGATTTATCAGAAACATTGGTGTGAACACAAGCCCTCAATTACGGTATCGGTGAAAGAACACGAGTGGTTGGATGTGGGTGCTTGGGTTTACGAACATTTTGATTATATGAGTGGTGTATCGTTCCTACCATTCTCTGACCATACATATGCACAGGCACCTTATCAGGACACTGATGAGACCGGATATAAAGAACTGGTCAAACAAATGCCTAAAAATGTTGATTGGAACAAACTCGCAGAATATGAAGCAAGTGATATGACAGTTGGTGCTCAAGAACTGGCCTGTGCTTCGGGTTTCTGTGAGATTGCATAATGGATGAGTATAATTACACATTAGAATGTCCTTCTTGTGAATGTGTATGTCATCTTATCGTATACGGTGAAGATGAACTCCCCTG
>Ga0181577_10004813_pt1 | contig 10389 bp, 10 predicted proteins | sample 101ome_21_FD_132468 | JGI IMG/M metagenome (GOLD analysis project Ga0181577, IMG submission 132468) | Coastal salt marsh microbial communities from the Groves Creek Marsh, Skidaway Island, Georgia - 101413BT metaG (megahit assembly) | ecosystem: Environmental > Aquatic > Marine > Intertidal... | reverse complement strand
TGTGCTGAGCCACATCCCATCCCAATACTTCCTCATAAATATAAGTAAGCAGGATACGGGCGGCAAACTTGGCAAAATCAGCATCTCTCTCAATCAGAGTTTTGGCGTTTAATATGATGGTCTTGCGCAAATCCACTTCAGTGATCTCTGAAAATACGGAACGACGCAGGCTTTCCTCAATTTGTTCTGGGTTGAGGCAAAGATCCAGACCGATGCTGGCAAAACTGATTCTCTTTTTGAGATCGATCCCATCCCAGAAAAAGGTGGTTCCATCCTTTTTCTTGACCACAATCATGGAGTCCTGGCGGACTTCATGGGTATCGACATTGCTTTCGCGCTCTACCCGACGGCGTGCACGGTAAAGGATATAAGACTCTGCAACTTTGAAGAAGCCATGTTTCATCAACTCTTCCTGGACGATGTCTTGCACATCCTCGATGTTGATGAACGCCTGCCCGGTACCGACTGCCCGCCTGCTCACTTCATCAGAAATCTGCACAGCAGGTGCAGAGTCGAGGTGCAAGGAAAGGAAGGCTTTACGGATCGCCACCTCGATTTTGGAAGAATTCCATGGCACCACCTGGCCACTTCTGCGGATCAAGCGAATTTGGGAACTGTCCACGGGCACATGGTTGGAAAACTTCCCATTGCCGGAGGACCCGTGGTTGGAACGGGAGAACACCAGGCTCTTGGCCACATCATAAGCATCATTTTCAACCAATGCTTTTTCGATCAGTTTGTGAAGGTCGTCGAAGGAGAGGCGGGGGGCGCCGCCTTCCTCCTCTTGCTCCAACCGCTCGATTAAGCGGCTGGCGACGAGCCGGGAGGACTCCACCACGAGCTCCCGGTTTTTTGGGGTGTATATTTCCTCTTCTTCCCTTGAGATCATCAGGTCGGTCAGAGCCTCCCCGATAACCTCGGCCACCTCGGCGATGTGGAAATCACGGTCACCCGCGCCATCTGTAATACGTACTTTCGGAATCTCGAACCGATTCTCTCCCAAATCTTCCGCCCAATCAAAACGGGGCTTATTTTCACGGGGTGTTTCCGCCGCTTTGGTTAACAATCGATCCTCCTCAAATATGGTATTACGCATCAGTCAAATTTCCATCCAATAAGTTTAAAATAATAAGTACTAGGTCCGGGAAAAAAAGTTCCCTGCCTTACAGTTCATCGTCCGAGACTTCGGACAAGGCGGAGGATTTTTGGTACTCAGTCACCCGCCCCTCAAAGAAGTTTTGCTCCTTCTTTACATCCATCATCTCAGCAAGCCATGGAAATGGGTTTTCGAGACCTGGGTTGAGGATATCGAGACCAACTCCATTGAGACGACGGTCTGCAATGTAGTCGATGTAAGTACAGAACTCATCTGAACTCAATCCCACGGAACTCACGGGCAGGCAGTCGCAGATAAACTCTTTTTCCAACCGCACCGCCTCTTTCATCAGGTCTACCAATTCCTGGCGGAACTCAGCAGTCCAGATGTCAGGGTTCTCATCAATAAGAACGCGGAAAAGATTGCGGAACAATTCAATATGGTTTGATTCATCACGCAAAGTGTAACGGAACATTTGTCCGACTCCGGGAAATTTGTTCTGACGGGCCAAGCTCAACACCATCCCGAAAAGGCCATAAAACTGAGTCCCTTCCATGCATTGTCCAAACATAAAGATGTTTTTGGCAAGTTCCTGCTTGTTGGCAGTTTGAGTGAGGTCAAGGTCGCGGCGGAGGTTTTGGGACGCACGGGTAACAAATTCATTCTTCCGGCGAATGGTATCAATTTGTTCGAACATCGCTTCACATTCATGCGGGTTGATACCCAATGAACTGATCATATAAAGGAGGCTGTCCGCATGAATATTTTCTTCATGAGCATGACGACCGAGCACAAGTTTGAGTTCTGGAGCAGTAACCAACTCTCGAACGACATGCTGGATGTTGTCTCCCACTATGCCTTCGGCAGCAGAAAAATAACCAATCCCCATCATAATGATCCATCTCTCACTGTCGGATAGTTCGTCGGGGTTTTTCCACTGTTCCAAATCTTTTTGCATAGGAACATCTTCCGGTTCCCAGTGGTTGGACTTCATTTTTCGGTAAAGATCGTAGGCCCACTGGTATTTGAGCGGAAGGAGGTTAAAAGTCATCGTATCCCTACCATTGATCACCTTCTTTTCTTGGAATGCCTGTACTGCTTTTTCTTCGTTTAAAACGAAGGATTTCCCGCCGATTTAGTATGTTTTGTCCATGATGTTATTCCCTCTCTTGTTAGCAGTTAAATTTGTATATCGGCGAATCAAACGGTGTCCGTTGAGCGATTTTGAGGCAGAAAATCGCGGACTCCTCGACGATATAACCAATTGTGTGTCCAACTCGGGTAAATGAAAAGAAAAAAATAGAGATATTTGTATTTTTTTTAATTTCACCCCCCTGTATGTAGTGTTTGTCGATCAATTTACCCCCTGTATGTAGTGTTGTTAATAAGTTTTAGTTTGAAATTATCCTTTGACAACTCTTTATTGCAAGTCCTTGAAAAAAAACAAATAAAAGACTTAAATCAGTAGTTTTCCAAGCCCAAGTTGTTCAAAGTTATTCCCCATGGCTTAAGAATTTGTTCACATTTGATTGAATCTCAAACCAGCCCACCTCAAAAGAGCAAAATGGGGCATTTTCGGGGCTTTTTTTTGCTGGAAAAAGAATTTTTTGAGTAAAGAACGCCCGGTGTACAAACTGGGCATAGACGATCCTGTGGTTACCAATGATCCTGCCAGTTTTTTTTGTTTGGTGGGGATTGTTCCTCCGAAAAGCAGGCAAGAACGGAAGATACCAAATAGATGGAACCAGTAACTAATAAACACTCGCTGGGTTGAATCTGTTGGAGAAACTTGGGGATATCTTGTTCGGTGGCAAATTGAGCGGTCAGGGAAAGTTCGTTCGAAATTTTCCGAAAATCATCGAGTTTGGTGGATCGCGGTTGTTTGAGCTCAAAGAAGGTGATGTTTTGGGTACGCTGGCTCAAGGGAAGTAAAACATCGCGGGCACGCTCCTCCCCGCAAGCACCAAACCAAAGATGAAACCCCTTGGGCAAAGTATCCCATAGCTCTGCACTTACCTGTGCACCCTGCCCATTATGACAGGCATCCAAAATAACATCAGGCCCGGTTGATATTTTCTGCCAACGCCCAGGAAAATGAACCGACTGCAAGGCCTTTCTTGCCTTTTTTTCATCAACTGGAAACCTAGCTTGGAGAATTTCTACGGCTTGGTGCGCCAAGGCGGCATTTCTTTTCTGAAAAGATCCTTTGAGGTTGGTGGCTGGAAAATGTGATGGGTCGATGAGGGGGATCGTATGCAGGGAAGCGTTTTGTTTTTGAGCAACTTTCGAGACCACATCCATCGCCTCGGTCTCCAACCAACCCGTAAGGACCGGTTTGTTTTCTTTAATAATACCCGCTTTTTCAGCAGCAATCTGGCTAAGATCATCGCCCAGTATTTCGCAATGATCATACCCCACACTGGTGAGGATGGAAAGTTCCGGGTGTACCACATTGGTGGAATCCAGCCTCCCTCCCAGTCCGGTTTCCACGATCGCCAGATCAACTTCTTGTTTTTCGAACTCGAGGAAGGCAATTGCGGTCATCAATTCAAAAAAGGTGGGCCAGGCAGCCTGGCTGCTCTTTTTCTTTTTTTCGAAAAATGGGCGACAATGGTTCACCCATTTTTCAACTTCGGGAAAAGGTAAATTCCTTCCATCCACCCGTATGCGTTCCCCAAGTTCCAATAGATGCGGAGAAGTAAAGAGACCCACTTTATAACCCTGAGCCCGATAGATTGAATCGAGCATTGTACAGACAGAGCCTTTGCCATTTGTTCCCGCGACATGAATTGTGGGATAAGAAAGCTGGGGGTTTCCGAGGCTTTGGCAAAGGTGGATCATGCGTTCCATCCCAAACTTGGATCCCTGGTTTCTCAGGGAGTAAAGGAAATCCAAAGAGTGATTCATCCGTGCACCCGCCTCATTGGTTAACGGGAAATAAGCAGGAGTGGTTGCCTATGATTTTTTCGCGGCGGTCTTTTTTGCCACAGTCTTTTTTGCCGCAGTCTTTCTCGCAGGTGCCTTTTTGGCAGGAGCTTTTTTTCGAGCGGTTGCCGTCCGGTTCGGTTTTGGCTGCAAGTGATGGGCAAAATGATTCATCAACCCGATCAATCGGTCCCTCAAGTCGTGGCGATCAACAATTTGATCGACCAATCCATGTTCGAGCAAGAACTCGGAGGTCTGAAACCCCTCGGGCAAATCGGCACGGGTGGTCTCTTTAATCACACGTCGACCGGCAAAACCGATCAATGCCTTGGGTTCCGCAAGGATCACATCCCCGAGGGAAGCATAACTGGCCATAACCCCGGCCATGGTTGGGTTGGTAAGCACCGAAAAGAAAGGGATTTTTGCCTTGGCCAGTTTTGCCAGGGCGGCACTGGTTTTGGCCATCTGCATAAGACTGAGGATACCCTCGTACATCCGGGCACCTCCAGAAGCCGAAACCACAATCACTGGTATGTTCATTTCCAGGCCTCGTTCAATCGCACGAGTGATTTTTTCGCCGACTACCGAGCCCATACTGCCACCAAGGAAACGAAAGTCCATCACCGCTAGGCTGACCAACCGTCCGTCCATCTCCCCTACTCCGGAAACGACAGCATCTTCCAAATTGGTTTTTTTCCGGTTTTGCTTGAGCTTCTCCTCATAGGATGCGAGGCCTTTGAATTTCAGGGGGTCCCCAGAACGTATGGTGCTGTCATACTCCTTAAAAGTTCCGTGATCGACCAACGACTTGATACGATCCGGAGCAGGGAGTGGAAAATGGTAACCACTCGCGGGCACAACCATCAGGTTTTTTTGCAGTTCCTTGACAAATACCATTTCTCCGGATTCTGGGCACTTGGTCCACAATCCTTTGGCAACCCCTTCACGGGATTTTACATTTACCTTGGAATACTTAGGTTTGCTGAAAAAAGACATATTCTAAAGTTGGTTTATCCGTGCCCGAGTGTAGCGACCTCCACCGTCCTGACCCCACGCTCCAAAAGTGCCGAAGCACAAGCATCAAGGGTGGCACCAGTTGTGTAGACATCGTCCACTAGAACTACTCTATCAAACCCATCCAAACAAGTTCCTTCTTTGAGGGCAAAAGCATTTTTAACATTCTTCCTTCGTTCATTCCGGTCGAGCTCGGTCTGGCTGGGAGTGTTTCGGGTACGGAACATACAGTCGTAGGCCACGGTGCTCACTCCTGCCTGCCTGGCAAAGGCCTCTGCAATCCAAAGGCTTTGGTTGAACCTTCTTTTGCGCAACTTCTTTTTGTGAAGGGGCACGGGGATAAGCACTGCACCGGTAATAAATTCCAAAAATTGGGGAGCCCGTTCCAAAAAGAACGGGATATCCTGAAGGATCCTTTTGTCTCCATGATATTTAATTTGATGAACCAGTTTCCGCCCTGCCGGATTTAAATGAAACAGGGTGCGGCCTGCAGAAAAAACGGGGCTGGATTCGCGGCAGTTTTTACAAACCAACCCGGCATAGTCCAAACCATCCATCCCCATTCCGCAGAGTTTGCAGCGGGAGTGCTTGATCCAAGCGATTGAATCGAGGCAGGACAGGCAGGCAAAAGATACTTCATCCTGGTAAGCCGCTCCCTCACAGATGGGGCAATCGCCTGGGAAAAAAAGATCAACCGCCGCACGCTTCCACAATTCCCAGTCAATTTTTTTCACCGGTACAAGTGGGCAAGTTTGGGAAGCCGGTAAAAAACTTTTTCCATCCGCAAGCCTCTGGCGGGGGCACTGACAACCCGGGCGGTTCTTTTACTCTCTTTAAGGATTATGGAAATTTCCCCGGGTGCGAGCCTGCCCAAACCGACATCCATCATCGCACCCACCATACTGCGCACCATTTTGTAAAGATACCCACCCCCTTCGGTAGTGAAATGAAGCTCCTCTCCCCGTTGGCGCCATTCCGAACGCCACACAGTCCGCACGGTCGGTTCCTCATCCCCATTTCCCCGGTTGGCAGAAAAGGAGGCAAAATCATGAGTTCCGAGAAAGCGGCGGGCGGCATCCTTCATCGCGGGAAGATCCAACTTTCGGCCCTTCATCGAGTGAACATAACGGTCCACTTCGGGCATCGCCCACCCCAGGCAGATCCGGTATTGATAACGCTTCCCCTTGGCAGACAAATGGGCATGAAAACGAGGGCTCACCTGGTCCACCTTTCTTGGGCTTATTCCGGTGGGAAGAGATGCCCGCAGTGCCTGGAGCAAGGCCTGGGCAGGATGGTTCCATGCTCCATCAAAATGAAAAACCTGCCCGGCTGCATGGACCCCGGCATCCGTTCTTCCCGCACCGATGGTACGAATGGGTTGCCCAAAAATCTTCTCCAAGGATTCCTCGATTTTATCCTGTACCGATTCCCGGTTTGTTTGTTTTTGCCAGCCATTAAAACCGGTACCGTCGTAGGCACAAAGACAACGCCACCTTCGTAGATCGGCTGTTTTTTTCATTGATTTAAAAAGTCACCCAGTATCAAACAAGCTGCGGTTGCATCAACCTTACCCGATTGGTCCGCTCCCTTCGCCGAAAACTTACCACCCACCGTTTCCCGGGCAGTGGCACTGGTCAGACGTTCATCCACCCGATGTACCGGCAAACCAAAACGGGCTTGCAAGTTCTCGATAAAGGCATCCACCTCCTGTGCCCGCTTTCCCTTGGTCCCATCCATATGAATGGGGTAGCCAACCACAATTTCTGTAATCTGGCGCTTCTCAATTTCCGAAGCTAAACCATCCCAACAACCCTCACAATTCAACCCAGGAATGGCACCAATGGGCAATGAGATCAATAACTCATCCGCCCAGGCAAGACCCATTCTTTTGGTGCCATAATCAATTCCCAGGTAAGTATTGGGCATGGGTAGAACCGAGCTTAAGCGAGCTCAGGGTTGTCCCCGCACGCCTGCTGGGCCAAAGCTTTTACTTGCTGGGCATAATCTTTGTGGCAGACAAGGGTGGCATCCCCGGACTGCACCACAATGAGGTCCTTCACTCCCAAAAGGGAAATGGTATGACCGGGCTCCGCATAGGTCAGGTTGCCACTTGCTTCCAAGGCAACCCCACTCCCTTTGAACACATTGCCCATCGTATCCGCAGGATAGTGCCGGGCGATCGCTGGCCATTCCCCCACATCGTCCCAATCAAATGCGGATTGGAGCATGACCACATCTTCCGCCTTTTCCATCACAGCAAAATCGATTGATATTTTTTGGAGGGATGGATAAACCGCATCCATCGCCTGGGCAATCGATGTGGTGCTGCGCCATTGTGCGGATAATTCATTGAGCCCGTCGCTTAGTTCTGGAGCATGCCGGGCAATCGCGCCCAAAATAACTTCAGGCCGCCAGACAAACATACCGGCATTCCAGAAATAGCCCCCGGCATCGAGGTAATTTTCCGCCTTTGCCAAGTCAGGTTTTTCCACAAACTGCTCCACCCGGTGGACAGGTAAAGAGCCAGCCGCTTCCAATTTCTCTCCCTGCTTTAGATACCCATAACCGGTTGATGGAAAGTCTGGCTCTATGCCAATTGTGACCAAATAATCATTTTGCTCAGCCGCCTCAAAGGCACCCGCTAGCACTTTGCGAAAACCCTCCCCATCCGCGATCACATGATCTGCAGGAAGCAAAGCAAATGCAGCACCGGGTTCGGTCTGCTCCACCAAAAGGGCGGCCAACCCAACCGCAGCAGCAGTATCCCTGCCCTGCGGTTCTCCAATCACCCGTTCGGGCAATAAACCTGGACAACTCTCCAAAACCGCATCCCTTTGCTCGGTGTTGGTAATGACAAAGACCTGTTCCGCAGGAACCAATCCGCCCAACCGTTCTACGGTTTGGGCAAGCATCGGCGAATCTCCAACGATGGGGAGCAAATGCTTTGGCTTTCTCAGTCGGCTTTGTGGCCAGAATCTCTCACCTCGGCCACCTGCCATAATCACAACATATCGATTTTTCATCCTACTCATAACCCATGCGACAGGAACAAATGAAGGCGAGGAAATTCCGCTTGCGGTTACTCTCCAGATTGTAAAAGCAAGCCCCTCTTTCTTGCCGACCGAAAAGCCAGGCAAAAAACACAGAGGCCCAGGAGGAAGTAAATCAGATTAAACAAAAAGGCCTTCCACATAAGTTCAGGCATCCATTCCCCACGGAGGATCAATGCACGCATTCCCTCAAACACATAGGTTGTGGAAAGGTATTGGGCAATGAGTTGCATCCATTCGGGAAGGGTTTCGAGCGGGTAATAAATGCAGGAAAATGGGGCGAGGAGAAAGGGAAGCATCCAGGTAAGGCTCTCTGCCCCCAGCCCATAACGCAAAAGGATTCCCGTAACTGCCTGGGAAATAGCCCAGCCGGTGAAGACCAAGTTTAAAAAGAAACCAAGCAAGGGGAGCCCAAGTTCAAAAACGGATACCCCAAAAAAGGGAATCGCCAACAGGGCAGCCGGGATCATTCCGATCAAAGTACGAATCATACTGACAACCGAAAGGGAAAGAATTAGCTCCCACGAACGCAATGGGCTGACAAATAAATTAGCCAGATTGCGCGACCACATTTCCTCAAGAAAGGAAAGGGTGTAACTAATATGGGAACGAAAAAGGGAATCCCAGATCAGGACAGCGGATATAAGAATTCCGCCCGTGGTCAATTCCGGGCTGGAGCGGGAAAAATGAATCGAAGTGAACCCCCAGATAATCATCTGCACGGTGGGCCAGTAGGCAATTTCCAGCACCCGGGGCCAGGAGGAACGAAGCAGGAAAAAATACCTCAACAGCAGGGCGGAAATCCTGGTAACCGTGGATGGGTTCATACACCACCTCCCTGTTGGCTCAGTGACAGGAAAACTTCCTCGAGGGTACTCGAATTGTGCTTTTCAACTAGTTCTTCTGGGCTGCCCTGCTCGATCAATTTGCCCTGGCTCATCATCATCACCTGATCGCAAAGCTGTTCCACTTCCCTCATATCGTGGCTGGCAAAAAGAATGGTGGCACCGGTACGGTCGCGGTAATCAGTAAGGCGATGACGAATCCACTGGGACACATCAGGGGACAAACTGGCCGTGGGCTCGTCCAGCAATAAAAAGTCGGGCGAATTGATCAGTGCCTTGGCCAGAGAAACCCTGGTTTTTTGCCCGGAGGAAAGACGGCGTATGGGTTGGTCCATCAATTCAAGCAAACGAAAGTCATGGGCAAGACCAGCAATGGTATCTGCGGCATTTTTCACCCCGTACAGCCGGGCAAACACGCGGAGGTTTTCCGACACGGTCAGTCGCTGGGGTAAGTCCACATACGGGGAACAGAAGTTCATTCTGTGCAAAGTTGCATGGCGATTGCTGACAAAATCATGACCAAACAACTGAATGGTACCGGAAGTAGGCTCGAGTAAACCCAGAAGCATAGAAAGGGTGGTGGTCTTCCCTGCCCCATTTCCCCCGAGCAATCCGACAATCGATCCTGCACGAAGTGAAAAGGAGAGCTGGTCAACCGCCAGTTTTGCCTGAAAGCGCTTGGTCAAACCCTCGACCTGTAAGATTGGATCAGACGGTATCATCTGTCATGTCAGTGAGTAACTGCTGCACCCGTTGGGTGGCTTGCTCCAAATCTCTGTCTTTAAATAATTCCCGATTGGACAAAATCCGGGTTCTTGCATGGATCCGGGAAAAAGGAAGTGGTATGGCAAATTCATCCCAAGACTTTAACCGGATTGCCCTGCTGTAAGAAAAAGATAGCAGGGCAACGGGGGAACGGCTCGCTTTGGCAACAAGCAATGCCCCCGACTTGGCCTCGTATTTGGGCCCTCGGGACCCATCTGGGGTGACCCCGGCATCATGACCATTCTTGACAATACGGATCAATTCCCGCGTGGCTTGGGACCCCCGACGGTTTCGGGAACCACGAATGGCACGGATGCCTGCCCACCCATAAAATGTTTCCAGCCATGCACCATCACGACTTCCGCTAATTAATCCGTAGCACCTTCTTTTTTTACGAAACCTTTGGTGCCATTCGCCAGCAAGGAAAAGCCGGTTATGCCAGAGAATGATGGTGACGGGTTCGGTCGTCTGCTTCATTTCCGCCCGGCCATCTTCATCCCGGTAGGTAAACCGTATCGACAGGGTCCACAACCGGTAAAGAATACCGAGTGGGGAAAGAAAGGTTTTTAATCTAAAAGACAGATGATGAGGAGAATCGTTCCTCTTCCCGAGAGGAAGGCTCATGGCTTTAGAATTTCCCTTCCAGCCCAAGCTCAATGGCATGGGCTGGTACTTCTCGCTCATGGAGGTAACG
>Ga0181577_10004809_pt1 | contig 10391 bp, 8 predicted proteins | sample 101ome_21_FD_132468 | JGI IMG/M metagenome (GOLD analysis project Ga0181577, IMG submission 132468) | Coastal salt marsh microbial communities from the Groves Creek Marsh, Skidaway Island, Georgia - 101413BT metaG (megahit assembly) | ecosystem: Environmental > Aquatic > Marine > Intertidal zone... | reverse complement strand
CAGGCGCAGTTCAACTACCTTAGGCTTGAATTTCCTACGGCCAAACAACGCATTTTTAGATTCAGACCGTTGGCCGGATTTGAAATACGCAGTGGCACGGGAACTTTGTATGTTTTGGATGCAAGGGATGGATTGTATACACCAACTCTTCAAGCGACGATTGGCGGCGAGCTGGTGAAATGCGAGTTTAACGGTTACGCGATAACAGGCTCAGAAAAATCCTCGCGCTTTGCGTCACGCTTTAGCTGGAACAATTTTGGTAATTTTAATGAAAATGACTACGACTATACTACAAAAAAACTAGGCAACGGCGAGGAAGATACAGAAGAGCTGTTCGGCTTGTATGAAGTTGATGACGCCACAACCATTGACGGCGACACTTATCAAAATTACATCGACACTTACACGAAGCTTGCGGAATCATTCCCCTATGAAGAGGTAAAAGCATCTGCTGAGTCCGGACCAGAGCATGAAATTGTTTATGTAAATGAGATTGTCGAAAACCCCAGCCCGGCACCTGCCTATGACAATATGGCACTGGTCGGCATTAACATTCGCTCATCGCAGGAATGGCAACAGCTAGCGCAGTTCTCCGGTTACATCAGGCAAGGAATCCAAGCGCCTCAACTACGATCCGACCTTGCAGTAGGCACAATTTCACTGTTTCCTGATGTTCTCTTAGATCTGCTCACGAATGAGCGTTATGGGATGGGCAAGTTTGTTAAGGATGAAATGATTGACTTGGATGGTTTTGAAGATGCTGCTAACTTCAATCACAGAAGGGAATATCGATTTAACGGTGTTATTGCAGAGCAGTCAAATCTAAGGCAATATGCGGCAGACATTTCCTCCACTTACCTGCTGTACTTTGCAGAAATAAACGGCAAGTACACACTGAAGCCGTATTTCTCAACAGACGCTAGCGGCAACTTTACAGCTGTAGACATTAAGGGGCTATTTACTGTTGGTAATATCGCTGAGGACAGTTACGAGGTTTCCTACCTTGCGCCGGAGGAACGTGAACCAATCCAAGTGGCTGTGCAGTACAGGCAAGAGCGCGGCAGCAGCGATACAAACAATGAAGGCGTGTTCTCTGTGGTGCGATCAGTGCTTGTGCGTGAAGCCGGTGCAGCTTACGACCCATTCACCACTGAAACGCTGGACATGACCGATTACTGCACTACAAGAGATCATGCAATTGATGCTGCTAAGTTCCTGATCAGGATGCGCCGTGTGCCTGATCACACGATCAAATTCAAGACAACCTATGACGCTATTTTTGCCGATATTGCGCCTGGCGATTACATCAAGGTTGCGATGGATGCAACTGATTACGACCAGTACAACAACGGCGTCGTGCTTGATGATGGTTCATTGATCTCAACGCAGTCACTGTCGGATAGCACCTACAGCGTGTACGCATGGAATCCCACATCCGGCAGCGATCCAGCCAACGTCACATTGACGGTCTCTAACGGCGGCACCACAGCATCGCCCACGGGCATTGTTTTCACCGAGATCGTCAGCAACAAAGCATCACGCACCTACCAGATCGAGCGGATCACTGCAGGCGAGGATGGAACGTTTACAATTGAAGCGTTGCACATGCCCGTGAACAACAGCGGTATCCCTCAAGTCGTCGTGAATTTTGACAATGCCAGCAGTTGGGAGGTGAGCTGATGCCTAAGTTATTCATCCCAACATTAGATCCAATCATAACTGTCAGCGATGATGACCTACTTGTCATCAGCGACACAAGTGAGGAAAAAACACTTAAAATTACGATTGGACAAATAAAAGCAACAGTATTTGGAGAGATCCCCACGCTTGACGCGCTCTCAGCAGACAATATTGCTAACGATGATTTGCTAATCATCAATGATGACAGTGCAAGTGAGACAAAGAAGACAGGAGTAGGCGATTTAAGAGAGCATCTGTTAGAAGACAACAGTCAATATATTGCCCAATACAGACTTATGGGCCGTGAAGTTTTTTTGTGGAACAACAGAGATGGTGGCGGTAACGCAGAGTATCACCTGTACAACAACGGTGGCGTTGCCGAATGGTTGATAGGTCAAGCTTCAGGATCAAGTCATGAGTTTAGGGTCGTCAAAAAAGTAGGCACCAACAGAACCACATATTTCACTATTAATACAAACGGAGATGTAGATGTAGTAGGGGCTTTTAGCAAGGGCTCTGGATCATTTAAGATTACTCATCCGCTGCTAGAAAAAGCAAAAACTCATAACTTAGTTCATTCTTTTATTGAAGGCCCACAAGCAGACAATATCTATCGTGGAAAAGTCGAGCTAGCCAGCGGGACTGCAACGATAAATATCGACACTGCAGCTGGCATGACAGAAGGTACATTTGCTGCGTTAAACCGAGAAGTGCAGTGCTTTACGACCAACGAAACTGGCTGGACTGCTGTTAAAGGATCTGTCACGGGTAACATATTGACAATTACCGCTCAAGAGCATACTTGCGCCGATACGATCTCATGGCTTGTAATTGGTGAACGGCAAGACCAGCATATGTATGACACAAGCTGGACTGATGATAACGGTAAAGTAATTGTTGAACCTCTTAAGTCGTCCGAACCCGAGAGTCCTTAATCATGCCTGTTCTCACCGTTCAACGAGCACCAACCAGCCGCAGTTTTCGTGCTGGTAAATGGCCAATCACGACTGCAACAAGCCAATCAGGCGTTCGCAGCAAAAGACTTTGGGGCAATTTGGCCAGCGGTGGTTTGCTGAGTTTGACCTATGCAAACATCCCTGACAACGTAGCCGAGGACTTCATTGATCGCTGGCAGCAGACAAAAGGTGGATTGGATTACCTGGAGACAACAAGTGGTAGCGGCATTCAGTCAACAGACCCGATGTTTGATGGAATGTCGAATGATATGAAAGCTGAGATTCTTAGTGCGACGACAGGTGCTCGTTGGACCTACGCCCAAGAACCAATTGTCGAGAGCGTAGCGCCTGGCATCAGCACTGTTAAGGTTGAATTGATCGCTGAGATTAGGTCAGACTGACAACATCAACTAGCCTATTGCGACCGCAGAAGCTAGACTGACCTAAAAGGCAACCCTCATGGCAGTCACCAGCACTACGGGCAGTTTTACGATCGCCGGCTCGACGGCTGTGGTTCGTGATGCAAGTATTGATATTTCACGCGATACACTGGAGACCACGAATTTAGGTGAGTCCAGTAGGACATACGTCACAGGCTTGCGTGGTGCAACAGGTAGCGCAACTTTGTTATACGAAAACAGCTTGCTTGATGATGTTTACGCCAAGATCAACACAGATTCGCAAAGCGCTATCACCGCAACGCTGACGTTGACCACAGGTAAAACGATCTCCGGCAGCGTGCTAATTACAAGCGTCGGTTCAACCGTGACCGTCGGTGATGTCACAAGCACAAACGTCGCATTTACGTTTACTGGTAACTTGACCATTACCGCAGCGTAATGGCAGTCCTTGGCAGCAATGGCAGGGTCATCCTCAACCGCTCGGCGCCAACACCTGTTGTCGTTGAAGTTACTGACCTAAATCAAGACAAGAATATCGTTCTACTTTCAGCGCCAAGCTTCAGAACTGGTGATCTTGTCGAGGTTACTAGCGTTGACAACTGGCCTAACGACTATCTTTTCGATTCGCGGCTGGTCCCGACGTACGCCAACACGTATCAGCATCAGGACTGGGCCGAAGCTGTGGACTACAGCGTCGCTTATCCGCCAAGCTTGTTGAGGCCGTTCAGGTGGTTGAGTACAGAGGAAAACGAACCGCTGACAACCCAAGACGGTGATGCTCTTGTCATTGAACCAGCAGCCGCAGACCAGCAACCGTATCGAAACCAGCTTTATGTACACGTCGATCAACTAAACAGGCTCTCGTTTTATAGAACTAGGGCTGCTGCTTTGGCTGGAGCGTCAGACGCAACACGCGAAAACATTGATTTTGATGATTTTCTGCCCATTGCTGATGCCGTCAAGATTGACCAAGGCGCTGGCTTGAGCGCTTATGCGAATGCACAGTGCATTACGCATGTTATTGAATCTTGCAGTTATGAGCTAGCCGACATCGTTGGAACATCGGGCAGCCTTTCGGAATATGGGCCGGATTACGACGATGCAAGTCTGGATGCTGGCGCAAGTTCGTATGACAATGCAAATATCACACCAAGGACTGAAATTACTGAGGTGCAGCTCAGCGATCCTTTGCCAGATACTTTGATTGAATTAAGGCTGGTCAATGAATGGAATCTGGAGTGTTCGCTGCAGAGCTGGGAGCTTAGCCTTAACGGCAACGAGATCGACACGACGGGACTTGGCGATCAGTTCTTTGATGGCGTCAAATCGCTGATTCAAGGCGGTGGCAGCTTGGATTTTTTGGTGGAGCGTGAGTCCGTCGACACACGCACAACTGCAATCGTTAATCGAGATGATTATGCCAATGCACGCTCCTTCGTTGGTGTTGAAGAAAACCTGACATACAACTCAGCGGACATCATTGGAACATCAGGAAGCCTTGCCGATTACGGTCCAGATTACGACGATGCGAGCCTAGATGCTGGCACCAATCCATACGACAATGCGAATATCACGCCGCGCAGCGAAATTGGTGAACTTGCTGATCAGGTGCTCGCCAGTGTTGGTACAAGCAATTTGCTCCGCTTGTTGCTCAATACCGCAGAGCAGGCCGAAGCAACTGCTGAGTTCTGGATGATCGATCCAAGTCAGCGTGATCGAGTCAGTTACACCTACACGCTGCTACCAGGTGACCTGTACTACAGAGCGCAGATTTTGATCACAAACACGGCAATCAGCACACGCGCAACGGATGTGATCAGTGGATCGGCAAACTTCGTGACTGTACGTGAGGTGCAGTTGCGCGAAGGCTAGACTGCAACCATCAAGCTGTAGCATCATGTCGCTTAAGATCATCCACAAGAACAATACAAGCGTTGGGCAGGCACCTGCTCCAAGCGATCTTGATATTGGCGAAATTGCGATCAATGCGGCAGACGCTGAGCTTTATGCCAAGGACATCAACGGTAATATCAAAAAGTTTGCAAATACCGATACCACCAGTACTGCGGAAGGCGTGCAGTTTACGCAGGCTGGCACGGGTGCTGTTGAGCGCACCGTTGAATCAAGGCTGCAGGATGTGGTTAGTGTTAAGGACTTTGGTGCTGTTGGAGATGGGGTGACGGACGATACGGCTGCAATTCAGGCGGCGATTGATTCTGTTCAAGCGTATGGGAAGCGCCACGTTTACTTCCCGGCTGGCAATTACAAGACTACTGCTCCGATCTTAATTCAGCAAGGTATTACCCTAGAGGGATCCGGAAGTTCTGTTTGCTCCATACTTGCAAATCATGGAGGCAACGGGCTTGTTTTTCAGCCGTCTGATGCAGGTAGCGCAAACTCTTACCTCAGCGCGGCTGGGATCAAAGGCTTAGGAGTCACACGCACTGACTCAGGCGATGGTGGAGCCGCTATTTGGCTGCGGCAATGCAATGGCTTCAAAGCTGTCGATGTCCGAGCTCACAACCATGATTACGGTATTAGGGTTAGCGGTGGCCAGTTGAATACGCTAGATACGGTTAGGACATTTTGCTTTTCTCCTTATACAGGTGGACCTGTTGGTGCTTCTGCAGGCATCCTTTTGGAACAAGCAGACATTGGAGGAGGTGATTACCAGTATTGCTACACCGTTCAGATCAATAACTGGATCGCTACTAGCGGTTTTGACAAGCGCCATTCGTATGCCATCCAGGTGAAGATGGTTGATGGATTGAGTATAAATGGTGCCTATTTAGCTTATTATGCCTCGTCACATTTTAATATAAAAAGATCTCTTTCTTCTGATTACGTCACTGCAGTCACTTTAAGTAATATCTATTTCGACGGAGTAGCAGCTACGCCTGGAGCCACTACTGGGACTCCTAGAGCATTTTATGTGGTTGCGTCTGGCCTAGGCGGAAACACTCTTAGGTCTATTCGCGTCTCAAATTGCATGTTAGCAAATTGCCGAGGAGGACAGCCTATTGTAGATATTCGAGAGTTTATTGATAGACTTTCCTTTAGTAACTGCGTGTTCTCTGGTTGCGATAGTACTGCCGTTAACATAGGTCCCGCTACTTCGAGTGGATTAAATGAAGGAAGCTACACATTTTCAAGTAACTCTTTCAGTGACGTATCAGGTGGTATTAAAATTACCGATGTTGATTCAATCACAATAACGTCTAACTCTTTTAGCAGCTTGACAGCTTCTGTTGGAATTCAATTTAACGGTTTGGCGGACAAGGTACGAATTGCGTCCAACATCTTCGATTCTACCCTTTCGCTTCCCGTTGCCAGTCTTCCTACCGCGACTGCTTCGGATCTTGTTGATATTCGTCAACAATACACGGGTTCATATACTCCTACTGCCACCTCGATTGTAAACATCGATTCAGTCACCCCATCACAGGTGCAGTATTTCAGAATAAATGATACCGTCCATGTCTTCGGCAAAATCGCAGTGAACGCGACTACGGCATCCACTGTTGCACGTTTTACGATAGACGTACCTATTTCAACTAACTTTACTGCTACTGGCCAAGCAGGGGGCACTTTACACTCTTACACGACGAGCGCTATTTCTATAGGAGGCTCTATTGCAGCAGATACTGTCACCGACACTGTTGAGTTTAACTTAGTACCGACAGTTTCGTTTGAGCTGTCCTATTGGTTTAGTTTCTCATATGTAATTAGGTGATGCAACCAATAAATAACGCAAACCAATGATCACTATTTATGACAGCAAACCATCCCCCATCCAGTAACTAATTTATGACAAAAACACGTGACTAATCCGACCTGGGTGAAGGTTCTATCACGGCTGACGCTGTCCAGCGCACAAGCTAGAATTAATACATCGCAGCGCCCAGTATGGCCAACGTCAAGATCACAGAGCTGACCAATCTGACAGATCCGTCCACCACTGACGTCATGCCGGTGGTGGATGTTGACGCCGATGTCACCAAGAAGGTCAGCGTCGGTGAGGTTGTTGGCAAGATCACAGGTGATGTGGAAGTTGCCACTGATGGTACGGCAACGATCAGCGAATTGCCGGTCAGCAAGCTGCAGGATGGCGCAGCTCGGCAGCTGCTGCAGACTGATGCTGCTGGCACTGATGTTGAATGGACTGACGACGTAGACCTGCCGGGCACGCTTGATGTGACTGGCGTTGCAACGCTTGACGATGCGCTGAATGTCGCCGGTCTCGCAAGCCTTGATGGCGGTATTGATGTTGATGGCGTTTTTACGGTTGCTGACGCTACTGGCAATGTCTCCACCTCTGGCACGCTTGGCGTATCCGGTCAGTCGACACTCGCTAGCGCTGCAGTTAGCGACTTAACCAGTGGGCGTGTGGTTCTGGCTGGCGCCAGTGGCGAGATCGAGGACAGCGCCAATCTGGTGTTCAATGGGAGCGAGCTTGGCATCACCGGCACGCTTGATGTCAGCAGCAATGCAACGGTTGGCGGTGATTTAACTGTTGTCGGCGATTTAACCGTTGAAGGCGCAACAACAACACTTGAGACGCAAACCGTAACAGTAGAAGACAAAAACATTGAGCTTGGTGTTGTTGGCACCCCAACAGACACAACCGCTGACGGTGGCGGCATCACGCTTAAAGGTGCAACCGATAAAACGATCAACTGGGTTGATGCCACGGATGCCTGGACCTTCAGTGAGCACGTTGACATTACCAGCGCGAAGGAGTTCCGCATTGCTGGCACGAAGGTTCTCGATGCCACAAGCCTTGGCAGTGCCGTTGTTAGCAGCAGCCTGACCAGCGTCGGCACCATCGGGACCGGCATTTGGCAGGGCACCACGATTGCGACAGGCTATGGCGGCACTGGCATTGCTGGTGGCTACACCAATGGCGAGCTGCTCATTGGCAAGACCGATGGCACACTGGCAAAAGCAACACTTACTGCCGGCAACGGTATTGATATCACCAATGCTGACGGCTCGATTGCTATTGATGTTGACCTGAAAGCCAATGGTGGCTTGGTCCTCGAATCGACCGAGCTGGCTGTTGATCTTGGCGCAAGTGCCATTACAGGCACGCTCGGAGTTGCCGATGGCGGCACGGGTCAGACCACTTACACCGATGGCGAGCTGCTGATCGGCACCACTGCCGGCAGTTTGGCCAAAGCGACGATCACCGCAGGCAGCGGCATTGATGTCACCAATGGCGACGGTTCGATCGCTGTAGCAATCGACAGCAGCGTCGTCACCACCAGCGACACTGGCACGGTGACCAGCACGATGATTCTGGATGGCACCATCGTCAACGGTGACATCAATGCTTCGGCTGCCATTGCCGACACCAAGCTCGACACCATCAGCACGGCAGGCAAGGTCAGCAACAGCGCCACCACGGCAACCGACGCCAACACGGCAAACGCCATCGTTGCGCGTGATGCGTCTGGCGATTTCACCGCTGGCACGATTACCGCTGATTTGACTGGCAACGCTGACACCGCTACGGCACTAGAGACTGCACGTGACATCGGCGGCGTGTCGTTTGATGGCACCGCCAACATCAACCTGCCTGGCGTTAACACTACAGGCAACCAAGACACCAGCGGCAACGCTGCGACGGCAACAAAGCTCGACAGTAGCCGTACGTTTGAAGTCACCGGAGATGTGACTGGTACGGTCAGCAGTGATCTGACCAGCGGTGCAAGCATCGCCACCTCGATCGCATCGGGCGTGATCGTTGACGCAGACGTGAATGCCAGTGCAGCAATTGCTGGCACAAAGATCGATCCAGATTTTGGCGCTCAGAACGTTGAAACTACCGGCGATCTTGACATCAATACTGGATTGCTTAGGGTTACTTCCAGTTCTAGTGCAATCGGATTCTTCTCTGCTACGCCTGCAGCACAACCAATCGCAATCGCTGACATCACATCAACCGCAACATCCGGCGCATTGCCTACGCCCGATGGGAGCATAACCATTGCAGATGCCACGACACCAACCGTGACGGAACTGCTGGAGTATTGCGTTGAACTTGAAGCTAAGCTTGAGTCCGCCTTGGCAGCATTGCGTACGCTCGGATTGATCGCGACCTGATCAGCTAAACTGAATCAGGAGGCACCGAGGCACCAGTGATCGAAATCTACGCTGCGATCCTGGGTGCCTCGATCGGCATTGCTGGGATGTCCGTATCGGGCTTCTCTCGCCGCAACACAGAATCCCGTGAAGCTGTAATCAGGCTCACTGCAGCGGTCGAGTCGATTGCTGGAAAACTTGAAGAGTTGCATCAGGATATGAAAGCAGACCGCAAGGAAATTTATACAAAGCTTAATGAGCACGGCGATCGGCTTACTGTGCTGGAAAGCAAAGGCCGCTAAAGTCGAGGCAAGAGCAATACACCTCCAATGCACCTCGAAGAAATCCTCGCCTCGCCTATCACTTGGATCGTTGTGGCCGCTGCGTCTGAGATCATCGCCCTGTCGCCCCTCAAGGACAACAGCGTGATTCAGATTGTGTTTCACGCACTTCGCAGCCTGAAAGCAAAAAAGGGCTGATCCCTGCTGACGGTCGCTGGCTGTGGCGGTTTGATACGCGCTCACCGTTGCAAGATCTGCAGCGGGCGATCAACCGCCGCAAATTTGACGCAACTCTTAAACCACGGCTCGACGCTGAGATCGAGGACTGGCATCGCAGTCAGCCAAGTACCGCTCCTCGTACGGTGGTTGTGGAAAGCAGCGACCCAGGCACAACACCCCTTGGTGGGCCAATCTCCATCCATTATGAATGGGCCGATGAGCGCGAAACCGATCCGACTGCTTGACTTTTTCAGCCACTTCAAAGGCTTTCCGCATCAAATCGCATACGTCAATGCACTTGAAGGCCGGATCCTTCGCAATGATCCGACCTGCTTTGATCGCGATCAGCCCGAATACGAGATCTGGCAGTCAGCTGTGGAGCCGCCTGCCAGTTACGACAATGACTGGAATGGCATCACAGCTGCCGCTGCGGTTGCTGGCGCCAAGCTCCCTGAAGTGGTTGCAGCGCAATGGGCGCTTGAGTCGGGTTGGGGTAAGCACGTCTCAGGGCAGCACAATTACTTCGGGCTCAAAGGCGGCGGCACATCCACTACAACACGCGAGTTCTTGGATGGGCAATGGGTCACGATCACCGATAGCTTCATCGATTTCCCATCGATGGCGGCCTGCGTCGAGTACCTCGTCTCACGATGGTACAAGGATTACGAGCAGCACAAAGGTGTGAACCGCGCTGATGACCGCAACGAATGCGCTCGGCTGCTGGTCACAGAAGGCTACGCGACCGATCCGAAATACGCCGAGAAGCTGAT
>Ga0181577_10004804_pt1 | contig 10401 bp, 8 predicted proteins | sample 101ome_21_FD_132468 | JGI IMG/M metagenome (GOLD analysis project Ga0181577, IMG submission 132468) | Coastal salt marsh microbial communities from the Groves Creek Marsh, Skidaway Island, Georgia - 101413BT metaG (megahit assembly) | ecosystem: Environmental > Aquatic > Marine > Intertidal zone... | reverse complement strand
GCGGACTTCACGGATTGCCACTTGCCATACACTAGAGCTGGATGCAATATGTACATGGGGCAGAGAGCGGGTCCAAATGTTACAAGTACCTGATGGGAGTGATCACGTTTCATTTTGTTGCCTTTTGCTGGATATACTTCAGGGCAAAGGATATGTTGGCGGTAAATCACATGCTCGGTCAGATCTTCACGAATTTCCGAGGTCATGGCGTTTGGGAGGTCATCGTCGAGTACAAATGGATCTTCTTTGTGATGTTCATCGGCTTCTTTGGGCATTATTTACCCAGAAACTGGAAAGACAGTGCCGCAGGATGGTATTCTCGGGTCCCTGATGTTGCCAAGGCTGCCATTTTCGCGGTTGTGATCTTCATTGCTTATCAGGCTCAGTCGGCAGACATACAACCGTTCATTTACTTCAAGTTTTAGCCGTTCGACGAGGAAAAGCTATTCTTCTTCATCTTGTGTTTGGTCTTGATAGGTCGGTACATTTTATTTTCGCAACACTTTAAAGGAAAATCATGAAACAACTCATTGTATCTCTCTTTCTGCTTGTCAGTCTTTTCAGTCTCCCACTCCATGCGCAAGACACCTTGCGAAACAAAGAAGGGGGCAAGTACTTTTTCGAGGTCGTCAAGGATCTTGATGTAACTCAGGTTGAAGACCAGTATCGCACCGGAACCTGTTGGAGCTTCAGTGCATTGTCATTCATCGAGTCTGAGCTGATCCGTCAGGGAAAAGGGAAGCATGAGTTGAGTGAAATGTACATTGTACGCAAAGCCTATGAGGACAAAGTCGAGAAGTACATTCGTTTCCATGGATCGATCAACTTCGGACAAGGCGGAGCGTTTCACGATATCCCGTACGTGATCAAGAAATACGGAATTCTTCCAAAGGAGGCGTATAAGGGCTTGAATTATGGAGAGGAGAAGCACAATCACAGCGAATTGGAGTCCGTGCTTAAAGCTATGTGCGACGCGATCCTGAAGAGCCGTCAAGGTAAGCTGACTACTTCCTGGAAAGCAGCTGTGAGTTCAGTCCTGGACGCATATTTGGGTACGGTGCCTGAGAAATTCGAGTACCAAGGAGCCGAATACGATCCAATGTCGTTCGCTCAACACTTAGGATTGAAGATGGATGACTACGTCACGATCACCAGCTTTTCGCACCATCCATTCCACAGCACTTTCATTTTTGAAGTACCTGATAACTGGATGATGGGAGAGGTATATAATGTGCCGTTGAATGAGATGATGTCTTCTATCGATAATGCCATCATGAACGGATACAGCGTAGCGTGGGCGGCTGATGTCAGCGAAAAAGGATTCTCATTTCGCAATGGATTGGCCATAGTGCCTGAGGATGAAGATAACCTCAAGGTGAAAGGAAAGGATTCAAAGCACTTCAATAATGCCGGTGCAGAACGTTCCGGAACTCAGTTCGATGAACCGGGAGAAGAGAAAAAGATCGATCAGGAGATGCGTCAGGATGCATTTGACAATTTCAAAACCACTGATGATCATGGGATGCACATCGTGGGCATCGTAAAGGATCAGAATGGCACGAAGTATTATCGAGTAAAGAATTCTTGGGGAACAGAGAATGATTGCGATGGATATTTCTACGCTTCAGAGCCTTATGTGGCTTACAAGACTATGAATGTCATGGTGCACAAGGATGCACTTTCGAAAGGCATGCGCAAGTCCCTCGGGATCAAATAAGCTCTTACATCTGGAAATCGATGGGGTCCGTGGGTGGAGGTCCATCAAGCGAACTGCTTCGCAAATGAAGATCCCTTTGAGGATATGGGATCTTGATACCATTTTTAGTGAACTCACTGTAGATCATGTACCGCAGGTCACTTTTGACCTCTTCGATACGGAATCTGTTCTTTGACCAGAACAAAAGCTCCATGGTCAATGCGGATTCTGAGAATTCGATGAATCTGCAAATGGGTCTTGGTGAATTGACCACTTCGGAGTGTCTTTTCGCACATTCCAGAACAGCCTTTTTCACTTGTTGCAGATCGGAGTCGTAATGAACCCCAACAGTCACACTGAATCGAGTGGTCGTCCCATTGGTGCTCCAGTTGATCACCGTGTTGCTCACGATCTTCGAATTGGGAATGATCACCAGTATCCCGTCGCGATTTTCGACTTTGGACGTACGGATGCCGATCTCTCTCACTCGACTGACCATACCATCAACTTCGATGATATCATTCACGCGTATAGTGTTTTCCATAAGTAGGAAAAACCCACTTACGATATCGTAGAACAGTTGCTGTAAACCCAGACCAATTCCAACCAAGAGTGCGGCGGAACCTACGAGCAGTGCTTTGATCTCCACATTCAAGGACTCCAGAATGATGATGAATGCGACGATCACGATCACGTATCGACTCAGTTGATAATAGGCCATTTCCTGGCCTACACTGAGTTTATTGATCTTGCGGAATCGCCTGATGATGCGTCGAAGCCATCGGAGCACCAGGTAGGTGACGAAGATGACAGCGAAGGCCACCAGAACGTTGACGATCTTGATGTTCGGGCTGTTGGTGAGCTGGTAATCGAGAACATCCTGAAAGGAAAGACTGTGGATCGCTGAACTATCAGTAGCCACATTTGTGCTGTCCGTTTGTGCGAATGCTTTCATTACTCTATGCGAATATAGCAGATACCCTTCTAGAAGTTAAGCTGTTACTACTCATAACAGCGCTTAAAGTAAGTGATTATGAAGTGTTCTGACTGTGATCGAAGTCCCACGTGAATATTTCTTTCGCAAAAACAGATTTAGTCTTTTCATTATTGATTAAAAGGGCTACTTTTGCAATCCTTTTTTGCAAAGGCCAGACAGAATAAAACAGAACAGCGATGAAAAGAACTTTTCAGCCGTCGAACAGAAAGAGGAAAAACAAGCATGGTTTCCGCGAGCGCATGAGCACTAAGAATGGCCGTAAAGTCCTTAATGCTCGAAGAGCAAAAGGACGTAAAAAGCTGAGTGTTTCCAGCGAGCCTCGACATAAGCACTAATATCGGGGCCGGTGATCCCGGGATGTCTGATCAATTCACTTTCCCGAAAACCAGGATACTTCGAAAGCGATCGAAGATCAAAGAGCTGTTTGCCCATCCTTCCGGGCGATCGTCCACATATCCTTTACTCGTATTTTACCGTCAAACGTCCGCGCAGGACTTGCCGTGCTTCTTATTCAGTGCGTCCAAGAAGTCTTTTAAGCGGGCTGTAGATCGAAATCGTTTGAAGCGATTGATGCGTGAAGCGGTGAGACTTGAAGTTCCCGGTTCCAATCTCGATGAACAAGTTGGGCTCGATTTGGCTTTTGTATATATAGGCAAAGAAATACGCTCAATTGCCGAGATCCGAAAAAGTACCAGAAAGATCTTTGAAGATATTAAGCGCCATATCTAAGTTCGTCGCATTTCTGATGATGCTGTTGATCAAACTGTATCAATGGATCCTCTCCCCGTTATTGCCGAATTCCTGCAGATTTCAACCGACCTGTTCTCAATATGGACTCGAAGCGATCGCCAAGCATGGTCCGATCAAAGGATTTTGGCTTACGCTCAAAAGGATCAGTCGATGTCACCCCTGGGGAGGTCATGGTCATGATCCTGTTCCGTGATCGACAAATAGCATGGCTATTGCGAAAGCTATAGACGCTATATATTATAGCAAAATACTATCGTATAGCGAAAAAAGAACACCAAGTCTCTATAATAGAGACACCCTATTAGAATAGGGTTCACGATATGTAAGTGCGATATCGATATTAAATACGTCTAATATTTGACTAATATTTGATCGAGCACAAATATGAGGTCTATAAAAATTGCCTTAAAAATCATAACTATCACACAATCAGCTGGTTGCAAATTTCCAGTGCCTTGCGAGATTTTATCGGATAGCAAAAATGGGATCATTCCATCCGATTTCGATTCATGCTCACCGGATTGAGTGAGATCTACACAAGAATGTCCTTTCAGCTTCGTTAATTTTGTGCGACCGTGAAAGGATGGTCTCCGCTGTTTGATCCGGTAGATGAAGAGTACTCAATTTGACCTTTTATGAAGAGTAAAAAGAGAATATCAATTGCACTCGCTGTCAGTGTGACAATGCTGTTTTCAGCCTATAAGGCATCCGAAGATTACTTCGAGATATCTAAGAACCTCGACATTTTCGCTGCCGTATATAAGGAGGTGAATGTCAGCTATGTTGATCAAGTAAAGCCGGGTCAGTTGATCAAGGAAGCTATCGATGCTATGCTGTTTTCACTGGACCCATATACGAATTTCTACAGTGAAGCACAGGCCGAGGATTATCGATTTCAGGTGACCGGTTCCTATGGGGGGATCGGTGCCAATGTTTTCAGTAAGGATGGTCAAATAGTGATCAATCGGACCTTTGAAGGCTTTCCGGCACAGCTGGCAGATATCCGTCCCGGAGACGTGGTGTTGGCTGTAGATGGACAATCAGTGGCAGGAAAGGAGAGTAAAGACCTCACGGAATTGCTAAAAGGAACAGCCGGAACCGCAGTTACCATCAAGGTCGATCGTCCGGGTCGGGGTGAAATGAATTTCGAAATTGAGCGTGCTCAGATCAAGGTGAAAAATGTCCCGTATTACGGTAAAATTGACGATGAAACGGGGTATATCAAGCTCACGGGCTTTACGCCAAATGCAGGTAAAGAAGTAAAGGATGCCTTTGTGGATCTCAGAGAGCAAGGTATCGCACGGGTTATCCTGGATATTCGAGGAAATGGTGGTGGACTTCTCCATGAGGCTGTGAACATTGTGAATGTATTCGTAGATCGTGGAGAATTGGTTGTGGAGACGAAAGGTCGCGATAAGGAGGACAATCGTAGCTATCAAACCCTGAACACCCCCGTGGATACGGAGATGCCGCTGGTGGTGCTGGTTGACGGACAATCCGCTTCTGCGTCTGAGATCGTGAGTGGAACCATTCAGGACCTCGATCGAGGAGTAGTGATCGGAAGAAAGAGTTTTGGTAAAGGCTTGGTTCAGGCTACGCGCACGCTGACGTACAATACGCAAATGAAACTCACCACGGCGAAGTACTACATACCATCCGGTCGATGCATTCAGAAGCTCGACTACTCACAAAAGAAAGATGGCAAGGCCACAGTTGTTGCCGACTCCCTGAAACATACCTACTTCACACGCAACAAACGCCCGGTATTGGATGGTGAGGGAATTACGCCCGACATTTTGGTTGAAAAGCCGGATTTGAGCAAGATCTCGCAAAGTCTCCTGCGTAATGATCTGATATTCGACTTTGCCACGAACTATCGAAATTCAACCGATTCAATACCCCAAACCAAGGAATTTGAGCTCAATAATGACGATTTAGGCCGATTTAAGAGCTTTTTAGACGGTAAACACTATGGATATCAGACGGATACAGAAAAAGCCATAGAACAGCTTAAAACAAAGGCAAAAGAAGAAGACTATTACGGAGATCTGGAGAATATGTTGAATTCGCTCAATGCACAATTCGAGGAATTCAAGACTAATGACCTTCAGCGCCACAGGGCCGAGATACGGGAACTGCTGGAATCAGAGATCTCCTACAGATATTATTTCGAAACAGCTTTAGTGGAATCCAGCTTCGACGATGATCCGGATATCAGCAGAGCTTTGGAGTTGTTCAATGCACCATTCCGCTACAACAGTATCCTCCGGGGATCACTTTAATTGGAACTAGAATTCATACTCATATTACTCGCTCTCGGAGTATTCGGCGGATTTCTTTCGGGTTTGCTTGGGGTAGGAGGTGGGATCATATTTGTTCCTGTATTTGACTTTGTTTTCCGCCAATTGGGGATACAAGGCGAGGAACTGGTTCGATGGATCCTGGCGAACTCGTTCCTGGCCATCATGTTCAGTGGAATGTTGAGCACCATTCAGCACAGAAAGAGGGGATTCTTTGAGTTCTTGACCATGCTCAGCATAGCAATACCGGCGATGATCAGTGGAAGTCTGGTGTCGAACCTCATTGCGCACTTTGAGTGGTATTCCGACAGTTTGTTCAAGCTTATTTTCATCTCCGTATTGGGATTCACTTTGTGGAGATCCATCGTCAAAAACAGGAAAGAACAGCAGCATCATGAGGTGAACCGATCCATGTCGCTACATATATTCATCGGGGTGATCACAGGTATAGTTTCTGCCTTGAGCGGATTAGGTGGTGGAGTGGCCATGATCCCTCTGCTCACGCTACTTGCACATCGAGAGATCAAAGAGGCAAGCGCCATTTCCATTGGGGTGATCCCCATGATGGTGATCCCATTCCTTGTCTCGTACGCCATAGCAGAACCGGTGCAATTCCCTCACTCCGGGCTTGCCAGCGGATACTTGAGTTTCACCTCGGTGCTTCCGGTAGCCGCCGGGATTGCTTTAGGAGCCCCTTTTGGAGTGCGAAGTGCTCATCGGATGGCAAACCACAGGCTCCAAACTATATTTGCAATCCTTTTGCTGATATTGATGTTGAGATATGGCGTAGAACTCTTGCTCGATACACTCTGAAAACCAAACAGATACCAACAAAATGCATTACAAACTGATACGAAGTACACTCGTACTTACGGCATTCTTACTCACGGGAAATACTGCTTCTGCGCAGCGTTTGAAATTTTGCGAAAAGCGAATGTTCAAGCGCCTACAATATCACATTGAATATCTCGCATCCGACCGCCTCGAAGGTCGTGCCACAGGATCGCAGGGAGAGCAACAAAGTGCCGAGTATCTGGCCGCGGAATTCGCGGATCTCGGACTTGCGCCATTAGGTGATAACGGAAGCTTCATGCAGATCTTTGAGATCACCACTCTACGGCTCGCAAATGACGCTGATTGCCAATTGATCATTGATGGGAACGATCTCAAACTCAATGTTCAGTATTACCCATTGTCATACAGTTCCAACCACGCCCATGTGAAGGGCAAACTCGTTGATTGCGGATTCGGCATCAACGGGCAGGGAAGGAATGACTTCGAAGGGGTTGATATCAACGGAAATATCGCACTCATCAATGCGAGCAGTCCTGATGGGATACATCCACACAGCAAGTGGTCGGCATATCACGGAATTCAGATCCGCGTCGATGAAGCGATCAGCCAGGGTGCAACCGGTGTGGTTTTCTATACCACTGATCAGAATATGGAAGAGCCCTCAGGTGAATTAAGCACCAAAATGGCTCCGTCAAATGTGCCCGTAGTGTACGTCAAACGGGGTGTTCTGGGTGATGACCTTGATGGCAATGTGATCGGCCTGAGCGTGGGAATGATCACTGATACGGATAAAGGGCACAACGTGTTGGCTTTTGCCGATCATGGTGCAGAATACACCATTGTGATCGGTGCGCACCACGACCATCTTGGTCATGGTGAACACGGTGGATCATTGGCCACAGGGTCCGGTGAAATACACAACGGCGCCGACGACAATGCGAGTGGAACAGCGGGTCTCCTCGAGCTTGCCCGGAAGCTCCGAAAATCTAAAAAATGGAACAGGAATTACAACTACTTGTTCGTCGCCTTCTCAGGAGAAGAAATGGGCCTTTTAGGTTCGAAATATCTGGTAGATCACTTTCCTTTTGAATTGAGTAAGGTGAATTGTATGCTCAATATGGACATGATCGGAATGCTCGATTCTGTACAGAAAACGTTGGTTATCAATGGGGTAGGAACAAGCCCGGTTTGGCCACAGGTGATAGATGGAATGAGAGGAGAAGAGCGAGGTATCGAAAAGGTCAAGACAACGAGTAGTGGGATCGGTTCATCTGATCATACGAGTTTCTATCTCAAAGGAGTACCCAGCGTGCATTTTTTCACGGGTCAGCACAAGTACTATCACAAGCCAACAGACGATATCGTGAACCTCAATTTCGGAGGTACGGTTTTCGTGCTGAAATACATGTTGGAGATGATAGAGGAGCTAAATGACCTGGAGAAAATGGAGTTTACGAAAACAGTAACGGATGACTCCCATTCTCGACGATCGTTCAGTGTAACTTTGGGGATCATACCCGACTATGTATTTGATGGAGAAGGAATGAGAGTAGATGGCGTAAAGCCTAACGAGCCGGGAGCTGCAGCCGGTTTGAATGATGGTGATGTGATCATCTCATTGAACGGAACATCCGTGAAAAGCATCATGGATTACATGAAGATACTGGGAAGCCTGGAGGCCGGAGATAAAAGTGAATTACAAGTATTACGCGACGGAGAGGTCGTTACTTTGCAAGTCCAATTCTAAAAGCATTAAATGAAACTCACCGAAAAGATCTCATCGTCGGAATCGACGCTATTTTCCTTTGAATTACTGCCACCAGTGAAAGGTCGAGGGATCGACTCTTTGTTCAATGCAATCGACCCACTGATGGAGTTCGATCCGGCTTTCATTGATGTCACTTATCACCGCGAGGAATTCGTGCTACGAGAGAGGCGTGACGGCAGTTTCGACAAGGTGAGCATCCGCAAGAGACCGGGGACAGTGGCTATTTGTGCGGCCATTAAGAACAAGTATCAGGTGGAGACCGTCCCTCATATGATTTGTGGCGGATTCACCAGAGATGAAACGGAGAACGCATTGATCGATCTGGATTTCCTCGGCATAGAGAATATCTTGGCGTTGCGAGGTGACAATCAAAAAGGGGAACGTCACTTCACTCCCGAGAAGGATGGGAATACCAATTCGATCGATCTGATCCACCAGATCGACAATATGAACAATGGGATCTATCTCGACTCAGAGTTGAGAAATGCGAAGCCATCGAACTTCTGCATAGGTGCAGCTGCCTACCCTGAAAAACACATTGATGCACCAAATATGGAGAGTGATCTGAACTTCCTGAAACGGAAGGTAGATGCGGGTGCTTCGTTCCTTACAACCCAAATGTTCTTCGATACGGATAAGTTCATTTCATTCGTTGAGAAGTGCCGTGAATATGGAATAGATGTGCCTATCATACCGGGGATCAAACCGATCACCAAAAAGGCCCAAGTATTCTCTCTTCCTAAGATATTCAACATTGATATTCCTGCAGATCTGGTCAACGCTTTGGACAAAGCGAAGGATGACGAAGCAGCATTGGAAGTGGGTATCGAATGGTGTGTGGATCAGTGCAAGAAACTGATCAAAGCCGGTGCTCCTGTGCTGCATTTCTATACCATGGGCAGATCAGGTGCCACGCACAAGATCGCTTCTCAATTGTTTTAAAGCGCTGATATGCAGACAGGTAAGGTCATGAGGTCAACGGGTAGCTGGTATGAGGTCCGCCTACCTGACGACCAGATCCTGTCGTGCCGTTTGCCTGGGAAATTCCGTCGAGAGAGCAAAGGTTTAACCAATCCGGTGGCTGTGGGAGACGTCGTGGATGTGGGAGGTGAAGAAGGTGAATTCATCATCCGGAATATCCATGATCGGGACAACTATTTGATACGTAGATCGAGCCGTTTAGACAAGCAATTTCAGATCGTGGCATCGAACCTGGATCTGGCTATAATCATGGTTTCGATGCGTTCACCCAAGACGAGTACCGGATTTCTGGATCGCTTCCTTTTAAGTTGTGAAAGCTTTGATATTGAGGCAGTTATACTCATTAATAAGACAGACCTCTTACTCCCTGAAGACGAAAAACAGCTTCAAACCCTGAAAAACGTGTATCGGGATATGGGATATTTGACAATATCCACATCCCTGAAGGGGGCTAAAATTCCGAAAAACGTGCTATCTGTGATGCGTGGGAAACACGTCCTGGTGTTCGGGCAGTCGGGTGTAGGCAAATCTACCATGATCAACAGCCTGTTAGGCACTGATAGACAGCGCACTTCGGATGTGAGCTCCTTCCATAGCAAGGGTGTTCACACAACTACATTTGCCGAGTGTTTTAAGTGGGATGAAGATAGCTATGTCATTGATACACCGGGAGTTAGAGAATTTGGGATCATCGACATTGAAGCTTGGGAAGTAGGTCATTACAGCAGAGACATTGCGTGGTTCTCAGACGCGTGTTCATTCAACAATTGTCTGCACATTCATGAACCTGGATGCGCTGTGATCGAAGCAGTCGAAAAAGGTGAGATCGCAGCCTTCAGATATCGCAATTATGTATCGGTTTTGGAAAGCGAGTTCGACGTGAAAAAATAGCCCATTCCACCGTCTCAGAATCGGGTGGCTAGAATCTGCTACAATTAGGCATATTTCGAGTGTTTTATGCCTTGTTCAACCCAGTGCGGGCATGTTCGAAAGTCCAAAAGGTAACGTTCTGATTATCAGCCGATTAAATAATCGCTAAAAACGCTCAAAAACGCTTGCAACTAGCTGAAAAATAGTGACTTATTATTTTGTGTAAATAAATTTTTTTTTGGAT
>Ga0181577_10004800_pt1 | contig 10407 bp, 12 predicted proteins | sample 101ome_21_FD_132468 | JGI IMG/M metagenome (GOLD analysis project Ga0181577, IMG submission 132468) | Coastal salt marsh microbial communities from the Groves Creek Marsh, Skidaway Island, Georgia - 101413BT metaG (megahit assembly) | ecosystem: Environmental > Aquatic > Marine > Intertidal... | reverse complement strand
TTCCCTAATTCATTAAACTCTTCATCTGAGTATAGTTTTTGACTTAACTCCGTGTCCAAATAAAAACTTTTTGTAATATACAAATCATTTACTCTATCGTCAGCAAATTTTTCGCAAGTAGAACCAAGAAGACCCTTTTTCGTCATTATCTTCTTGTTGACTACATCTCTTTGATTATTTATCTCTTCTCTTTTTTTGTCAATTTTACTCTTTAATACTAGCGCACTTTTTTGAGCTATCAAACTTTCGAGAAGTTCCTCCTCCTTTTTGATGTCAGCATCCGCCTCTTCCGACCACTCCCCCTCTTCAATCAAGAGTTTGAGATTTTCTTCTTCCGTAGGTAATCCACGAGCCTTAGCTTTATCGTAATAGTATTCATAAACATCTTCTAGATCTACTTGATCAAAGATGCTAAAATGCTTTATGTAGACCTTTTTGTCCCCCAACCAGCACTCTGAAAAACCATTACAAACGTCTCGAAATACACGTTTGTAATTTACTTTCATTCTTCATCAGGAGCTTCTTCGGCGTGTTCAGCCTTAATAGTCTCCTCTAGCTTTTTAAAATCTTCTTGAGAGACTTTTTTGGACAGAAACCACAAGCTAGTAATCGCGGGTAAGGTCTTTTTTATCTGATTGAATATCTCATTATCGCCCTCTTCCTCCATACTATAGTAAGAGTCACGCTTTTCTTCGAAATCTTCTCCAGGAAATAGGGGTAGGAGATCTATCTCCTCGGACTCCTCATCTCTGTAAACATAAGCCAAATTTAACATATACCAAACGATAGTTTTGTTTTGCGCCATCGTATCAGCAGTGTGGTCAAATAGAGAATGCAAACCCATCTCCAAATCAATTATTTCTCTTGAAATCTTAGTTAGGTCATCGCTTAATTTCTCAATTTCCTCCTCCTGCTTTTGGGTCTTGGAATCTAATGAGCAAAGCTCTAAATAATCTATCCTCTTCTTGTTTTGACTTGCGTATAGAGACTGTAATTGAACTGATTGGTCTTCGCTCAACATCCCGCCATTATTATTATAGTTATTGAGCAGCATATTTTTCGTCAAAACGCCAGCCTTGACACACCTACTTTTTTCAATACCATAAACCAAATCAGCTTCTTCGTCCTGATATCTGGTTGGTTTCAACAGAGTCACGGTGTAAGGGATTTCCTCCTTTACTTTCTTAGTAGCAAGGACTTTTTCGCCATCCTCCTCTATCTCAACTTCTCTATCTACGAACTCAGTCTTGTGGACATCGATAGAGTATATTTGTTTCTTGATCCTTTCGGAATCACCTTTAGCCATAATATTTTCCTTTTCCTTTTTCCTGACCCAAAATTGGATCAAATGTAACTACACTATTTTTAGTTTATTGTGTCGCGTAATGTTTAGTTTATCCTGCGTTAGATTCATCAAGATACGCCAGCATCTCTTCTTCCGTAATAGTTGAGCCCTTGGTTTGGTCGGTTACAGTCTTTTTTGATTCCCACATTTTGCAAGACCAGTACCTAGCCTTTGTTTTGGGGCCAGGATTGTCGCAATTATGCCGCGCGCGAAACGCCTTCCTTCGCTCAGGGTCATCCCTCTTTATCTCCATATTTGGATCCCCAAAGTTAACCTTCACAATATTCCCCTTATCATTTTTTACATATACTGAGAATTTTTTCGGGCCATTTGGGGTTCGAAACGGCTTATTAAGCTTCTTGCCTTTTTTGGCTTTTTCCGCCCATGCTTCCTGGGAGACGAGTTCATCGGAGCCTTCGATATGCTCCCTAATTTTGTTCGATAGATCTACTTTAACTTCCATTTTTAGTTATTTTTGAATTGAAAATGCATTACAACGCGGTCCAGATCTTCTTCCGACCTCCTAAGAGACTCATTCCCTAGATCTAAAACACGCTTCCTTACCCACTTAGCCTTCCTGTCGTCAAAATAATCAGCCTGCTCTATAATTGGCAAAAGATCTTCTGGTACATTCTCTTTGAGTCTATCAAAGTGTGATCGATGCTCTTCTTGCAGATCCTCAACCAATTTTAAAAAATCCTTAAAAAGCGACCTCGTGCTTTTGTCATAATACTGCTGTATAAACTCAACAGGAGAAATTCCTTTACCTTGTGCCATATATAGATAGTATAGAAAAAATTTAAAAACATCCAGAAAAAGTGTAATATACTTTATGGCAAACCCACTTTTTGACAGCACAGATAAGAATGAAATTAACGAAGCATTCAAGCTGATTCATGACACGTTCAAAAAAACTATAACAGTATTCCATAAAGCCCAAAAAACTATAACACCAAATATAGAGCACAACTCAATATATGGAAGGGCGGGTTCTACGGAAAATATCACATACACAACGGTCACATACGACATTTCCGCCGAAGTGAATTTTGCAGACAAAATGGATCGGGAAAATATTTCCCAAAACAAAACTGTAACAAGGGTAGATTTGCCCGCAGGATCAATAAAGGTTACAATTTATAAAGACGATTTAAGCACTATCCAAAAAGCGCAAAGAATAGAGTATCTCAATAAAAAATACCACAGAATATCAGACTTAAGACCGCAAGGTTTTTTCGATCCAGAATACTATTCTTTCTACGCAGAACCTATCGAATAATGGGAAGAATACCATCAGCAAATGAGCTTACTCAATCCCTCAAGACACAAGGGATATATCAATTTTACAACAATGAGGTGGAGCAAAGATTTAAACTCTTTTCTGACAGGGCTGTGAAATCTTTTTTCAAGAGGTTTGATGAACACAAAGTTTCCAGGGAGATACTCGGGGGGAAAAATGCGCCAAACGCAACGGGCACACTATCTGACGGAAACCTTTTTACATTCCTTGGTTTTGATGAGAAAAAAATTAACCCAGTTATAGAGCTTAGGAACTTTTTGCACTCATCTATATCTGTAGAGTATAAAGGATTCCAAAGCGGCAGAGTTTTGTATGTAGCATATTTTCCAGAGTGGTCCGAAATTTACAATGAAACTCCGCTTGAGTGGGCGAAAGGAAGAAGTTGGGTTCGCGGGGTTGAGCATGGCGTTTCTGGATTAGGAAGGTTTTTATATTTAAAAAGCAGAGAGAGTCCAAAATCCCGATCAGGTAGAGGCATACAAATTAAAGGAAGTGTAAGGGGAGGTAAAATGCGCCCAATAAAATACCTTGCAGAACTTCGGCGCGACTTTTTGAGAGAAGTAGAAGGATTCAGAAATAACCTAGTAGGGAAGAGAAGAAGATAAATGAAGCCACAATATTCACATAAATTAATGACGAGCTTTGCGCTCTGGATTGACAACTATCTATTAACAAAGGGGGAAGCTTACAAAAACGTGAGTGGCCATAGCTTGACTTATAATGCAGATCCACAACTTCCAGACAAGCTTGTCTTTTCTTCTGCATACAAACAGTGGGTTTATGACTCCAGCGTCCCTGGCGCAACAGTGAGAAATTACGTGAGTGGCGCGGGCGACTCAAACTTAAGCAAGCAAGAAAACTTTGATTTCAAAATTGACTACGATAATGGCCGTATAATCTTTGATGACGATAATCCTGTAATAACATCTTTAACACCTTTCGCCGCAGACTTCGCAGTTAAAGATTTTAATATTTACCCAACAGATGTTGACGAAGAATCTCTGATTGTAGAAAGCAACTATCAAGAAAATGCGCGCTATTCCACTTTGACAGATTCCACAGGGATAGCTCCATACACCCCAGTTACCCCCGCAATATTCGTATCTTTAGCGGATGGAAGAAATGAGCCATTTGCTTTTGGAGGAATGGATGAATCAATAAATGAATTTAGATGCGTCGTTTTCGCCGAAAACCCATACCAACTAGATGGCGCGCTATCTATTTTTAGGGATTCGAAAAATGAAGCCGTCTCACTACTTGAATTCGAGGATCACCCGCACACGGCGTATGGAGACTTAAAAACAGGCAACAATGCATACAATCAGTCGGATGCATACAACAACCCAACATTCTACTATACTGGACTTGCGGCTGCTAGACCCGATAAGTTTTTTATTAAAGAAGTCTATACCAGTAAAATGTCAAATAGACTAAAGGAGGCGATAAATCCTGAGCTACATATAGGATTTGTCGATTTCATTATATCCGATCATAGGAATCCGCGAAATTAAATTTCCCTTTTTTAGTTTCTTACTGTAACTCTTTGTAAGAATAGTAAACCTTTTTATATCATGGCAAGAAATCGAGTTATTTATCAATCTGAGGCACTTTACGTTAGCCCAAACGCTACTGGATACCACTACGCATCTGGAGCAAATGGAGTAAACAACCTTGACGCAGTGCCCGCTGTCTCCGACACAATGCGTACCACTCAATATGACCCCTCCGCAGATAATACGGGGACTCTTGTTGAGCAGCTTACCAGAGTACAAAGCGCAAGTTACTCTTTTACCGTTAATCGTACAGATGTTAATGAATACGGCAAATTAGCTCGTATTGACGCTGTCGTTATTGAACCCCCGACAGTATCCCTGGACTTCACCTACCTCGTAACTGATGGTCGGAACGAGCTATTGCTCGACTTCCCAATTGATGGTACGGTTTCTGCGGCTTCTGGCCACATGCAATCCCGTCCAGGACAAAACTTCTTCATGATGACCACGAGTGAAGGTAGTGATGCCCAAGGACTCACCCTCGCCAACCACAAACTTGCTGATGCAATTGGTGTTGGTAATGGTTATCTATCCGACTATTCTGTAGAAGCTGCTGTTGGTAGTCTCCCTACCGCTTCTGTTACTATTGAAGGTTTTAATATGCTTGGAACGACTGGCACTATTGACGGCCCGACTCCTGGCGTTGATCTTGAAAACGGAACTGCGGTAGCTGACATCAAATTCGCTCTCCCACTCGCCACTGGCGACAATGACGGCGACGCTGGCGAAAACTTCCAAACCTCCGACATCTCGGCACTTCGGCCTGGGGACATCTCTTTGTCTTACACGCGGGATGGCGGGCCTGGTGACTGGAATTACCGTTCGCTAGTCAATGATGCTACTTCGCTAAACATCCAAAACTTCTCACTCTCCCTGCCACTCTCTCGTTCGCCGATTGAGCGACTTGGAAGTAAGTTTGCTTTTGCTCGTGTCGTCGATACGCCAATTACCGCTACGCTTAGCGTGAGCGCACTGGCTCAAGACCTCATCTCCACTGGAAACAACAATCTCGTTGATCTTTTGGATGATACCGCAGAACGCGACATTCGGATTACAATGAATAAGCCTGGAACTTCTACGGCAGCAATGCACTTCGACCTTCGTGGCGCTCGTCTCGATAGCGAAAATGTTAGCTCCGATATTGGATCCAACAAGAGTGTTGACTTGACCTACACCGCCCAAATCGGTGGCCCGCAAGACAATGTTCACGGAGTATTCATTTCTGGCATTTTCAATGACGGAACTCAAAAGGCTAAAACCAACTATCCGTCCTCTTACGATCTCGTTTAATTCAACTTATTATTGGTGCTCATTAAAACGCCGCCTCATTTCTAGGGGCGGCGTTTTGTGTGTATAAATAAGTAAGGAACAAGGAAATGGCAAGAGACAGAATATTCTACCCAAGCATTGGGGTTTTTATATCAAATGGATATGTTCCATATGGCGACGAGAATTATTACTTAGATTTCGACGGGACCAATGATTACGCAATAGCCGATAGTGGCGCTGGTCAGGTTACAGGAGCATTCTCCCTCTCCTTATGGATGAAGTCTACTGACACCTATGAATTCGCTAGGTTGATGGTTAAAGATAACGGAGGCATGAATCCCTCTGGAAACAGAAACTGGCTATTGGCAAGTAGTATATCAAGTGTGTTTTTTGGCCACACTGGGGGCACAGTAAGCCACCCCAGATCCAATTTTTACGATGGCGAGTGGCATCATGTTGTAGGGACCAATGGCGGACCAGGTGGAGATTTAAAAATATACATAGATGGCGCATTGGGTAATACTAGCGCTGGAAATGGATTTTCTGCCGACTATACAGTAGGCCAACCCGTCACTCTTGGATCAGCAATTGCAGGTAGCCAAGTTGGATTACATTATGAAGGATTATTAGATGAAGCCGCGATCTTTGATAGAGAGTTATCCTTGAATGAAATAAACTCTATGTATAATGACGGCTCCGCGCTAGACTTGACTATAGACCAAGGAAGTTATAGCGGCGCAAATAATCTAGTCAATTACTGGAGAATGAACGAGGGATTTGGCGATACAGCCTCTGACCAAAAAAGCAGCTACAATTTGTCGCTTTATAATGGAACAGCTTGGTCGCCAACTGGAGCTGACCAATATCTCCAATATACAGGAATAAATTTGGTTCAAGACTCTTCTGTTTCTGTCAACTTTGAAAGGTTAGAAGTAGATCAATTAGGCGGGGATGCATTAGTTGGAAGGCCGCTTGTATCAGCCCCAGAAGTCAATCCTAGCTTCTCCTACTTAATCAACGATCAATTCACAAACGAAAGCAAACTTGGCCTTTATGTAGGTTCAGATAAATCAGTCCTTGGAAATTACACAGGCTCGACTGTATACCAAAAGAACTTTTCTTTTGCAATAACTCCAGATTCAAACTTCGCAGAATTAAGTGAGGCTACTCATTTCACTGGATATGACCTAATCAATGTAGGCAATGCATTTTTGTCAAACTATCAAACCTCCGCAAGCGTAGGTAGTCTAGGATCAACATCCGTACAGTATCAAGCAGCCACACTTGAATATTCAGTTTATGGCGCAAATAATCCAGTCCCGTCCATCAATTTAATAAGCGGCGACAAATCAAATACAAACTCTTTCACTATAACAGATACAGGTAGGGATGACATATCCTTCTTTGTCCCATCCGAAATAACTCTATCAGTTGAAGATTCTCAATTTGGACCACAACTTAGCGGCGCTAATATTCAAGGATTCGACCTCTCCTTTTCAATCCCCCGCAAAAAGCTAGAAGGCTTTGGTAGCATGCACGCACACAATAGGCCAATAACCTTTCCTGCGGAAGGCCAAGTCTCCATAGAGGTTAGTGTAGACACTTTTAATACTGGCTCCTCAGAAGATTTATTCACCTCAGATAGGGACTATAATTTCGATATAACAATGCTTAAGGCTGGAGAAGCGAATCAAATGGTTTATAAGATCCATAATGCGCGCCTGGATACAAATTCAATAAGTTTTGGCGGCATAGGTGGGAATATGTCAACTAGCTATACATTCTCTTTTCCAATAACGCGCGGAACAGGATTGTCATTTGTAGAGGAGGTAGCGCCATGAAATATTTAGCCGCCACAAAAAGCGACCAATCGGTCATCATTAATGGATTTGGATTATCTGGGGTTACAGATATGAGTGCAACGTACTCGATCAGGAAGGATCCTAAAAAAGTTCTGGGCGTTGGTTGTGTTACCCAGTCTTTGTCTGCCCCGCCAGAAGCATCACTGTCTATTTCGCGAAATATGGTGTCCACAGACCCCTTGCTTAACTTAACTGGGGATCTAGGCTTCTCTGGCACTATCGACTACTTAGGGAAGAAAATAGGCTTTTCTAGCGGGTATTTAAATTCTTACTCCGTTTCGTGCCAGATAGGCGCTATTCCAACAGTAGAAGTAGATATTGGAGTATTTGGTGACTTTGGCACGGGTATAGTAGAATCAGAGACAGGAACTCATCCAGCGATACAAATACCCAATCAGGGGTCAATATCCATCGAATGCAAAGGTAGCGAAACAAATAGGATAACAAATTTTGATTACAATATCTCTATCAATAGAGATCCAATATACGCAGTAAACTCATTCTTGCCCGCCGACGTAGTTTCACAGAAACCCATAGAGATGAGCGCAAACTTCACTATCAGCGTCGCCGACTATGAAACCGAGCGTATGGTTGAGTATTTGCAGGAACAAAATGAGTCTGATATAACTATAGTAGTTAAAACGCCCGACCAACTACAAACGATACAAACATTCGAAATAAAAAACGCCTCATTAGTTTCTGAGGCGTTTTCGTCCTCCCTCGATTCAGAGGGGAGTGTTAGTTTAAGTTATGTGGGATACGCGAATTAAGGATATGTATTATCATACCCCGCGACTTGGAGCGGGCCAACTTGCTTAGATTCAAACATCTTGTACTTCTTGACAAGGTCATCGAGTCGCGCAGAACAGTCTTTAGCTAGGCTAGTGTATGTTTTCGCTGCTTCACTTCTGTTATTGCGCTGAATAGATGCGCCGTCAGCATTAGTCAATTTGATGAAGTCAGATGAATTTGCTATACCTTTTAGAGTGTCTCGGGCTTGCTTCTTATACCAGCGAACCATATACATCTCATAAAAGATAGACTCCTGCTCGATAGTAAAATCGGGAGACGTCCCGCTTAACGAAGTGTCAAGCAAAACATTAAGCGTGCCAATATTAGCTTCTAGCCATCCAGATATATAGTCGGTTTGTACCCGACGATGTATTTGATCCGTTTCGTCCTCAACGAACTCACCGTCCCAAATTTTATAAGCTAATGTGCCAAATGAATTAGCCATGACTCATCATTTTTGCAATCCGCTTACCTCTTTCGGAATCTGGATCGACAATAGGTTTCGTGGTGTGCATGCGATTACCTTTTCCACCAACCTTTGCGCGGAATTCACGCAGAAGCTTATTCTTGAGTGTGGTTCTGTTGCCAGAGGGATGTACGCCAACGCTAACAGCAAGACTTTGCATATCGGAGTGATTCATATCCCCAATCCGATCTTTGAACACTTCTTCACTTAGTGTCCCAAATGAATTGGATTGCTTAGCTCCCAATAGCTTGTCAAGAGCCTTGAAGTCTTCAAGGGTAGCTTTTCCATCTCCATACCTAAGATCCTTTAAAGTTGGCCGCGCAGAAGATTCTTCATCACCCGCTACCTTACTCTCCAACTTTTCATTTGCACTCTGCTCGATTTTACCATTGGCCTTATTAGACCAATACTCTTCATTTCGTTTTGTATATTTTCTTTTGCTCATACTTTTTTTAATTAACCTTTTGCTATATATTATATTAGGTGTATTGATACAAAAAATCCACTCAATAGAGTGGATTTTTGTATTTAAAGTTTGCTTTGAGAGAGATTAGATCTCCATTCCCAAGAGGCCGCGAGTGCTGAGGATGGTGTAGTTTTCTTCAACTCCGCCATAGAACCCGATCCGTTTTTGGCGACCAACGTATTGGTCATCAGGGATCAAGGAGAACGTAGAGCCACTTTCAGAATCAACCTGGATCGGGCGAATGAAAGCGTCAAGAGAGCGGTCAATCGCGATGATCAAGTCAGTGCGGCTGTCATTGAACGAGCCACCTACGAGATCTTGATAAAGATTGGTGTACGTTGCAGCGGTTCCGAGTTCTGCGATTTCCATAAGGTTCATGCCGTAGATTTCAGGAAGCCCACCAGCGGTGAAGACTGCTTCGCGAAGACCTTCGGTTGCGGCAATACCTTGTTCGTCGCCAGCGGCAGTACCGTTAGCTTGACGAGTATTAACAGGGTTGTAAGCCATTTCCCGAATAGACTGCATAATCTCAGGAGAGAGGATGAGGTCGGTAACCTTACGGGAGTTGCCCTCTGGAGTCCCACCATTCCATGCGGTGTTGATCCGTTTAAGGCGGGTCATGAGACGATTAAGGTCATGAAGCATCAAGCGGCCAAGCTGCTCGGAAATTAGGGTGTTGTTGGCGTTATCCGTGGTCGAGGAATCAGTGTCGCGACCTTCATCAGCCAAAGATCCCAAAAGGATATTAGCTGCGTTACGCTCACGCTTAACAAGAACTTCTTGAGCGAGCCGAGTGAAAGCTTTGCTGATCGTTGGGAGACGGGAGCGAGCGGCGTACTTCTTAGCGAAATCGATTGCGGAATCCAATTCGTAAGTCGTAAACTTCAACTCGGAGTGTTTTGGCATCACGGTGTTGCTCGGGAGGCCCCCAGCGACAGTGGTCGTATAGATGCTGAAGAGATCTTCGTCAGTAATGTCGTGCCAAAGATCCAACGGGATACTAGGATTGTCGTCCTCATCGAAAGGCATATCGGTGAACAGGTTGCTGACAGTCGGAGCGTTGTTGATAACTTCAGCCAAAACTCCACCCATTAGCTCTGCCACAACCGCTTGTGCTTCATAAGAAGTTTCGCGGTTTTTGGACCCCATAGCCTTAACAAGTTGGATTTGTTCGTCTGTTCTATTAAGTGTGATTTTCATTGTTATAAATCTTTATCTTTAGTTACAATTTTTTTGGTTAAATGTGAAATATAATTTTTAATAATTAAGTGCAGTCAAGCTTGACTAGGTAGTAGTTTCCAGCGTAAGCGTCATCAGAAGAACGGGAACCAGTAGCTAGGATAGTGCCAATTTT
>Ga0181577_10004797_pt1 | contig 10410 bp, 7 predicted proteins | sample 101ome_21_FD_132468 | JGI IMG/M metagenome (GOLD analysis project Ga0181577, IMG submission 132468) | Coastal salt marsh microbial communities from the Groves Creek Marsh, Skidaway Island, Georgia - 101413BT metaG (megahit assembly) | ecosystem: Environmental > Aquatic > Marine > Intertidal zone... | reverse complement strand
CAGCGAGTTGTAATTGATTACAGTATGGCTTATATCGCCTCCATGTATGAGTTCTCTGTCAGAAGCTTCCTCTGAATTCATCGTTTCCAGAGGGTGGTACTCGAATTGGAAGGTGTTTCCTTGCCTGTTGAATAATGAACGGGAAAGGGTTCGCGCAGTCCTTGCTTTTACGATTCGAGCCTTTTCGATATCGCGGCAGGGAAAGTTGAAGCTGTGCACGATTCCGTATGGGGCTGAAGGCGTCTTGATGATATCTTTTACACGGGAGGCGAGAATCTCTGCTGCGGCGCGAACATGGATTTCCATTTGCTCGCTCAAGGGATTTTCACGTTCCCCAATTGCCTTGAATTGTTCCGGATCGAGATACAGGGACGCCGCTACTGCGGGATAGTTTTGCAAGGCCCCCTCTAGGGCTGCTCCAATTGTGCCTGATGAGGCGATAAAGCTTAAGCCAGCATTGTGTCCAATGTTGATGCCTGAGACGACGGCGTCCGGTGTGTCCTGGCAAAGGTGCTCCAATGCAATATTGACGCAGTCGCTGGGAGTGCCGGTCAACTTGTAGGCGGGGCAGGGAAATGAGGTTTCTTCTTCGAGTTGTACCGATCCGCGTCTGCTCATTGCTTTTCCGATCCAGCTCTGTTCTTTTGCGGGAGCGGCTACGACGATGTCGTGATTTTCCGAGAATACATCAGCTAGAATTCTGAGAAAGGGCGAGTCGATACCGTCGTCGTTCGAGAGCAGGATGTTCATAGTTTTAGGCAATGAGGTATTACAAAAAAGGCCAGAGCATCATGCTCCGGCCTTTAGTTAGATTGAAAGCTTCAAGTAACCCTATTCAGCAGCCTTTTCAGCTTCGACTTCTTCGCTTGAGTCCGATTCTTCTGGCTCAGCTTCGCTTTCACTTGAAGCAGCCTTGCGGGCTTCGAGTTCTTCCAGTGCGGCTTTACGGCTCAGGCGTACGCGACCTTTCTCGTCGATGCCAATGCACTTGACCACCATTTCGTCGCCAGGCTTGCATACATCCTCGGTGCGCTTGACACGGAAGTCAGCCAACTCGGAAATGTGCACCAACCCTTCCTGACCGGGTAGGACTTCCACAAAGCAGCCAAATTCCTTAACGGCTTTGACCACACCTCGGTAGATCTTTCCTTCCTCGATTTCGCCACAAACGAGATCGATTTCCTGGATGGCGCGATTCATCGCCTCTTCGCTAGTAGCGTAGATGTTCACCTTACCGCTGTTGTCGTCATCGATGTCCAGCTGTGCTCCTGTGATTTCGACGATACGGCGGATGTTCTTCCCGCCCGGGCCAATGAGAGCGCCGATCTTTTCGGGGTTGATTTGAACTGTGGTAATACGGGGAGCGTTTTCGCTGACGTTCTCGCGTGGCTTGTCGATCGCCTCCGCCATCGAGTCCAAAATGGCGATGCGAGCATCTCTCGATTGGGCGACAGACTCGCGCATGATGTCGAAAGGCAGGCCGTTGATCTTGAGGTCCAGCTGAAATCCAGTGATTCCGTTGCGGGTACCAGCGATTTTGAAGTCCATGTCGCCAAAGTGGTCCTCTTCACCAAGAATATCGGTGAGAAGTACATGTTTAGCGATGTTTCCATCAGGTCCGTTTTCAGTTACGAGTCCGCAGGAAATTCCGGCAACAGGGTCCGAGATAGGCACTCCTGCATCCATGAGAGCCAAGCACCCTCCACAGATGGAAGCCATCGACGTGGAGCCATTTGATGCCATAACCTCGGACACGATTCTAATAGAGTAGGCGAAGTGGTCTTCTGCGGGAACCACAGGAAGCAGTGAGCGTTCAGCCAATGCGCCATGACCAATCTCGCGTCGACCCGTGAAACCAAAACGACCGGCTTCTCCTACTGAGAATGGAGGGAAGTTGTAGTGCAGCATGAATGACTTGGATTCTGGACCTCCCGTTACCGCATCAAGCCTTTGCGCTTCGTTCGTTGGACCCAGTGTCGCAAATACAAGCGCCTGCGTTTCTCCGCGTGAGAAGAGGGCGGATCCATGGACTCGTGGGAAAAGCCCCACTTCACTGTGCAACTCGCGGAGTTCTTTAGGACCGCGCCCGCCGGAGCGGACTTGAGTTTCGAGAATGGGAGCCCGGTAGGCAGCTTCCTGCATTTCCTCCATCGCCATCGAAAGCTGTGCGGGATTGTAGTTTTCTTCACCCAGCTTTTCTTTGAGAGCTTCGCCAGCCTTCTCTTTAAGCGCGTCCATTTTGGCATTGCGCTCTTGCTTGTCACCAAGGCGGGCTACGGCGTTAACGTCTTCACCAATCAGGCTTTCAACGAATTCCCGTACTTCGGGATTCAGCACAACGAGTGGGAATTCAGACTTCTCTTTGCCTGCAATTGAAACCAGTTTCTCGATTCCAGCGATAATGGGCTGAATCGCTTCGTGAGCGTACTCAAGCGCTGCGATAAAGTCATCTTCCGGAATTTGAGCCGCGCTCCCTTCGATCATCAGCATGTCGGTTTTAGTTCCGACATAGATGAGATCGAGTTCCGATGCGTATTGCTCTTCCAAGGTAGGGTTGGTGACGAATTCGCCATCTATGCGCCCGACACGCACTGCTCCAATGGGACCATTCCAAGGAATATCTGAAATGGCCAGAGCAGCCGATGCTCCGTTGAGCATAGAAATGTCAGGCTCGTTTGTCTTGTCCGTTGAGAGGAGGAATCCAATGATTTGGACCTCATTCAAAAAGCCTTTCGGGAAAAGCGGACGGCAAGGGCGGTCGCAAAGGCGCGATGTTAGAATTTCCTTTTCGGTAGGCCGGGCTTCACGTTTGAAATAACCACCGGGGATGCGTCCGGCTGCGGCGTACTTCTCGCGGTAGTCAAGGGTTAGAGGAAACCAGTCTTGGCCTTCCCGGACGGTGCTCGCTGCTGTGGCGGAAACGAATACACAGGTTTCTCCAACGGTTACAGTTACGGAGCCACTCGCGAGTTTCGCAAGGTCTCCAGTGGAGATGGTCATGTTTAGATCATCTATCGTTACGCTATGTTTTTGTATCATTATATTTGCTACATTATCGCAATCGACGAAAACATGGCGCTTTAGAGAGATTTCCGGATGAGATTAGTAGTGATGTCATTCGGAAATGTCCCTGTTCGCCAAGTTTTCTATCGGAGGCGATTTTTGTTTTATCTTCTGTTTTTGAAAAAGGGCCCGATCCTCTAGATTTTATGGATGAGGATGCAGGCCCGGATTCTGGGTAGATCGCGTTTCACCTGACTGGTTGGCGCGATTGGTTGGCAACTTAGTATAGCGGCTCAAGGCCGCCTTGACTATTTGCGTAGATTGAGGCGCTGCAGAAGCTCGTTGTACTTGTTAAGATCGTTCTTTCTCAAGTAGTTGAGCAATTTGCGGCGGCGGCTTGTCATGGCGAGTAGACCGCGGCGTGTGTGGAAATCTTTGCGATTAGCGCGAAGATGCTCCGTCAAATGGTTGATTCGGGCGCTGAGAAGAGCGATTTGAACATCGCAGGAGCCCGTGTCTGAATCGTGCGTCTTGAAGTCGCCGATGATCTTAGTTTTATCGATTGCTTTGCTGTGTGGCATATTAGTTTTTGAAATCACGGAAACGGAGATTGCCCGATAGGGAAATCGTTAGCCAAGCTCGTCGCTGTGCCAACCGCTACTATCCAGGGGTACCCTGAACGTTCCGCGGAGAAGGGCGATTGCCTCGCCGTCCTCTAGCGTAAAGGGGATCACAAGAATCGAATTTTTGGGCAGCGCAATACTAAAATCGATCTCAGTCCTACAATCGACCACTGAGTTTGGATTATCCTTGGGGAGATCCTAGGGTTTGATCAAAAATCACTAGAAAGCCTTATTTTGCAGACGCATGGCGAATCGCACCAGTTCGGAGGGACTGGATAGCTCGAGCTTTGACTTGATGCGAGAGCGATGAGATTCGATCGTTTTGATGCTGATCTTCATTTGCTTAGCAATTTCTCGATTGTCCATCGACTGACTGATGTGTTGAACGATTAGCAGCTCGCGGTCGGAAAGACGTTCAAACAGGGATCGACTTCTCTCAGCTTCATGTCCGCTCATGCGATTCAAGATGAGAGTCCTCATTTTAGAGCTTAGATAGAGTCGACCACTGGAAACGTCATCGAGAGCCTGAATGAGCTCCTCAAGGGGCGCAGTCTTCATCGAAAATCCCTGTGCTCCCGCTCTTAGGCATCGTTCAGCGAACAAGGATTCATCGTGGGAGGTGACCACGAGTATCGAAGCGTTTGAGAACTTTCGTTTCAAATCCTTGATGGCTCCGATGCCATTGGTTTTTGCCACGACGATGTCTATGGCGATAACGTCAGGTGAAATGGACGAAGGCTCGACGCCTTCTAAATTCGTAGCGAATCCCAGGAGATTAAACTGAGGGTATTGTTCGATTAGGGATTCCATTCCTAGCCGACAAACCGGTTGCTCGTCGATGAGGAGGATTTTCTTTGGTGAGTTTGATTGTGATTCCACGCTGCGTTTTGAGGGTTGCGAGGATCATAGTCCTTAATGGGGGTTGCATCAATCGCGGCTTAGCCGGTTTAGGGTAAGGGGTGAATTTGGTGCACGGGATATTTCTTCTCATAAGCCCCTTGAATAGAAGCGCTTAAGATGTGAGTAGTATTCTCTAAACCAACAAATGAGTAGATTCACGCCACTGGTCAAAAGGCGACGACCTGCCTGTTATGCAGAAGAGTCCGATAGCCATTTTCTAGATCGAAATGGGATCTAGTATGCCTACATGACCTGCTGGTCCACCCATTGAACCGAGAATTGGACAAGCTCGGTGGCATTTCGCAAACTCAGCTTTTCCTTAACGTGAGCGCGATGAGATTCGATCGTTTTAACGCTCAAATGAAGGCTCTCTGCGATTTCGCGGCTAGAAAGGCCACGCCCAATCAGTTGGACCACTTCCAATTCCCGGTCGGTCAATCGGTCGACAGGAGAAGTTGAAACGTTTCCGGGTCCATTCACGATTTGATGCAGAACTTGGTCGGCAACAGAAGGGCTCACGTAAATCTCCCCTTGGATGATTTTTCTAATCGCATCTACGACCTTCGAAGGTGACTCCTTCTTCATTACGTAGGCTTTTGCGCCGGCTCTCAGTGCTCTCTGAGCGTAAATGGTCTCATCGTGCATCGAAAACACGAGGATGGGAATGTCCTCGTGAATGGCTTTAAGGTTTTTAATAAGCTCGAGGCCGTTGGCGCTCTTCAGCGAAATATCGACGATGGCGTCGGGATTGGCCTCTCCAACTCCCCTAATCGCGGAAGGGGAATCTTCAGCTTCACCGCAAATTTCCATGTCGGCCTCGCTGGCCACGATTTGGGACAAGCCCTATCTTACTAGAGGATGGTCGTCGACGATGTAGATTCTAGTGGTCATTTTGCAGTTCTTTGTAATGGATTCTAGTAAAGTGACTAAGGCTGAGATTTACTTCAAGTCACAATGTTTTGAGGCATTTATGTTCGGAAGCGTTTTCCCTCGAATATGATATTCGGTTTAGGAAATACTTTCTTAAGTAGTGGTAGGGATGTGGGACTTGGGCAATCGCTGCAATGTTCCCTAGTCAGATTTTGGCAAAAGCAGCCAATATCCCAATCAATCCCCCAAAAACGCCTCCCCAAACGACCAGCCAACCTAGGTGTTCGCGAATGATTTTCTCTAGAATGGTTTTTACTTCCTGAGGCTTCAATTGATCGAGCTTTCCCCGGACGAGATTCTCAACTGTGGGACGAAAGGTCTCGAAATGCATATCGCTCTTGGTGAGATCGAGATCCTCGATAATCCGGACAAAACGGGCCGAAAACTCGACTTTGAACGGTTCTCTGAGCGGTTCGATTGCCTTAAGTCCGCCCACAAAGGCAAGCATGCTTCCAAATTTAGATTTACCTATGACGTCTAGAAAACCATCGAAAACTTGGTCCATATCCACCACGGATTCGATTGTTTCAGAGGTGAACCCCTGATGGATTGCGGCGTCGGCGAATTGCTTGAAGTTTTCCTCTGTGAAAAAGTTCTCCATTACGAGCGAATGTATGCTGCTCTTGAATTCCTCGAATCGAGCGACGATTACACCGGAGCCGTATAGTCCAGGCACTTTTTCGAACAGCATATGAATTGCTAGCCAATTGGTGAGGGCGCCTGAAAGGGAAAACAGTCCTGCGCTAACGACGAAGGGACGGAGACTGCTTTCAGGCATTGCGTATCCAATAATACAGACAACGATTGCGAAAGAGTTAGTAACTAGGCTTTTGTTCATCGATTGATAGAAAGTGGAACGTTTTGGAGTCAATGGTCACGAAAGGAGTGAGCGTAGCTTCAGACTGTTTTGCGTTCGCCACTGTCAATGGGAAGCCATTCGATAACTCTCTTTATTTGTTCGTCCCAATACTGCCATTCGTGGCCACCGGAACTCTCCTCGTAGTGAAGATCCAACCCCAGCTCTTTTCCGTTCTTGAGAAAATGTTGATTGGATTGGTAGAGAAAGTCCTCGGTCCCGCAGCATTGGAAAAGGCGTAAAGGGAACGGCTGTCGCTCGTGGTAGCGTCTTGCTAGATTGAGCAGATCGTTTTCTGAATGTTCAATCTTCGAATTGTCTCCGAAAATAATGGGCCACTCAGGTAGTAGCGATTCGGGGTCTTCGATCTCGGTAAGTGAAAGCGCTCCAGATAGGCTCGCTGCAGCGGCGTATTGCTCGGGATGGGATAGGGCCAGCTTGAACGCGCCGTATCCACCCATGGAAAGTCCCGCGATAAATCGTTGGGATCGGTCTCGTGAAAGAGGAAAAAGGCAATTGGCGACTTCTGGAAGTTCTTGGGAAAAGAAATCAAAGTACCGGTAGCCATAACGCATATTCGTATAGAAACTGCGTCCTGCGTCAGGCATGACAACGGCAAGCCCTCGCTCATTCGCGTACCGTTCGACGGAAGAGTAGCGCGACCAGGCGGAATAGTTAGAATGCAAACCGTGCAGCAAAAACATTACCGGATATTGCTCGGGCATCTCTCGAGGATGTTCCTGGCCGGACTCGTCACGCAAGGGAATGACTGCATTGAGTGATGTTCGCGTTCCGAGTATCTCCGAGTAGAAGTCGCACTGAATAAAGGCCATGGATATTTTCCTAATTTGTCAGATGCCAATGTCTTGAAAATCTGGTTTTCAGAGAATCAGTCACTTTCGTATTCAGACATTGGTAAACAAGAGCAGACTAGGTTCCGATCGCCGAAGACATTGTCGACTCGCCCAACCGTTGGCCAATATTTGCAGTCTCTAGTCCAAGTCGTAGGGAAAGCCGCTAATTCTCTGCTATAGGGTGAAGTCCAGTTGTCAGATACTACCCGACTGCTTGTGTGCGGCGCGTTTTTGAGAGGGTTGTCGTCTTGTGGCCACTCGCCGTTGGCAACTCGTTCCATCTCGGACTTTATCGAGAGGAGCGCGTCGCAAAGTCGATCGAGCTCATCCCTGGATTCGCTTTCGGTTGGCTCGATCATCATGGTTCCTGGAACGGGCCAGGACATTGTCGGTGCGTGGAATCCGTAGTCCATCAGTCGTTTGGCGACATCTTCAACTTCAATTCCGGCAAGCGCCTTCCATTGTCTGAAGTCTATAATGAATTCATGGGCGACGAGTCCATTTTCACTCCGGTAAACGATTGGAAAATGCGGCTCCAATCGCTTTGCCATGTAGTTGGCGTTGAGGATTGCGATCTTAGTGGCTTGGGTAAGTCCGATGCTTCCCATCATCCGAATGTACGCCCAGGATATGGGCAATATGCCAGCGCTTCCATAGGGCGCTGCGGAAATCGCTCCGATGGACTTTTCTCCTCCCACTTGCGTGTTGAGGCCGTGCCCAGGAAGAAATGGCTTGAGGTGCTCCGCAACGCCGATCGGTCCCACTCCGGGTCCTCCGCCCCCATGGGGAATGCAAAATGTCTTGTGCAGGTTAAGGTGACAGACATCGGCTCCAATAAAGCCCGGACTGGTGAGTCCGCATTGGGCGTTCATGTTTGCTCCGTCCATGTAGACCTGGCCGCCATTGTTGTGAATGATTTGGCAAATTTCCTGTATAGAGGATTCAAATACGCCGTGAGTAGAGGGGTAGGTGATCATCAATGCCGCCAAGTTTTCGCGGTGTAGTTCGGCCTTTTTCTCTAAATCGTCCACATTGATGTTGCCTAAGTCATCACAGCTAACCGGCACGACTTTCATGCCAGCCATGACAGCGCTGGCTGGATTGGTGCCGTGAGCGGAAGTGGGGATTAAGCAAATATCCCGGTTAGTCTGTCCTTGGCTTTTGTGAAACTCTCTGATGACGAGCAGTCCTGCGTATTCACCTTGTGATCCTGCGTTGGGCTGAATGGAAACTGCGGCGAAATCTGTTATTCTCGCCAGCCAGGCTTCAAGCTGATTGATGAGCTCGATGTATCCAGTTGTCTGATGGGAAGGGGCGAATGGATGTACATTGCTAAACTCGGGCCAGGTAACCGGTTGCATTTCGGCGGCAGCGTTTAGCTTCATCGTACACGAACCGAGCGGGATCATTGAAGTCGTCAGCGACAAGTCTTTGTTCTCGAGTCGTTTTAGGTACCGAAGAAGTTCCGTTTCTGTTTGGTACTTGTTGAATACTTCGTGCTCGAGGAAGGGGGAGGCGCGTTCGAGTGAGGGCGTTATGGAATCGGAAATGGAGGAAGCGGCGGCTTCGAAAATCTCATCGGTAAGCGAGCGAACGGGATCGAAGGCTTTGAGAACCGATACTGCTTCGTCGACCGAGACCGTTTCGTCAAAAGAAAGACCAATGGTATCATCGCTGACTTTTCTTACATTGAACCCGCTCTTCTCGATGGATTGTATAATATCGTTCGCCGTTGCTTGGGGGGATTGTAATGTGATCGTGTCAAAACGTTCACCATCTTCAACCGAGTATCCCCATTCTTTCAGTAGGTGAATGGATGTGAGCGTTATTTTGCGAATACGTTCGGCAATCGCCTTCAGTCCTGTGGGACCATGATAGATGGCGTATGCGGCTGCGATGTTTGCCAGAAGGACTTGAGCAGTGCAAATGTTGCTAGTCGCCTTGTCCCTGCGAATATGTTGCTCTCGCGTTTGCAAGGCTAGCCGAAGGGCGGGGTTCCCGTCTGAGTCCTTGGATACGCCAATGATGCGACCCGGAATTTTTCGTTTATGGGCTTCTTTGGTAGCGAAGAATGCCGCATGCGGACCGCCAAAACCCATTGGTACTCCAAAACGTTGGGCAGACCCGACTGCGATATCAGCCCCGAGTTCTCCCGGAGGCTTCAGAAGCGTAAGCGAAAGAAGATCGCAGCATGCGATAACGAGGGTTTTGTTTTTGCCGGCTCTCGCGGCTAGTTTTGAAAAGTCCTCGGCGATTCCAAATGTATCTGGATACTGGATTACAATTGCGAATGCATCATTCAGTTCGATCTGACTGCTGAGGTCGACCACTTGAGTGGCAATGCCAAGTGGCTCGGCTCTCGTTTGCACGACCTCAATCGTTTGAGGATGGCATGAGGACGAAATGAGCACTGTCTTCTTGTTGGGTCGACCATTGAGCCCGTATGCCATCGTCACTGCTTCTGCTGCAGCAGTGCCTTCGTCCAAAAGGGAGGCATTGGCGATGTCCATTCCGGTAAGGTCTGAGACCATTGTCTGGAAGTTCAAAAGCGCTTCCATTCTGCCTTGGGAAATCTCGGCCTGGTAAGGAGTGTATTGTGTATACCAGCCTGGGTTTTCCAGGATGTTTCTTAGGATTGGAGGGGGTGTGATCGTATTAGAATATCCAAGACCAATCAGCGATTTGATGGAGGAGTTTTTGGAGGCGATCGTTCTAATCTCAGCGAGCATGTCATGCTCACCTACAGGGCTGGGCAGGCCGTCGATTCCTGAGATCCGGATGTTTGAAGGAACCGTTTGATTGATAAGCGCATCGAGCGAATCGAACCCGAGCGTTTGGACCATCTCTAAAGCTTCGTTATCGGTGATTCCGATATGGCGACGTGGGAAGGTATCCTTCTTTTCCAGCTCTTGACTGGATCGGTTGATCATGGCGGAAGTCTCCTGCATCAGTGGCATGTAGCGCAGAGTAGAACGGCGGAAAGGCAAATCAATATGAAATGTGGGATAGATATTTTCGGGGCACTTTTGAATGGATGGAAATCTCTCCGTAGGGCTCGCGCTACGGAGAGGTGCTCCGTCAATTTATAAAAAGCGGTTGCACGAGGGGCGCTTCTCGACCGATAACGTCGGCGATGCTGAAAAAAGGGAGAGCTGCTATTGTGGATAGGGAATTAGATCGGCTTTATCCGGATCCGCCAATTCCTCTCGACCACAAGGATCCGTACACGTTGCTGGTAGCGGTG
>Ga0181577_10004795_pt1 | contig 10413 bp, 9 predicted proteins | sample 101ome_21_FD_132468 | JGI IMG/M metagenome (GOLD analysis project Ga0181577, IMG submission 132468) | Coastal salt marsh microbial communities from the Groves Creek Marsh, Skidaway Island, Georgia - 101413BT metaG (megahit assembly) | ecosystem: Environmental > Aquatic > Marine > Intertidal zone... | reverse complement strand
TTTGGGATTTCGGCTTTTGCCTTTCGACCTGCCTGGCGGATCTTCCTCCGCCGCGTCTTTTCCGTTCTGCCATTTTCTTTTTTTAATTCAGGCCGCTTCCGTATGAACAAATGTTACCCGGAGGCTGAAAGTACCTTCACGTTTTTGTCTCCCTTCCTCGAGTTGCTTGTGGAGGAGATCCACCAATTCATTCAGGCTTTGCAGGTTGAAGGTCGGTTTGACCATGCGGTAAGGTGCCGGGGTCGCACCAAAACAAGGGCGGTTGAATCGACGATGAATCCATGCCGAGGACCAACCCAACTTCGATACAGGAACAATGTCGTGAAATTGACTCTGTGCTACATGGAGAATTTCTTCCTGTTTAAAACCCTGGGACTCGAGCCGCTTCAATACTTGAGTAAAAAGACGAGGATCGGGTTTATTCGCGCCCACCATATCGCTGCATATCATTGTGTCAAAAGGATGCCCTACACTGGATGACATCCATTCCAGGTAGGAAGAGTCACAATTTGATACTGCCACCAGCGTGAAATTCTTTTTCAGTTCTTTGAGTGCCTCAATGGTGTCCGAAAAAGGCGGCCAGTCTTTAACCGATTCCTGAAAGTAGATCCCTTCATCCTCTCCAGGAGAAAAACCCCAGCTTCTCATCATGTCGCTGTAGATCACCGGCAAAAGCCCAGTAAATGAGCTCTTGGGAAGGATTTTGAGATAATGTGCTTCGGTTTTGGCGAATGCATTTAAAATTTCCTCCTCGTCGACTTCCAAATCCAACTGTTCCAGATGAGGTTGAAACCAGTTCAGGATGCCTGTCTCAAAATCGATCAGGGTCCCGGCAACATCGAAGGTCAGCACTTTGAAATCAGGAGAATTCATCTGAAAATTATGCAACACGGGGTTCGATGGTTTGACTGGGTCCTGTTTGAACCCGTACAGGAAATTCATTGCGGATTCTCATCTCTATTTCGGGATCGATGTGATCTGGGAAATGGCTTTCGATGATTTCCCTCGCTCTTTGAGAGGCTCGTTCTTCGATGTTGGAGGAACCCTGGTCTATCCAGTTGTTGATGTTTTCACGATCTCCAAGCTCTGGATAAAGGTAATCGGACTGCATCCGGGACAGGGTTTGCTCATGCCCAAGGAAATGTCCGGGTCCTTCGGTACATACCTGCTGCATCGTTTCAAAAGCCATTGTGTCTTCATTGACCTCGATCCCCCTAACCGTGCGGTTGATCGCCCCAAGCATATCGTTGTCGATGACATAACTTTCAGGGCAGCATCCCAGCAGACTTGCCTGCATCCCCGCTGATTCATATATCAGGTTCGCTCCCGAATGAGCCGCAAGGGTGACGGTATACCCTTTTTCGTAACCCGATTGAGCATCCGGTAATTTGGAATCCGTCATTCCCGCTGCAATTCCGGTGGGAAGACCATAGTAACGTCCCATCTGAGCACAGGCAGCCATCAAAACAGCCTGCTCCCCGCTTCCTCCGCTCATCGCACCGGTCCGCAGGTCCGAGACAAAAGGCCAGGTACCGAAAATTGCAGGGGCTCCAGGAACCAAGGCATTCACGTAGACGAGACCCGCCAAAACTTCCGCCACGGCCTGAACCACCGCACCAGCGATGGTTGCGGGAGCTGTTGCCCCGGCCTGGCCTGCACTGAGCAATAGTATGGGCATCCCCCCATAAACCCCGACTTCAAGACATCGGCAAGCATCCTGGGCAAATTTCAGAGGAGGCACGACAAAACAGTTGGACATGCTGACAAAAGGACGGGCACGCCATGCTTCTTCACTTCCGGCAAGGATGTTCAACATCCTTAGGCTTTCTTCCACATGCCCGGGTTCGACAAAACTGGTTCCGACGTGTTTTTTGGTCCCGAAAACTGAAGCGAGGCAGGTATTGAAATCCATCTCACGGGGATCATCCAAATCACGGCAAACAATGGGCCTTTGAAAGAAATGGATGTGTTCCAGTTTATCGCAAAGCCTTGCCAGATCGTAAAGGTCCTTGACTGTGGAATCACGGTAAGTTCGGGTTTGAGGTTCCACGATATGAACTGCTGCTCCTGCTGTTCCAAAATAAGTTCGACTTCCGGAAAGCAGCATGTCGTGCTCCGGGGTCTGACCAAAAAGCGTCATCTCCTTTGCTGCCTTTTCCAGGGTTTCTTCTATCACTTTCCGGGGAATCAGCAATCGTCCGGATTCCGTCATGGTGCACCCCTGGGCTGTCATCACTTCAATACAAGAAGGAATCGCATCGGCGAGTCCGATTTTTTCCAAAACCCGGATGACCTGTTCATGAATTAAATCCAGTTCATTTTCTTGAAGCGGCAGGTAGCGTCCACTCTCCTGTCCTGCACGAACCGGTTTAAGGTTTTCCGGAAGCGCCATTGCCCTGACCTGACGTCTGGCCTGGCGGCCCCCCATTCTTCTTGATCCAGTCTGACTCATCATTCCTCCTTCAAAGAATCAGCCTTTTCTCAATCGTTCATTGTTAGGATCATAAACCGCCTCTTTCAAAACTGTTGCCTGCCTTCGGATGCCAAGCAGAGTAATGTCAAAAAGGGTCCCTGGCTCCGCAAAACTGGGAGGCACATAAGCAAAGGCAAGACTTTGGGACACAGTATGTCCATATGCACCTCCTGTAGTGACTCCAATCAGTTCTTCTCCATCCATCACCGGTTCGTTTCCGAGACAATCACAATCGGGTGCATCAACACTAAGATAGACCAACTGAAGTGCATGGGTTTGGAGTTTTCTTGCCAGGGTCGCTTCTCTGCCAATGAATGATTTGCTGAAATCGACAAAACGCATCAGATCTGCCTCGACCGGGGTGATTTCGGTGGTCAGTTCTCCGCCCCAGGCTTTGTAGGCTTTTTCCATCCGGAGTGAATTCACGGCATAGGTGCCGAAATCCGTCAAACCATATGCTTTCCCAGCTTGATGCAGTTGTTCATAAAGGGTTTGCATCTGATTCATCGGATGATGAAGTTCCCATCCAAGTTCTCCTACATAAGAAACCCTGAGGGCACGGACTGGAATGCCAGATATTTGAATTTGACGATAACGAAGCCAGGGAAATGCTTCATTAGACAGATCCGCATCCGTAATCTGACTCAAGATTTCCCTGGATTTCGGGCCGGTCAGAACAAGCACACCGTAATCATCGGTGACATTTTTGATCTGAACCTGTTCCCCAGGAAGACATTGCTGCACCAGCCAATCCTCATCATGGATTTCGGCCACTGCAGCAGAAAGGAAGTAAAATTGATTTTCTGAAAGCCTGGCAACCGTGCCTTCACACTCAATCCCTCCTAAATCCGTGAGCAGGTGAACCAGACTGATTCCTCCTGTTTTTTTAGGAATTCGATTGGCACAAAGACGATTCAGGAATGTTTCGGCATCCGGCCCTTCAATATCAAATTTGGCAAAACTGGAGAGATCCAACAATCCTGCCTTTTCACGGACCGCACGGCATTCTTCCGCAACGGCCGAAAAGGAATTATTCCTTTTGAAACTGTATTGTTCGCCTTCGTTATTTGAATCGAACCATTTGGCTCGTTCCCAGCCGAAGACTTCACCGAAAACCGCACCTTTTGATTTCAGGATATCATAAATCGGTGTTGTTCTTTGGGTTCTGCCAGGCTCACGGAATTCTCCAGGATAATGGACCTGATACATGTGTTCATAATCGTCAATCGCCTTTTCCAGGGTGTAACGCCCTGCGGCCCAGTCTCCAAAACGCCGTGCATCCATTTCCCGGACATTGATCTCGGTCTGCCCGTATATCATCCATTGAGCGAGGTATTTCCCGGCACCAGCTCCCTGGGTGATACCGATGCTGGCTCCGCAGCACATCCAGAAATTTTTCAATCCCGGAGCCGGACCAAGCAGAAAGTTTCCATCCGGAGTATGGGTGATAGGTCCACTAACCACTCGTTTGATTCCTGCATCTCCAAAAACAGGTATCCGTTCCGCAACTTTTTCAAGGTGTGGTTCGAGCCTCTCGGTGTCTGGAGGAAGCAAGGCATAGTCAAAACTCCAATCGATTCCGTCGAGCCCCCAGGCCTCGGCATTCATCTCATAGGGGCCGATCACCAACCCCTGCTGTTCCTGGCGGTAATAGCATGAAGACCAGGGATCACGGACCACAGGAATTTCCTTTTGCAGCGAACTCACCTCGGGAATGCTTTCGGTGACGAGATACTGATGCACCATGTTCACCATAGGAACTTTCAGACCGACCATCTCCCCGACCTGACCTGCAAAAGAACCTGCAGCATTGACCACGTGTTCACATGATACAGTTCCTTTTTCGGTCACCACTTCCCATTCCCCATTCTCCAGTTGGTTGATGTCGGTGACCCGGTTGTGACGTATGATTTCGGCGCCATGCATTTTAGCACCTGCAGCCATGGCATTGGTGATACCACTGGGATCGGTATGCCCGTCATTTGGCGTGTAGGCTCCCATCAAAACCCCATTGGTATCTAGCAAGGGGTTGAGTTTTTTAATCTCATCAGGTCCTACCAAATGGCATTCCGAACCGGCAAGTTTCAACACGCCCTGAACATATTGAAACCAATCGACCTCGTCCTGTTTAACCGCAAGACGGATCGCACCGCATCCGTGCCAGCCTGTCGCCTGACCGGTTTCTTCTTCGAGAACCTGATACAATTCAGAGCCGTAACGATGGACCTTGGCCATATTCAGGCTTCCGATAAAATGTGGGACTAATCCGGCGGCATGCCACGTCGAGCCAGATGTCAACTCTCCTTTCTCAATCAACATCACATCGTTCCAACCTTCTTTGGCCAGATGATAAAGCAGACCGACGCCCATGGCGCCTCCACCGATGACCACCACTCTTGCGTGGGATTTCATAAGCTTCTCCTTGGTGTCAAGAAATTCACTCATGCCTCCTATTCATGCAACCACCCTTTTGCTGCGTCTTCGTCTTGAACTAGAATCACCGTTTCCTTGAGCATTGTTTTTGGCTTCAGGAAGGCTAACGGTTTTTTGCAGATGAGTTGAGGGTGCATGCTTGTGGGGAATCGCCATCGCATCCACAAAATGCTGTTGAAATGCAGGCTCCACGGCGGTTTCCACTTTCTCGATTTCCCGGACGGTTTCCTCGATCTCTCGACGCGATTCATGATTCAGCAATGCCATCCTTGCACCCGTTCCTGCGGCATTTCCTGCAGAACTCACATGGTCGAGATCGCAGTCTGGAATTAAGCCGAGAATCATCGCGTATTTCACATCGATGTGGCTGCCGAATGCTCCTGCAAGACGGATTCGCTGCACCTCCTCAATCCCGAGATGATCCATCAGTAACCGTATTCCCGCATAAAGGGCCGCTTTAGCCAATTGAATTGCCCGGATATCGTTCTGGGTAATTCGCAGTTCAGGTTCTCCTGTATGAAGCAGGTAGGAACAGGTTCGCCCTTCCTTGATGATCCTGTTGCTGCGGCCGATCATGGATTCATCAAACAATCCGTCCTGTGAGATGATTCCGCATAGATAGAGTTCGGCAATGGCCTCGATGATCCCTGATCCACAGATACCGGTCACCCCGGTCTTTTTTGTTTCTTCTGCAAAAGAGACATCATCAGACCAGAATTCGGACCCGATGACACGGAAGCGCGGTTCGAGGGTCTTCGGGTCGATACGAACACGTTCTACTGCTCCTGGGGCAGCACGCTGTCCGGAAGAAATCTGTGCTCCTTCAAAAGCAGGTCCGGTGGGACTGGAGGCAGCAAGTAGACGATCCCTGTTGCCAAGCACGATTTCCGCATTGGTCCCAACGTCCACCAATAGGGTGATTGCTTCCTGATGATGCGGAGCTTCAGCCAGAACCATTGCAGCCGTATCTGCACCGACATGACCAGCGATACATGGAAGAGTATAGGTTCGGGCAAGTTGATGAAGCTCAAGATCCAGTTCAGAAGCAGGGGTGATGATCGCTTCATCGGTTGCCAGCGCGAAAGGTGCACCACCCAGTTCTACCGGGTTGATTCCATGGACAAGATGGTGCATGACCGGATTCCCGACCATCACCATTTCCATCACTTCCTCTTTTTGAATCCCTGCCTGTTCACAGACTTCCAGAGATAACTGGTTGAGTGCTTCACGGACTGATTTTGTGAGTTCTTTCTCACCCTCCTGATTCAGCATCACATAGGAAACACGGCTCATCAGGTCTTCTCCGAAGCGGATTTGGGGATTCATCATTCCCGCTGAAGAGAGAACCTCCCCGCTTCCCAATTCGCATAAATGAGCAGCAAGGGTGGTGGAACCGATATCAACGGCGATTCCATAAAGATGTTCCCGGAAATCGGACCAGATTCCCCGCATGATTCCATCGTGATCTACCGCCACGGTTACCTTCCATTTCCCCTCTCTCAGAGTGGGTTGGAGCATTTCCAGGATTGAATGAGGGACCTTGATATTTTGGAGTTCCCATTCAGTTTCAAGTGCTTTCAGCAGGCGCCGTATATCCGATGTGGGATCTTCCATCTTCGGAGGTTCCACCTCGACATAATAAAGCCTGACCACGGGATCAATCTTGATTTCCCGAATTTCTGCCTCCTTGCGAACCACCTGTCGGTGGATCTGACTCTCGGGAGGAACATCGATCACACAATCTCCTAGGATCTGAGCAGTACACCCCAACCTCCGTCCGGATTTCAGTCGTGTTGTTTTGCGAACGAGTTTTTCTTCCGTCGCATCAAATGGGGAAAGGTGGGTGGCTGCGGAAACGAGACCATGTTTCGAAAATTCACCGGTGGTATGGATGACCTGGCAGCGTGCGCAGATTCCTCTGCCGCCGCATACCGAATCCAAGTCCACCCCAAGCGAACGGGCTGCCTGAAGAACCCGGGTTCCGTGAGGGAAACTCCCGCGCTTCCCTGAAGGAGTGAAGACGACCGACGCCGAACTCATGGTCATGCAGCAGAAGCAAGATTTTGCTGTTGTTCCAGCCACTCAGAAGCCTTCCCCAATCCGCCAAACGGGAAGAGGTGAAGCTGCTGATGACCCTGGATTTCTCGAACCATGCGGTCCGGTTTGTTGACAAACAGAAGCTTACCCAAATTGAAGCCCTGTTTTTTCAACACTTCTGTGGATGCCCTGACTCCACACACCTGGGCATAGCGCATCAGCGTTTTCAAGGTTGCTGGACCGGGAATGCCGATGTGGATTGGGTTATTCACACCCTGATCCCTCAATCTGCCAATCCATTCGTTAACGACCTGGCTATCGAAACTCCATTGGGTGACAATGCGTGTGGGGATTCCCTGTTCCTCAGCCCATTTTGTTTTTCGAAGTAGGCTGTTTTCTGCATCTGGATCACTCGGATTGCCCTCAGGATGCCCTGCAATGCCGATTTCCTCAAAACCGACACGCTGCAACTCTCCTGTCTGCATCAGATCCATCACCTCAGTAAACGGACCTTGCTGGTCTTCCACGCCCCCGCCTATCAGGAGCAAATGACGCACGCCTTTCTGCTTCAGTGACTCCAGCATCGAGGAAAACTCTTCTGCGCTTTCAAGCCCTCTAGCCGCAATGTGAGGAATCGGAGTACGGCCCTGCTCAACCAGATCTGCGGAAGCCTGGATCACTTCTGAAACATCACTTCCGGGAATCATCGTGACATAAATCTCTTCTACCCATTGAGGTAGTTGATGTACCTCCTCAACATGTCGGGGCAATATTTCAAGAGACCACTTGGATGTGTTGTTGTTCATAGGTTTTCAGTATTTCAAGCCCTGGGTTCTAATGTTTAATATGCACTTTCCATTTTGCATTTAAAATGCCACGCATAAATTGTTGATATGATTGAATTATTTTTGATCAATCAAAAAAAAAAGAATTTGGAATTCCTTTTTTTCAACCTGATATTTGATGAATGATGATTCGACCATCGATGTGGACCAATTATCATCTCCTTAATCATATTTTATCTTTAAATATCAATAAGATATATAATGAATGGAGTGTAAAGATGAATTGCAGAAAAGAAGAATTTTCAATTCCTGTATTGAAATTCAAGAACTTGAAATTCCGATTTTTTTAGAGTTCAAAAAGGGAAAGAGAAGTAATGATCTGAAATAGAGAAATGATGTTCAGTCATTCAGAAGCAGGACGCTTCAGCAATTGAAGAGCCTGATCTCTTAGGTCTGAATCAACCATCAAAGTCGATCCACCCGTTTCGAGATAGGCAGGGATTTGGTGTTGATGGAGTTGTTTCAGCATGAATTCCGAACGTGCAGGGTCGAGCCCCGATTCAAGAACGCTCCAGGGTTGATATTGACTTAAAATAATCAACGTCACCATGCCCAGGAGAATGACCAGAAATGAGACCAATAGTATGATCCTCTTGGAACGATTTAGAGGAGTAAGGAAGCTTTCAAAGTCATTTCGGATCTGGTTGAGGGCCATGGGAATCAGCCTTCATGGATTCTCCTCAGGAGGAGATCTGATGTGGGGTTGGATTACTGCTTGGAGTTTTCTTCCAGTTCCAAAAGCCTGAAATGCAGACTCCTCAAGTCAGAATAGAGAGGATCAAGGACATCTTTCAGTTTAGCTTCCAGATGTTCCAGGGCGTCCTCCATTCCTTCCTTGGAGTTAAAATCGGTATTCTTTTCGGGAGATGCATTCATGATTCAATCATCTGCTTTGATCTTAAGATTAAAACCTCCTCTAACTGCATTTCAAAAAATCCAATGCAAGGATTAAGCAAGAGTTTCATGGAAAAATTGGTTTTTACATCCTTCGTCTGATCGTTGAGACTGTTGCCTTTGTTGGTCTAAAATATTCTGCTCATTACAATTCGTATGATACTGAATTTAAATTACATTTTAGGCATTTGAGAGAAATGTTTGGAAAAACAGTTTTCTCTCTGATGCTGGCCTTGGTCTCCGGTTCAGTTGGAGGGATGTTGTTTTATGGACTTGGATTACCTGCTCCATGGCTTTCGGGATCCATGGTCGGAGTAACCCTTGCGGTTCTGCTGCGGATTCCCTGCGAATTTCCAAAATCATGGCACCCGGGACTGTTTGTGATTCTAGGACTGTCGATGGGAAGTGGAGTCAAACCGGAAACACTCACTCGGATTCATCAATGGCCCATCAGCATTCTGATCATATTTTTTACCGTGTTTTTCATCATTCTTGCCACGTATTTTTACCAGAGACATATTGCAGGATGGGACAAACCCACCTCCTATTTTGCTTCCATTCCTGGTGCACTTTCTTTTGTTATTGCCCTCGCAGGAGATTATCCCCGGGCTGACCTTTCACGGGTAGCCATTTCACAATCCCTCAGGGTCTTCATCCTTATTGCCATCCTTCCTTTGATTCTGGGAGGTCCCCTGAGCACGGATCAGGCTGCATCCTTTGATAACAATCCCGTCACCGATCCCTCTATGCTGGTATTACTTGTGGCCATTTCCACTTTGTGCGGATGGATTTCGATGAAGTTGAAAATACCTGCAGGCTGGCTCACCGGTCCCTTTTTCTTCAGTTCAATCATCAATGCTTCAGGATTGGTATCCTTGGTCATGCCGGACTGGATAATGATTCCTTCTTTTATAGCGTTAGGTGCATTGATCGGATGCAGGATCGGCCTGGTCAATTCAACACAACTGTTCAGGCTGCTGAAGGCTTGTTTCGGTGCATTCCTATTAGGTTTCGGGATTTCCCTTGCCGCAGCTTATTCGGTTTCGTCCTGGATCGGCCTTCCTTTCGGACAATTGCTGTTGGCCTATGCTCCCGGAGGATTGGAGGCGATGATCATGATGGCGTTTATCCTCGATCTAGATCCTGCTTTTGTTGCGGCTCATCAATTGGTCCGCTACATTGGAATGATCCTGATCCTGCCTTTCCTTACACAGAGGTTACTGGGATCTCCAGGAAACTGATTATCTCGAACTGACTTTAAAATAAAAAAAATGCTTTTCTGGCTGGCACTGACAGGAATGCTGATTTGGCGCTTTGTCGTCTATGAACCACCGGGGCCGGTGATGAGTAAGGCAGGAGTCTTGACTCACCCAGCATGCGCCAAATATTCAATAGAAGTGGCTGTTGCCACCTGCGAACAGGTTCATCCCATAATCATTGTCGATCCTCCCAAAACGGACAACGCCACCCTTGATAAAAAATCCGATTCCGGCAGTTAAGCCTTCTTTTGCCGGCATTGATCCCGGAACCTTAAAAGGGGTGCTCTGTCTCTTGACCGCCTGTCTCTTTTTCCCATTGGGATATGGCTGTGCAAAATACCTCTCACAGACTTTACCGGTGACCGAGGTCACCTGGGTGCGGTATTTGGGAAACGTGCTGCTTCTGGCTCCCTTCACCCTCTATCACCACGGAAGCAAAGGATTTCTTCCTCAACGATTTTTGGCTCAACTT
>Ga0181577_10004793_pt1 | contig 10417 bp, 20 predicted proteins | sample 101ome_21_FD_132468 | JGI IMG/M metagenome (GOLD analysis project Ga0181577, IMG submission 132468) | Coastal salt marsh microbial communities from the Groves Creek Marsh, Skidaway Island, Georgia - 101413BT metaG (megahit assembly) | ecosystem: Environmental > Aquatic > Marine > Intertidal... | reverse complement strand
TCCAGAGGAGGAGATAAAAACCTTTGATGAGTAGCTCGATTCTTAAAAATAACTATTGACTGCCGATTGCATTCTGATATTATCAGGGTGTCTTGATTAACAAATGACAAACTAAACAGAAAAGCATATGGAAACACTACCTACTAAATTGGACTACCGGATACTTGAGAGCATGGAACTGAGAGGAGCAGGCTTTGCCTCTGCACTCGCTAGGGCAGCTTATCGGGCCGATGATGTGAACTTTGTCAAACTCAAGCAGGCTTTCCCTGAACTCTGGGAGCATCACGCCATGCTTATTAATCATTGCTCTAAGCGTTTCTCTAAGCTCTTGGATAGCGACTCTTAATCTCCACCAGAACCAACGGGGGGCGAAAGCCCCCCAACATCCAAGGTTGTCAGATATTACCCAAATAACCCAAGGTTGCCAGATACCCCTTAAATAACCTTTCAAGAATGCCAGACTTTGATTAAATAAGCAAGAATGCCAGATTACCACCAAATAACTAAATAAGGAGGGGCAGACTAGAGCAACGCAACAAGCATACATCGACCGCCAGATCAAGCAAAATCGACAGCAAATTTTTCACAAAAATATTTTCCGAATTTTCTTGACAGGGTGGGGCCAGCAGCGGTATAATTTTTCTTATACAAGGTAGCTGCAAAGCTACCTTGTATAAGAGAAAAGGTTGTTCGGAGGGGTGTAGTCTTGCGTTAAAAAAAAAGAGTAGGCTTTGGTCCCGCTACTCTTGACGCCGGGTAGGTCTGTCTCAAAAGGCTATCCGTGTTCGCCTCCACGTTCCCATAAAATGTCCTCTCATAATCGCATATCAGAATTTGATTGCAAGCTTTTTTTTCAATTATTTTATCAAAAAAAAATCATCAAAAGTGTTGACAAGCTTTTGGCCTATGGCATAATGGGATGCATGAACGGTTCTTTGACAATTAAACAAGCGGTTTCCAAGGTTGGTTCACTCTCTAATCCCAGCAAAATGCCTTGCCATGGGTACAGCATCCCGGCAGAAAATTGTGGGATTGGTTCCAAACTTCGCAAGGTTAAAAATTCCATTTGTTCAATCTGCTACGCTCTCAAGGGCAGGTACATTTTCCAAAATGTACAGGATGCCATGAAGAAGCGTTTGGCAAGCCTTACTGATTTGCTTTGGATTGATTACATGGTTTTTATGATCGGGAAGCGGGAGAAGAGCGGATTTTTTCGCTGGCATGACTCTGGTGATATCCAAGGAGTATGGCATCTTGAAAAGATTGCGGAAATTGCAAGACGTTTGCCAACGATCCAGTTTTGGCTACCGACTAGAGAGTATGCCATGGTTGGAGAATGGCTTGCGACAAGCAAGAAGCCTGACAACTTAAAGATTCGCTTATCTGCTTATATGATCGATGGTGAGCCACCAAGCAAGATTGCAAGCAAGCTTGGAGTGTTAACAAGCGGAGTCTCAAAAGAAGGATTCACTTGTCCAGCATCGGAACAAGGCAACGCTTGCCTAGATTGTAGGGCTTGTTGGGATTCCAGCATCCCCAACATAAACTACAAAAAGCATTGAAAAGTGCTTGACAAGCCCCCGAAAGGGGGCTCTTTTTTTTGTACTTTTTTTTGAAGAAAAAGCTTGACTGGGTAGTAAGAAAAATGCTAAAATAGAATGAGAGTCTTTTGCTATTTATAAATTAGGGCAGGGTCTGGTCCCCTACTCTTGGGATTTGACTCCCTCACTGGCTATCGGTATCGCCGCCACCTTCCCTTTAACTGCTAACAATTTAGCATCTTGATCTTTTGATTGCAAGATCTTTTTTCAATTATTTTTTGATGAAGGATACCAAGCCAACCAACTCAATCGGGGCGATGGTTTTGTAATCTGCTGCAGAGAATTCGTTGCTCATCACTGCCTTGGCACCTGCTGCCTTGTTGATTGCAATGGTAACGTGAGCGGTAGCGTTTACAGTAGGCACCTGAGACTCTACCTTGACGGTCAGCACTTTGTCATTGCCAGCAAAGGAAACGGCCTTCAGGGTGGCAATCTGGCCGATTAAATGCGAAGCAGGACCTGACTCAGGGCTTCCCATGTTAATTGTCATATGATGGGCTTTGACTTCCCAACCAGAAGGAACAACAAAAGCATTCAGTAATGCCTTGTGAGACTCTTCGTTGAGAACAATTGCAGTGTAACCCATAACTTCTAGAAGTATGCCATATCAGAATCAGATTGCAAGATCTTTTTTTATTTATCTTTTTTGTTGACAGCACTAGTGGATCTGTTACATTAGAACCGTATGACAGCAATTGACAAACTAATTAAGATCCTAGAAGGCCATGAGTTTCGGTCTGACATGGGGGCGTTCAAACGTTTCATCACTAACAAGCAACACACGCAGCTGTTAGTTGAGGAGGTTTTTAGTGCTGATGGCTCCCATGGCTCAGAGTGGATTGACGCTTCGGAGTGGGATAAACAACAACTTTTTGATTGGCTAGGCTACTGATCAAGGGGGGCTTCGGCCCCTCTTTTTTTTTGTCGTTATTTTCTTGACAGGATTTTTAGTTTTGGTATAATTATTTTATACAAGGTAGCTGCAAGCTACCTTGTATAAAAAGAAAGAAGCGAGAGGTGTGGGCTATTTAATTTTCATCAGGGGTCCACTTATTTTATACCAATTCCTATGGGGTAGGTCAAGCATAAAAGTAAAAAAACTTTTTTTCATTTTCTAATCAAAATCTGTTGACATCTGGAAATGATCTGTTATGTTCTTAAGTGTTATGGCAATGAACAAACCGCAATACATCAAGCAGATCGAGGGTCTGCTTAAGCGTCTCATCGAGAAGCATGAGATGACGGTCGGAGGCGAGCTGATCGCCGCTGACGTTCACAGTTGGGCTGTTGAGTCCTTCAACGTCCATGGTCGCTCATACGAGCAGGTCCGTGTTGTTTTCGAGGATGAGAGCATCTCATCCCTTCTGGCTGGCTATGTCTCTCACAAAGTGTTTGACGAGCTAGAGGCGGCCTTCAAAGCCTTAGGCTTGGGTTATGACTGGGTTGATTCGGATGGCGAAGCAATGATCCTGATGAAGGATTGAGCAAGGGGGCTTCGGCCCCCCTTTTTTTTTTGCCTTATAGGGCGGCGAAATCAGGGCACCACTTATTTTATGCCATATGGAGTGATTTAAGTCAAGCAAAAAGGAAAAAACTTTTTTGAAAAAAAATGCAATTTAAGCTTGACAAATTTTTTAGCCCCTGTACAATTATTTTATACAAGGTAGCTGAAAGCTACCTTGTATAAAAGAGGGAACAAAGGGGAGAACTATGCTGCGTGTAATTTGAATCTGGGCACCACTCACATTTTAACACATAAACAAAGCCGTGTCAAGAGAAAAGTTTTTAATTTTTTTTCATTTAGGGGTTGACAATCTGATCAGCATTTGGTAATTTGATTACATGACAGCAACGAAGGACATAGCCAAAGCAGCCAAGAAGATCAACTCACTCGCCAATGCGATCCACAGATACTCCTACCAGCTTGAGAACCCTCACAGATCAGACAAGCTCCGAGACATGATCGACCAGTTCAACGACATGAGGCAGGACTACTGCGAGCGGGGGATCTGGATGACGGTGTGCGAGACCTTGGGGATGCACCCATCATCCAACGGGGCAGACTGCGCAGCCTGACACGGGGGGCGCAAGCCCCCAAACTTTTTTCAACTTTTTTGTTGACATCTTGATCGGCATCTGATAATTTGATTGCATCACTGAGGGGGAAACCCCTCCAACCAAAACGAAAGACTATGATAGAAAGAACATTCGGAGGATTCGACAGGGACAGGGCATTCATCGGGGAAGAAGAGCTGAGCGTGGAAGAAAGGGAGCTGGCCTACTGGGAGAAGGTAGACAGGGACTACGACTCATGGAAGGATGACCAAATGGAAGACTAAGCAAGGGGGGCGCAAGCCCCCAACTTTTCCCTTGACAAGAGCAAAAAGATTTGATTGACTGAACCAGTATGAAAACAGTGACAAACAACCAGCCCCGCCCCGTGCTTTACTGGCACGACTTGAAGGCCAATGAGCAAGAGGATCTGAGGGGGCATTATAAAGGCATTGAGGAGTCTTCATTTGTGCGCTACAGGGGCACTCTGTATGATCTGGGGGAAGCTATGGTCTACACTCACAGAGGAGCTTTGAAAGACGATTGGGACGGCTACTGGGGGGAGACCTACTTCTCTGCTGCTGTTGTGCGGTTATGCGGCGATGACAGCGTTGTGATGGGTATGGTTTTTTCTTGAAGAAAGTTGTTGACAATTTGATTTCTTGTGATAAGTTGGTTGTGCATATGAAAAACATGATATTGATTTTACTGGCTGCGTGTTCTGTTAACGCAGGGGAACTAGTCGATGCGATCCACATGGTTGAGAGCAGCGGCAGGACTGGAGCGGGTATTGTGGGGGACAACGGGAAGGCTATCGGCCCCCTTCAGATTCACAAGGTATGCTGGCTTGATGCTGTAGAGTATGACAAGAGCATTGGAGGATCTTATCAGGACTGTCACAAGCTTGACTACGCCAAGAAAGTCTTCAACGCCTACATCAAAAGGTATGGCAAAGGTAAGACGCTAGAGCAACAGGCAAGGATCTGGAACGGTGGCCCAAGGGGGTATAAGAAGCAAGCCACTATCAAGTATTGGCAGAAAGTCAAGAAGTATTTATAAAATTTTCATCCCTCGTTTGGTTATCGTAGTATTGTCATTGTTCATCATACGTGCAAGGGGCAGGGTAAAACCTGCCCCCCTTTTTTTTTCATTTTTTTTCATTTAACTGTTGACAAGTTATGGTATTTCAATTAGATTGTTCTTGTATGAATGATCAAGCTTACTACGACATCTGCTGGGACCGCTACAACAACGTTGACAACGAAGAGAGCTGGAGAGGGGGGCAAGACAAAGAGCAGAACAGGATCTTGGCAGAGCGAGGGGAAAAGATTATCTGCTGCGATGGCTGCGGCGAGGACTGGCAAGTAGATGATCAAGCAGATCCTATTGAATGGTGCAAGAAATGCCCATGGGAAAAGGACGAGTGGTAAACAAGGGGGCTTCGGCCCCCTCTTTTTTTTCATTTTTTTTCTTTTTTCTATTGACATCTGATTGCATTCTGTTATCTTGATTACATGACATTCACCGATACCACCTCAAACGGGATCACCACTCGCAACTACAAGCTGGCTGATGGCCGCACCTTCTCAGCCCCGATCAAGGGGGCCGATTACTGCGTCGCTTGCGGCGGCGACGAAGTGCCTTCTACTTGGCAAGGCAAGGTTTACATTTACATGTATGACTGGAAGAATCGCCACCACGACTACTACTGCTTCCAAGATGATCGAAGCTACGATGTGGCACCTTGGGAAAGGTAAGCAGGGGGGCTTCGGCCCCCTTTATTTTTTTTCTTTTTTCTATTGACAATTCAATCAGGATCTGATAAATTGATTACAGAAAGTGAGGGGGGTGCGGTCAGCCCCAGATATCTGGCCAGTGCGGAGGGGGTGCTCCTAGAGTAGGGGACCAACCCCTGCCCTTAAAAAACAAAAACACCAAAGGGTATTCCGTTATTCTACCATAAAATGGTTGCGGTGTCAAGCTTTTATCTTAAAAAACTTTTTTTATTTTTCTGTTGACATTCTAAGCATATCCTGATAATTTGATTGCGTTATGACAAACAACGATACCAACAACGCCGTTTTCACCGTCACCACCCAAACCGTCGAAAACTACGGCGCTCATGAAAGCGCTGGGACTTTCGAGTCCGGCACTAACTTTTGGAAGTTCAAAGGGGGCAGGACTTTCGTCGTCAAGGGGCTGCGCCGTATGGCTGATGCAGTCGCTTTCGTGTCCAGTTTTCTGGACAACACCGTTTCCGCCAAGGAGTTCGTCGTGCAATTCCATGAGGGGGCGGCGGACGAGGACTGGCCGTATGTAGAGCTGACGGTCGCTGCCTTCATGGCGGCGTCGCCCCGTGAGCGGGGGCGGATGCTCGCCAACCAAGTCACTCCGAAGGGGTGGCGCTGATTCAAGAGGGGCTTCGGCCCCTCTTTTTTTTTCTTCATTTTTTTTCAATTAAGTGTTGACAGTCTGATCAGGATCTGGTAATGTATTTACATCATGAAGGTCACCAAGAAAGCAAAACAAGCCGCCCTCAAAAACCAACTCGGAACCAACCCCAAGTGGGCACTCAGGGCGCTCACCGTCGTCTACGGTTACCAGACCGCTGACGAGCAGGGGTCAGGGGTCACCATCGCCCAGAACGGCGTCGGCTTCAGCGGGATGGACGCTGAGATCCTGTCAAGCTTCGCTGAGCAGGTGGAGCGGGGGCGCACTCTCAGCCCTAAGCAAATGGGGCTGTTATTCAAGAAAATGCCCCGCTACTGGCGGCAGATCTTGGACTCAATCCCTGAGTCGTTTAACTGGGAACCTCTCCTGAGGTAAGGCAAGGGGGGCTTCGGCCCCCCTCTTTTTTTTTGCAATTAACTATTGACAAAGCAATCATAAACTGATAACTTAGTCCTGTTATGGAATACTACGACGATAACTTCGGCCACTGGGATATGTCAGTGGATAGGGAAGAGAAGGAAGCCTTCTACCGTCACGTTCAAAGGACGAACGTGAGCAAGGCTTGCAAGGGCTGCGGCCAGCAAGTAATGATCCAACCCCACTACGCCTACTGTAACAGTTGTGCGGATGAAATGGAGAGGGGCTGGGGCTGCTAAACAAGGGGGCTTCGGCCCCCCTTTTTTTTTGTCTTAAAACACTTGACAAGTTACTCTTTCGAGGCTAGGCTCAGAGCGTAACAGTTAACTGTTGCTTTTCATATGCCTAGAGCGGGGAGCGGTCCCCGCTCTTTTTTTTCTTCTTTTTTTTCATTTTAGTATTGACATGAAAATTTGATTTCAGTATAATCTTTTTATACAAGGTAGCTGCAAGCTACCTTGTATAAAAGGAGGGGAAGCGCTGGGGGGAGCGTAGCCTTTGACGGCGGCGGCATCAGGGCACCACTTACATTTTACCACAAGCGTCAAGCGTTGTCAACAAAAAAGTTTCACTTTTTTTCTTAGCTACGGCGCATCAGGGCACCACTACTATTTTACCATATTCAACGGCGGCTGTCAACAAGAAAATTGAGAAAAGTTTTTTCATTCAGGGGTTGACATTCCAATTGAGATCTAGTAGTTTGATTGTGTCTTAAGGGAAACCTCACAACAAAAACAATGAACAAAAGTAAAACAATGACCAATGCAGGCAAGATTATTCGATTCATACGAACTGCACCACAAGGAGAACTATTCATTCTCCTTGCCTTACAAAAATTCGCAGAGGAATCATTGAAAGATCCTGAAAGGATCGGAAAAAAGATCCCCACATGGATCGACAATGAAGAATGGCTTGAAACCGCTAAGCAATGGGAGAAGCTATTTTTTCAACAATCATAACACTCACGGGGGCGAAAGCCCCCCTTCAAAAAAAAACTTAATCAACCGTTGACAATCTGATTCAATTAACATAAGCTAACTTTCGAAGTCAAAAACGACTGGAAACAACAAACAAAAAAAACATTATGGCAATTCAATTAACATCGTCTGGACACTACGACATGACAAAAATGGTCACGACTGGAAACTTTCGCTTTGAGAGCGTTACACCAGTGGAAAAGTTAAAAAAGAGCGAAGCCGAATCAGAGGACTGGGATTTTGAAGTCTACCAAGAACGGTGGCTTTCCCCCCGAACTAAAGAGCCCACTGGACCATGGGGCGTATTCAGGGAAGATAATGACCAACGCCTTGGAGAGTATGAGACAAAGTGCCTGATCACCAACAAGGAAGTGCATGAAGCAGTGGCGCAAACCATTGAACGTGCAGGGATGGACTTCGAGATGAATGCAAAGGTATTTGATCACGGCTCAAGAACTATTTTGAACTATGACATCCTTTCTAATTTACAAAGTGATAAGGAAGACTTCAACCCAGTCTTTTCAGTTAAGAACTCTTACAATGGTATGTGGTCAGTAGAGTCAGCTTTTTTGATCAGACGCCTAGCTTGCTTAAACGGCATGGAGATATCTATTAATCAAGCTAAGAGTAAGCGCAAACATTCTCGCTCCTTGCTGGGGGAAGATGGAAAGATTGATCTTTCTTTCCTTGCTGATACTTTTCAGAAAGGATTGATTGAAGCTGAGAATGATTTAAAAAACCTCGACGCCATGAAAGAGATTCAGATATCTAATGAGGATGCTTTCAACATTTTAGGTAACATGATTAGATTCGGAGAAAAGAAAGGGTTTTCTTCTACCACGGCGGCACGTATCGCCGTGAATTGGATCGCTCCTTCAGAAGACGAGAAGCCACTAGGCGACACTCTTTATCGCTTGTTTAATTCTGGAACACGGCTTTTCAAAGACTGGGAGGAAGTCAAGGCAGACGCATCCCGTAAGGCTCGCAGAACGTTTTGCGATATTTTAAACCTAGCAGCAAACCCCACTGACAAAAACCCCTATTCTCTCAAAGCTTTGGATGATTTAAAAGTCAAGCCAAGCGCAAAGTATGCTTTGATTATGTAAGAACAATCAGCAGCCCCCTTCGGGGGGCTTTTTTTGTGTCTAAATCTTTTTTGATATTTTAATCGAATTCTGTTGACAACATCGAAGCTTTCAGGTATCTTTTAACCATGGACAACAACATGAGCTACATCGAAGCAAACGGATGGGGATTCTACTTCAAGGCGGTCAGCGACCGGCCTTACATGGTCAGCCTAAACAGGAGCGTGTCAGATTGGGAAGAGAATGAAGAGGTTGACATGGAATGGAGGAACTTAGAGTTCACCGGGGGGCTTGACCGGGAAATGGAGGAAACGAACTTCGAGGCTGACTGCCTAGAGATTGAACTAAGCTTTTAAGAAGCAGCCCCTTCGGGGGCTTTTTTTATGCCTAAATTAACTAGGGGCCAAGAATGCCAAAGAACCTTCAAATACAGCCCCTTCGGGGCTTTGCAAGAATGCAGGACTTAGCACAAATACCAAGAATGTCAAGCATTTTCGAAATAAGCCAAGAATGCCAAGGATGCGGCAAATACCACAAATATCAAAGAATGTCAAGTTTATTCCAAATATGACAAATATGCGCCCGCACACGCCCGCCCGCACACACGCACACACGCACACGTATACTCTCATAGGTTACCGTAAGGTAACCTATGAGAGTATCTACCGCCATCCCCACCCGCCGCCTAGATTTTATCATGGGCTGCGTCGGCTTGTCAAGCTTTTATCGTATTTTAGGCTCTGATTTATTTTTGGTATTTTGTTTGAATTGTCTTGACGAAGCATAGGTTCTGCCCTTATGCTGTAAGCGTATGATTCAATATGATAATGATAATCGGGCGGTGCCCGCTGGCATGGAGCACGTGCCCGTATCGGGCACGGTGCAACTGAAGACAGTTAGGCATAAACTAACACCCAAACAGGCTAAGCGCATGGAGCGTATTGAAAGGATCAGAGCAGCAGCAAAAGCAGCAGAAGCGCTGGCGAAAAGGGAGACAGAAGAACTGGCCAACGAGATAGTTGGCAACGGTGCAGAGGGAATGCAAATTGAATGCGTGACAGAAGACAATTCAAAAAGCGAATTGAGATATGGCGTCATCAAGCACGTGCCCCAGACGAGGAAATGGATTCCTGCAACTGAAGGACATTGGACTCTTAACAAGGACAAAGATCATTACCGCACATATCTTTCAAAGAGCGGTAAACTCAACTCTAGCGCCGTTAAAAAAGCGCTGAAGGAAATTGAATTGACCATTGGATAAAACCACTAGGGGGGCGCTCAGCGCCCCCTATCAACCAAACTGAAAGGACAATATTATGACTGATGAATACCGAATAGTGGCAACCGTTAACGATCGTCGGCATGTTTGGGATGGAAGGCGTTTCTCCCAATGCCATCCCGATTGGAATGAGGGGATGATCTTGTGCACGTTGAAACAGGCAGAGGAAGAATGGCCAAATGCAATGTCAGGATTTTACCTGACATTCGACAGCGAACAAGACAGGCAGGCAATGTATGTCGAGCACAGAACCATGGTAGCATATGGCATTGACTGCAGCCACCTCAACAAGTAGGTGGCCCTTTTACAAAAAACCTCCACTCTCGATCTTCGGGAGTGGGGGGGGGAGCTTTTCTTCATTCTCCCCACCCCCTTTTTAAAGTAAGTTTTGTAATTTAAAAAAATCCGACAAAAGCAAACTAAAAATTTGGTCGGGGTTATTTGTTAAAAAAGGGTGATTTTGTTATATAAATTATATAATTGGGGTTTTTTGTGTATTTATATATAATATAAAAGGATGTCAAAGCAAGATAAGTCGCCAAAGGTGACACAAAG
>Ga0181577_10004788_pt1 | contig 10424 bp, 6 predicted proteins | sample 101ome_21_FD_132468 | JGI IMG/M metagenome (GOLD analysis project Ga0181577, IMG submission 132468) | Coastal salt marsh microbial communities from the Groves Creek Marsh, Skidaway Island, Georgia - 101413BT metaG (megahit assembly) | ecosystem: Environmental > Aquatic > Marine > Intertidal zone... | reverse complement strand
TTTAATTACTGGAATAGTGCATGAGTTTAAAGAAAAGTATATACAAACTTTAACATTAGTTAGAGATACTTCTCCTTTAGATGTTGATGAGAATACGGAGGATAATTGATGAATGATGAATTTGTAGGGCAACAGTTTACTTGGTTTACAGGACAAGTTGAAGATGTACAAGACCCACTATTTCTTAATCGTGTAAAAGTAAGGTGTTTTGGATATTATGATGATAATGAAGTAACTACTGAAGACTTACCGTGGGCAACAGTTATGATGCCTACCACGAGTGCCTCCACATTAAATAATGGAAGTAATCACCAATTAGAAGTCGGCTCATGGGTAGTAGGATTTTTTAGAGATGGGCCATCAGCACAAGATCCATTAATTATGGGATCCATCGCCTCTCAAACAGGTGGAGAAAGAGATGTTCCAGAAGCAGAAAGTTATGATAGAAAAGTACACGTATCACAAGCAGGACATGCATTAGTTTTTGATAATACTTTAGACCAAGAGGCTATAGAAATAAGACATGGAAAATATTATTCGCGAATTATATTTTCCGATGATGGTTCTCTTGAAATAGAAAGTCACAATAATAAAATTTTATTAAGAGATTATGAGCCTGGTGGTGAAAATACCCCATATATTTCTATTACTCCAGCTGCAGGTGGAGATATATTTCTTAATACTACAGGCGGCGATATTAACTTAAATGCTAAAAATGGAGGAAAGGTTAATTTTACAGGTACAGCAGTTGCCTTAAATAATCCTAGACGAAGATCACGAAGTAGAGCAGTTATTGCTAGACAAAATTCAGAAAGTTCTGCTGCTAGTGATACTACTGATGCAAGATTAGTAGGAGATTCAAGAGATTTATTTGAACCAACAGATAACGCAAGAGATGCTGTATTACAGTATTTAGGTGTAGAAAGTATTGACGATAGAGAATTTGATGAACTCCTTAGAGCTACTGCCGCAGAAGCTGGAGTTAGATCAGGTGAAGAAAGAGCAGCAGTCGCAGCTGTTATTTTAAATAGAGTTTTATCAAATAGTTATTCTGATACCATTCATGGAGTACTTCATCAGTCTGGCCAATTTCAGGCAGTTACGGGTTCATCTGATAATGGCTTTAGACCTGCAAGAAACTTTACACATGCGAGTCAATCAACTATTGATGATGTAGATTCAGAAATAGCTCAATATCTTGGAGGTATGGATAAATCTTGGCTTAACTTTGTATCTGCTCTTGATGGTGCATATACATACGGACCAAATTGTGGAACTACTAATGGGCCTATGAATTATATGTTGGCAACAGGCGCAGGAAGACAAATAGGAGATTCAGTATTTGGAAATTATACCACGGCTGAATCTAATAGTTATATGACTAATAAATTATATAGAAATAGAGCAGACTTTGATGCTAAACGTAACCCAGTTTTTGCGAACTATGAAGAGTGGAGATATTGGAAAAATTTACCAGCTGGGCCTGAAAAACGTAGATTATTCTCATAATGGCTACAGAAATAGAAATCCCATGCAGTAAGGTATTATTACCTACTCCTGCCGAACTTGCCAATACTTTTACGGAAGTAATTAACATAGCCAACTTGCTAGCAATATCTGGCTATCAGGCTGAGGCAGACAAGATCATGGATATCTTAGATACCATAGAAGATGCTCTAGGTAATTTTCCAATTTCGGTAACAAATCCTCTCTTCCCTACAATAGATGTACCAGAAGTAGAATGGGAAAGAAGAATTAATGCGATAGTTGAAGAGTTTCACTTATTTATTCCAGTAAAGATATTAGAAATTATTGCAACAATTATTCCTATAGAATTTGAAATAGAGGTTCTAGGATTAAAAATTGACATCTTAAAACTCTTTGAAGATTCTGCCTATAGAGCAGAATTAAAAGTTCAGGTTGCAGAAAAGTTAGAAGACTTGGATGCATTAATTCCTGAAAATTTAAGAAGTTATAGCGAAGATTGTACACTAGATTGTCCAGAATTTAAGGCAGAGGCAATATGGGATTATATAATGTCTCAACTTACTGGAGGTGCACTTAAACTTATTTGGGATGCAGCAGGTGCCTTAATTGATAAGTTTAAAGAAATATGGGATGCTCTTGGACTTCCTGATTTACCAGCACTTCTTACACTAGACATTGATCAAGTAATAACTGAACTTATTGCAGACTTGGAACAACAACTTAAAGATGCTCCTGCAGATGCAAAGGCAGAAATAGAGGGTCAGATAGTTGATAAACTAAAAGAACTTGAAATATTTGGTTATAGTATTATTGATATCTTAGGTGGTGAGGCAAATCAATACTTTGAAAGTCCAGAAAGAGAGATGGAAAGATTGGTTAAAAGAGCAGCAAACTTTGCTGAAGAGTTTCCGAAGTTTCTTATTATGGAATGGTTAGAAAAGGTAAAAGCATTCTTAGACGCTATTGGATTGGGTGCTATTTTAGATTGGGCAACTTTAGACTTTTGTGATTTCTTAAAATTAATTGGTATGCCATCTCAGATATCACTAGATGGTGATTTTGCAATTGCAGGATTAGTAACTGCAGCGAGTGGTACTTCTCTTAATACAGAAGGATCAAATGTAGGTGATGAATTTAAGTCTGCAGAAAATACAAGTACAGCAGTTACCTATAAGTTTACAACAGAAGCAAGTAAAACAGAATATGGACCGACAGGAGGAAGCGGCAGAGTTTTCTTAGATGGAACTGAACTAACAACAGGATTTACCCATAATGCAAGTAGTATTACACTTAATACTCAACCTGCAGTGGGGGTAATTTTATTAGTTATTCAGTAACATTCTTTAACTAAGCCGTTATAAATAAGTATATGGCAGACGAATTATACAACAGCAGAAGTCCTGGTAATCTATCAGATTATTCTGGTAGTTCAAGTAGAAATGCAAGAAAAGTAGGTTATAGTGACTTAGACTTTTCACTTGCTCTACACCCCTTTAAGAAAGATATCATGCCACTTAAAGATGATAGGGCAATAAGAAATTCAATAAAGAATATTTTAAATACTGATAGATTTGAAAGACCATTTCAGCAAAGGTCAGGTGCTGGTTTAAGAGAATTACTTTTTGAACCCATATCTTTCATAACAGAAAATTTAATTGAAAGTAAAATAAAAGGAGCACTTAGTAGAGAACCTAGAATAGAAGTATTGAAAGTTGCTGCTAAAGGGGACGAAAAGAATAATTTATATGATATCAGTATAAAATTTAAAATAAAGGCGAATAATGGAGTTCAAACACTTCCAATTATTTTAAGAAGATTAAGGTAAGAATATGGCTAGTAATTTAAACGTAACAGAATTAGATTTCGATCAGATAAAAGATAATCTAAAAAACTATCTCAAAAATCAATCACAGTTTAGTGATTTTAACTTTGAAGGAAGTAGTATTAATGTTCTTCTTGATGTTCTTGCATATAATACTCATTACAATGCAATGGCCGCTCACTATGCTCTTAACGAGGCATTCTTAGACTCAGCACAAATTAGAGGTAATGTAGTTACTCGTGCCAAACTTTTGGGCTATACACCAAGATCAATTCTTGCATCTAGAGCAACTATTAACTTTGTTGTTAATGCGACTAATGAAACAAATAGACCAACTACACTTATTCTTAAAAGAGGCACAAAGTTTACAGCAGAAGTAAGTGGTACAAAATATAGTTTTGCAGTACTACAGAATGAATCTGCTAATCTTAACACAGCAAATAATACCTATACATTTAATAACGTAGAACTTGCACAAGGTGTTTATAAAACACTACTTTATAGAGTTGATAATGATATAGATAATCAGAAATTTCAACTAGCAGATTCAGATGCAGATACTTCTACACTAAGAGTAAGAGTACAAGACAACGAAAAATCAACTGCGTATAACATCTATACAAAGTTTGAATCTCTTATTAATGTTGATTCAACTTCTCAAGTTTATTATCTACAAGAAAATCCAAGTGGTAAGTTTGAAGTATATTTCGGAGATGGTATTACAGGTAAGAAACCAGTTAACAATAATATCGTTACACTTGATTATATTTATACAGATGGTGAAGAAGCAAATGGCGCAAAGACATTTGTCCTTGCTGATACTATTCCACAATTAAGTGGAGTATTTACCAATTCAGTAACTACAGTTTCAAACTCTGCAGGTGGTGTTGAAGCAGAATCAGCAGATTCAATTAGATTTAATGCACCACTTACATTTACTGCACAAAATAGAGCAGTTACTGCAGAAGATTATAGATCAATTATTCTCAAAGGTTTTGCAAATATCTCTTCTATCTCAACATGGGGTGGAGAAGATAACGATCCAGCAGACTTTGGTTCAGTCTATATTGCAATTAAACCTCTTACTGCAGAGAAACTAACAGACGCAGAAAAACTGGCAATTAAAGATACAGTTCTAAAAGGTAAAAACATTGTTTCTATTACACCCGAGATCGTGGATCCAAACTTTACACATTTAGAATTAGATGTATTCTTTAAATATAATCCAAACCTTACAGATAGAACCAACGTTGAACTATCAAACGTTGTTAGAGATGTGATCTCAGATTATAACTTTAATAATTTAAATAAGTTTGATGGAGTATTCAGACACTCTCAACTACTTAAATTAATCGATGCAGCAGATCCAGCAATTATTAACTCAACAATTAGACCTTATATGTTCCAAACAATTACAGCAGGAACTACAGCAACATCTAATGTATTTAATTTATCTTTTGCATCACCATTCTATGAGTCAGGGGATTCTACAAAGTATCTATTAGGTTCAAGTGCGTTTAAAGTTAATGCAGATGGCCCAGATCACTACTTTGGGGATATACCTATTAGTGGCTCTACAAATAGACAAGTTATAGTTTATAAAATTGTAGATGGTAAAAATATTACAGTTGTTCAAGATGCAGGACTTGTTGAACCATCTAAAGGTAAAGTAACATTAAATAACTTTAGTGTTTCTGCAAATAGTACAAATATAAGAATTACAATCGCACCTAACTCACTAGATATTGCACCGAAACGAGATCAATTAATTAATATAGATCAAACTTATGTAGACATTACTGGTCAGGTAGATACAATTTCTACTGCAGGATCCTCAGGTTCAATAGACTATACAGTAAATTCAAGGCTTAGATAATGTCAATAGATAATAACTCGCCAGGATATGTAGAATCAGTATTCTCTTCAAAGAGAAAATCCAAAGAAGATTTGCAAGTAAATCAGTTAATACCTGATGGTATTTTGGCAAGTATTGATACTAAGAATAATGTAGGTATTGAAAAACTCTTGGAATCATATTATGATTTTATGAATATGAACGAGTTTATCTATCAAGATACAGAAACATTTTCAGATAGAATTTTAGATGGTCAAGCAGTATTTAGATATCCAGACCCAGACGGAACAGGTAATGAATTCTTTGCAGATCATGATGGCGCGAATAGTACCTTAAAGATTGGTACTACAACTATTACACTAACTTCAAATAATGTTCAAATATCAAACGGAAATGATTTGCCGGGTTCACTCGCTAAATTAACCACAGAACATGGTAAGACATTTACTGTAACTGGTTTAGGTTCTTATAACGGACAAACCGCGACACTTACAACACCAATCAAACATTGGGTAGGGCCAGGGCCGTCTTATGTACTTAATGCATTAGAAGATGCAATGGACATTGATAAAAACTTAGATGATAATGCAGATCCCACTAGTGAATATCTTAGATTTATGCAAAAAGAAATTGCAGCAATCATTCCTAGGAATATCACAGTAAATAAAGCAACTCTTTATAAAAGAATTATTGACTTTTATAGAATAAGAGGTTCACAAGATTCAATTGCAACTTTCTTTAGATTATTCTTTGAAGATGATGTAGAAGTTACACGACCATGGGACGATACACTTATTCCGTCATCTGGTAATTGGGATTCAGATGCAGAACAGTTTGTATCAAGAAAAGGATTTATTTCAGAAAAGAAAATTAGATTACAGGATAGTTACAGATACCAAAAATATAGTTACCTAATTAAGACAGGTAGAAACTTTGAAGACTGGGAATCAACATTCAATAGATTAGTACACCCTGCAGGATTTATTTTCTTTGGAGAAATTCTTATATTACTACAACTTACAAGACAAATCTTTGGAGATTCAACTAAAGGTGTTACAGTTCAAACTAAGAATCCAGAAACTGGACTATTAGAAAATCAATTAGTAAATGTTTATGGTGGAGAAAGAATTAATAGATTTACTTTATCCTCTATGCCAGGTATTCAGCCAGGTCTGATTGGTGCAGAAGATTTACCATTACTCATAGAGGCATTTGCTTCTATGTTTACTCCTACTGCAGAAGCAAAAATTAATCGTAATGCAGTTCTATCAGCACAGTTAGATGGTAGTGGAACAATTACTTCCGTACAAGTTGTCTCACCAGGGTTCGGGTTTTCTAGTCCTCCGTCAATTACAATTACACCAACTGTTGCAGATCCTGCTTCTCTTGTTCCTGTACTTAATAGTTTAGGTGAAATAGAATCAGTAACGATCGTTGATGGGGGAAGTGGTTATACTTCAGCCTCTCTAGCAGTAGGTGCAAATAGTGGAGTTGGTACAGTAACTAGTATTTCATTCCCAACAGAATCAGTATCTTTAAGACAATATCGTAGACCACCTATTATTAGAATAGATGCACCCACAGCAAAAGATGCAGACGGAAATCTTGCATCAACTAATGTTCAGGCAACAGCACAGTTTAATTTAGAAGCAACTGGGGTTGAAAGAGTAAAGATTATATCAGGTGGTTCTGGTTATACATCAAGACCAACTGTTACTTTCTCAGCACCATCAAGTGGTACAACTGCAGAAGGATTCGCAAGTATCAATGAACTAGGCGAAGTTGATGGTGTATATATGACAGTACAAGGTAGTGGTTATACACAGCCACCTGTAATAACAATCTCAGGAGGTAGTGGAAGTGGCGCATCAGCAGAATCACTTATGTTACCTGCAAATATTACCAATATAAGTATTACTAATGCTGGTAATGGTTACGTGGTTGATCCTAAAATTACTTTAGGTTCTACTGCAGTAACTGAACTAAGAGCAAAAGATATTAAGATGATACTTATTATTTTACTTAACGATTTAACAGGAGTAAGTGATAATAATTATTTTAATAGAAAAGGCAATAGATTTAACGAGAGTGATTATCTCTTTAACTCAAATCTTACAATTGAACAATTAGGTTCACAAATCATACAAACAGATTATAAAAACACTATAAATAGATATAACACTAGTAGTTTTATAAACTTAGATTAACTTACATAAACATAGGATAGAATTATGGCAGCAATTATTACAACCCCTTTTAGAGTTCTTAACGCAGAGAACTTCAAGGAAGATGTCACAGGTTCCAGTGTTTATTTGGCCATCGGCAAATCAGATGTTTGGTCGAATGCAACATCAGACCTTACTGACACTACACCTTTTGTCCCTGGAGATCACATTGACGATTCCAGTGAGGCATATCAAAATATACTTGGTCTAAAGAGAGTCACATCGGCGGATGTATCCCACGTTGTTCCAAGATACGATTACGAAGATGGTCAAACTTATGTACCTTGGGATTCAAATGATTCCGATATTTATGACGAAAGATTTTATGTGATGACCAAGTCAGAATTTAAAGTTTACAAATGTATTAAGGCAGGATCTGGAGTTACTTCAGTACAACCAGTTCATACTGGCGTTGATCCAGTTACTTTAGGTGATGGTTATACATGGAAATATATGTACACTATTACTACAGCAGACTCAGAGAAGTTTTTAACAAACTCATATATGCCAGTAAAAACACTAGCAATGAGTCCTGATCTAGCAGGTACTAGTGTTGATAGACCACAACAGGAATCACAACAAGATTCAAGAGATTCAGCAACAGCGGCTGGTATTGAAAGAATAGTAGTTACAAGTGGCGGTTCAGGTTATACTTCTGCTCCAACTGTTACTATTACTGGAGATGGTTCAGGTGCAACAGTTGCATCTGCAGATGTTACTATTTCTAATGGTGCAGTTACAGAAATTCTAATAGGTACTACAACTAGTGGATCAGCAAAAGGAACAGATTATACTATTGCTGATATCGTAATCTCTGGTGGTGGCGGTACTAGTGCTACTGCAAGAGCAGTTATTACACCTCCAGGTGGTCATGGTCTTGATCCAGTTAAAGAATTAGGTGCGTTTTATGTCGGACTTAATGCTCAGTTAGATTCAGCTGAGGGTGGAGACTTAACTGTTGGAAATGATTTTAGACAGATTTCAATTATTAAAGACCCTTATAAGAGAGCAACAAACACAGATACGGGTCATACTTCAGAAGAAAATGGAGCGGCAACTACTACAGTTGCAACTGCGTCTACTCTAAAAGGTCTTAAATACTTACAAATGGCCTCAGGTGCTGATGTTACTGCATATAATGTAGACTGTTTACTTACAGGTGGTACATCAGGTGCCAAAGCATATCTTGCCGAGATTGATACGGCAAATAAAAGATTATACTATTATCAAAATAGAAAAACTGGATTCGGCACATTCACTGATACTGGAGAAACAATTACAGGAACTTTACCGACAGGTGGTAACTCTTCTTCAGATAGTTCAGACGCAGTACAAAATTCAGAATTTGTAGAAGGAAGTGGACAGTTGATCTTCTTAGAAAATAGAGCACCTATTTCAAGAACTGCATCACAGATTGAAGATATTAAATGTATTATAGAATTCTAATAGGTTCTATAAATATATAAAAAGAGAGAATTTAAATGGCTATAACAAACGTAAAAACATTCGGCGATCCGTACTTTGACGATTTTGACGAAACAAAGAATTATCATAGGATTCTTTTTCGTCCTGGGTATGCAGTTCAAGCAAGAGAACTTACCCAATTACAGACTGCACTACAATCTCAAATAGATAAACTCGGTCAGTACACATTTTCTGATGGAGATAGAGTATTAGGCGGTAAACAAAGTCTTATAGTTGAAAATTATCATTATGTAAAATTAACTGCAACTTCTACTATTACTAACTTTGATGATAAAATTGTACAGAATACTGCAGGACTTCAAGCAAGAGTTTTAAGAACTGTTGCTGCTACTGGTTCGGATCCAGATACTTTTTACTTACAATATATTAATTCAGGTACAGACCAAGTAACTTCTGTATTCTCAGAAGGAGATGTTCTCTCTACAACTACAGGTACTGTTGTAAGTGCCACAGTTGCTTCTTCTACAGGAACAGGGGCAGTTGCTAATCCTATCGGACTAGGTTCTGCATATGCAATTGAAGAAGGTATCTTCTTTGTAAATGGTTCATTCGTACATATGCCATCGTCAAGTATTCTTCTTGATAAGTATTCTAACACACCAACTTATATTGTAGGTTTACAAATTAATGATAGTGTTAAGTCAAGTTTGGATAGTGGTTATGATGATCTCAATGATAACGCATCTGGTACTACTAACGCATCAGCACCAGGCGCTAACAGATATGTAATTGATCTTTCTCTTATTAAAGAACCTATTGATCTAGCTAATAGAACAGTTAATAAATATGTTCATCTTGCAGATATTAAAAATGGTAAGGTAATTAGAAAAGATGATGCACCTGTTGAAACAGGACTATCTAATAGATTAGAAAAAAGAACAGCAGAAGAAAGTGGTGATTATGTTCTCGCACCATTTGTTTTAGATATTAAAGAACACTTAAATGCAAATAATAATAATGGTTATCTTACTTCTGCCCAAGGTGGAGATGCAAATAAAATTGCAATAGGTATTGAACCTTCAATTGCATACATTGACGGCCGAAGAGTAGAAAAGACAGCAACTCAACACGTAGTATTAGATAAAGGTAGAGGTGCTGGAGATCAAAGAACTGTTATAGGACTTACTCAGTCTATTGGATTTGGTAACTATATTAAATTGGATCCAGAGGAAACAGAGGGAACTCCAGATATTAATGACTTTACTACATTAGCTTTAAAGAATTCAAATGGTGATCCTATTGGAACTGCAAGGGCAAGAGGCTTCGAATATGATTCAACTCCTGCTTCTAAACACTTTAGACTTTACATCTTTGATGTAACAATGGACTCTGGTGAAAGTTTCAGTAGTGTTGCAAAAGTAGGGCAAGGTAGTACTTTCGAGGCAAATCTTGGAACAAGAGATTCGAGCTCGCCAACGGTTTTAACTACAAGTGGTGTTATCGGCACAAGATTTGAAACTGGTAATAATAGTTTAGTATTCCCATTACCTGCAACTGCAGTTAAGTCATTAAAAGATACTAATGATAACTTCACTGCAGCGTATAATGT
>Ga0181577_10004786_pt1 | contig 10429 bp, 7 predicted proteins | sample 101ome_21_FD_132468 | JGI IMG/M metagenome (GOLD analysis project Ga0181577, IMG submission 132468) | Coastal salt marsh microbial communities from the Groves Creek Marsh, Skidaway Island, Georgia - 101413BT metaG (megahit assembly) | ecosystem: Environmental > Aquatic > Marine > Intertidal zone... | reverse complement strand
TGACGAGAGCTACTTTGGGGGTCGCCAGAAAGGCAAACGCGGACGCGGCGCTGCTGGAAAAATCCCTGTATTTGGTCTACTTAAGCGTGGTGGAAAAGTTTACAAACGCATGATCCCAGATGCAGCTGGGAAGACGCTGGTTCCCATCATTGAACGTAAAGTTCGCCCGACAGCATCGTTTATTCAGACAGCTGGCGGGGCTACAACGCGCTTAAAGTCAGCTCGTTCAAGCGCTTCCGCATCAATCATTCTGAGCTCTTTGTAGAGGGACGAAATCACATCAATGGCATTGAGAATTTTTGAAACCAAGCCAAGCGTAACATGCGCAAATTCAATGGGGTCCCGAGAGAGCATTTTGCGCTATATTTGAAAGAATGTGAGTGGCGTTTCAATACACCTGACCCAAAGCGCTAGTTAACGATGCTAAGACAATAGGTTAGGAAAAATATGGGCTAGTTATCTAGGACAGCCCCAAATAATAATATTTCGATTGTAAATCATTCGAGCCGCGTGCCTTTTCAACACAGTGCAGACAACAGATTCTAACCAATGTTTCACATTGAATTAGTTACATAATTCTAGTAAAGTCATAGATAGAAAAAGCAATAAGGCATTGAGCCTCAATGATACTTACTCGCACATGCCTTCCGAGAGGTTACTATCTTCAGTCCACGCGCCAAAAATCTTAGTTTTTCTGGCGTTATGGGTTTCCCGAAGCAGTCATCCCGGTACTCTACTGCGTTAAATAAAGGACAGAGCCTTGGTGAAACATAACAGACCTTTGATTTCTCTCGTGATTGGAACCAGCATTGCGCTCATAAGCGCCTCCAGCCTTTTTATATATTATACTCGATCATCAAATTATCTGATGGATTTAGCAGCTAAGCAGTCTACAGAGGCGGCAAATGGAGACGTGGTTCAGCTTGTAGCAAACCTGCTCCACGAGGAACTTCGAGATTTAGTCGCCGCATATAAAGATGCGCAGCCAGTAGACGACTGGAATGTATACTCAACACTCAGTGAGTTCAGTGCCTTTGATGAGCAAGCACGTCGTCTGGCCATGGGCACACGTATCTTGAAGATCAAAGCATACGCACGAGATGGAACAACCATATACTCAACTGATCTGACACAGCTCGGAGATGATTATTCGGAGCGGGAAGACGTTATTCACGCACTAAGAGGGCGCCCGTCAAGCACTATAACTCAACGAGATTTCTTTGTGTCGTTCACGCAAGACATTGAAGATGCCACAATCGTTTCTTCATATCACGGGATACCTGACACCGCAGGACGCACCATTGGTGTGATGGAAGTATACGCCGATCGCACCAATGAATTTAAAAACCTAGAGCAAGAATTCAATATTTACAAAGGATACCAACTCCTTTTGCTTGTTGGTGTGGTGTTTGCAGCGTTCGGGCCATGGTTGCTTGTGATTTTTGGCAAGTCAGAGGAAAATGATGCGAATTAATATACAATCATTTTTTATCGTTGCTCTGGGCTTATTGATGGCAGGGGGGCTCGCCTACTTTGTCACAACGAACCAGCGCAATCTTAATGAAAGTGCATTGATAGATGGAGCCCGGAATTATAGTGAATTTTTCACAGAAATGCGAAGCTTTTATCTCACGGAGATATTAAGTCGCGTGGGGAATAGTGATATCATAATTACTCATGACTATCGCAACTTAGATAACGCACTTCCAATACCAGCTACGATGTCCTTGGAATTTGGAGAATATCTGGCAGAGCATTCTTCAGACGTTACCGTTGCTTTGATAAGCGATTATCCATTCCCTTGGCGCGCGGACAGATCCATTACTGAATTTGATGAGACAGCCATCGCTCACCTTCGAACAATCGGCGCGGGCGAATATTCAGAAATTTTTGACGAGAACGGCCTGCCCTATTTGCATTATGCAAGCCCCGTATTGATGTCTCAAGGGTGCGTAGATTGCCACAACAACCACCCTGACTCCCCCAAGACCGACTGGCGTGTTGGAGACATCAGAGGCATACAAGTCGTAGAAATACCAGTGAATGACGCTATTACTGCATTAGATTATGAAATTGCGGTAGTACTTGCAATCATATCGACAATTGGCTTTATCGTTATCATGACGCTTTTGGTACTCAATCAAAGATCTGTGTACGCAGCTGAGTCATTAAAAGCTCAAAACAAACGGCTGGAGGCAGCCCGACAAAGTGTCGCTGAAGCGAACCAAGCGAAAAGTGTATTCCTCGCCAACATGAACCAAGACATTCGTACACCATTATACTCGATAGTTGGTATGTTAAGCCTCATTGATACAGCAAGTTTATCTGTGCGAAACAAAGATACATTTAGTATTATCAAACGGTCATCAGATGCATTGCTTCGCATTGTTACGGAATCTGTAAAATTTCAAAATCGGGATCAGATAAACGAGCAATTGAACACTGGAAATTGCGATATCAGAGCGACTTTAGAAAACGCGTCTAATCCGTTCCGACTCATCGCCGAGCACGCTTATAGTAAGTTTACACTTGAAGTCAAAGATACAGTACCGCAATTCATCCAATTAGACGAAGCAAAAACTGAGCAGTTACTCAGCACGCTGCTATCACTGGTCAATGTTAATTCTGACATGCTTGCTGCTACGCTCACCGTTGCAACGGAAGGCTTCGACGGTAACGAGACTAAGAAGGCATTAAATCTAGACCTAGATCTGAAATCTAACAATGTGAAAGATGCGAGTGGCAAGTTGGTAGCAACATTAAGCACACTCACGAATTTTGCAGAACAACAATCAGAGCAATCAGAGCAATCAGAGCAATCAGAGCAATCAGAGCAATCAATTATTATAACGGAAACAATTGATAGGATATTAGTTGAGCTTAACGCAAAAATATTTCTACAACGGCAGGCTGATAACCGTTTATTAGTGCAGATATCAGTTCCGTACGAAACATCGGTCAGCGAAACGGCCATTCCATTAGCTGATGAGGGCGATAATAGCGATAACAGTTTAGAAGAGCTCGCTATTACCGCGCCGCAAGACGTTCATGTATCAATTGTTAACAGAAATAAAATCCATACAAATATCATATCAAATATTTTCCGAAAGTACGGAATTGAGCATAGTGCTCATGTAACGATGCCAAAAATACATGAGTTTGGCGAAGAAGACGTCAATAGAATAATTCTGCTGGATGTAGAGCTACACGCAGAAGCTGACGCATGTGATATAAACAAACTGCGTAATGCTGATACCAAGTTGGTGATAGTGGCAGAAAATAGTACTGAAATTGACAATTTGGGGGAAGTTACCTATGATGCCGTATTGTTAAAACCAGTAACAGCGCCTAAGGTGGCCGAGATGTTGGCAACGCTATTTCCAAACAAAATGAGTTAATGACTTATCCGAGCCACCACAACGACAGCTACTTTAGATAGGATCCTTTTAAGGAAAGGCCAAAATGATCAGGAATATGAACGAATTAGATCGCATTATCAGAGTTGTGATAGCAATATTGTGCTTTTTGTCTATCTTCCTCGCGTTTCCAGTCTTCCAATCATATATTATCTCTGTCGTCATCATACTTTTTGGGGTGTTCAACTTGCTCGCTGGAATTTTTGGAATATGCGTTGGATACAAAATTTTCGGCTTGAGTACCCTTAGGAAGAATAAATAAATTATCGCGGCCGCGCGGATTTCCACTCAGATAGCGCACCGTGCACTTCATAGCTTAGAAAATCCAGCATAGGCTAATAATGTTTCGATCGCTAAAAATTTTTTCAGCACCCGTAGCCGTAGCCGCTCTAGTAGCTGGGTTGAGCAATGGTGTTTCCATCGAAATGGCGTTTCAGCTTGTCCAGTCTCAACAAATCACTGATACACAATTCTCAAATTTTTTGTTGAGACTGTTGTTCAATGCGATTGTGACAATGTGGTTGTTCGTTATGATCGCACTTTACATAAGACGGACAAAAGAAGCTGAACAGAGCCAAGAAGCTCAGAAAAAGAAGAAAACCACCTATACCAATTCAGAAACACAACTCAACAATGCACTATGGTTGGATCATGTCCTGCAAACACACACAGACCCAAAAACAGACAGCGCTGTAGAGCTTCAAAGTCTTAATATCTTTGTGGTGTCTTGGTGGGATAAAATTACTTCTTATCTTCCAAATGAACGCCAAGTAACGCTGCTAGAATATATCATATCCAAACATCTAAACGATCAAGTACCAACAGGCGAACGCCTCGGTTATTTGGGATCTGGAATATTTTACTGCACTCAAAGCTCACAATTAGATTCTAATTTTTATAGCGCAATAGATACAAAATTTGATGGAATTGATATTCACATTTCCTCAATGCCATACAACCTCGAGAGAGATAGTTCTAGCTATCAAATTTCTAATATTGCGCGAACTTATATCAAAAACGTGGAGCAGGGAATTGATTACGCGGAAAATATCGGATCGGTAACTCGTTCAGAATCTTCGTCTAACCCACAAGCGTGGCAGGCTATAGTAGAGAATAGAATATTCTTTAACTTCCAACCCATTTTTTGCCTAAAGACTGGCGAATTAAATGGCTTTGAAATGTTGCTGCGTCTATACGATCAAAGCAACACACCGCTGCCTCTAAATACTGAAGTAGCGAGTTTGATCGAAAATAGCCCTATCTCTATACAATTTCACGAAGTCTTATTTGAGAGGCTAACAGCCTTTCAACGGCGGCTTGATCAAGTTGTGCCTCAAAAGAAAATCAGTATTAATCTACCAGCCCCAGTTTTGGTTCGTCCGCAATTCGCAAAACTTGTAAGTCGTCAGGTCGATAATGGTCTAGACCTTTCACGTATCGCTTTCGAACTCACAGAGCGGACATTGCCTGCTCGATCACAAGCAGTGAAAAAAGGTCTATATGAATTAACGGGTTTGGGTGCTGCAATCCACCTCGACGACTTTGGCGCAGGCCAAAGTTCGGTTGAAACCATTTCCGCTTATGATTTTGATGTCATAAAAATTGACAGAGTTTTCCTGAATAGCCGGGAATGGGATATATCATCGGCTAATGTACTGATAGAATTTTTAAAATCATCTGGTTCGAAGGTACTAGTTGAAGGTGTCGAGGAGACAGCGATGGCTACCATATTTGAACAGGCTGGGGCTGACTATGTGCAAGGTTTTGCATTTGGAAAACCAATGACAGAAGACGAAGCGGTAGCCTTTGCGTTTTAAGTCGCGGTAAATTTTAATCTAGGTAATCGGAACGAATTAATACATCGATTTTATTGAACTTTCAATTTTCAAAAATTTATCGACAACTAATGGATCAAAGTGCTTTGCGCTTTGCGAAATAACGTACTCCAAAGCGTCATCATGGCTCCACGGCTCTTTGTAGCTTCGCTGAGAACGCAACGCATCATATACATCCGCAAGGGCCACTATTCGTGCTTCCAAGCATATCTCCGTCTGAATCTTCCCGGTAGGGTATCCAGTCCCATCCCACTTCTCGTGGTGATCAATGGCAATTTTCTTCGCCATCTTGAAAACGCGCCGCGTTGAATTTCTTAAAATCTCAGCACCAATAATTGTGTGTTTCTTAATTTCATCAAATTCGAGGGGCGTTAATTTCCCTGGCTTATTTAAAATTGCATCCGAAATTCCAATTTTTCCAAGGTCATGCAGCGTTGCTGCAAGCTGGATATCAGCAAGAACATCTGCATCAAAATCGAGTTGTTCAGCAAGTAATCGAGTAATTGTAGACACGCGGCTCACATGTGCAGAAGTCTCAGAGGAGCGCGTTTCCACGACCTCACCAAGAACATTAATAATTTCGCTTTGTGTTTCAAAAATTTCGCGCTGGAGTTCACTATTCTCCATCGCTCGACAAATATGACTTAAAAAAACATTCACCAAGGAATAATCAAAACCATCAAGAAGACCAAAGCCTTCGAACAATAAAACGTATTCCCCTAAGGTGTCAGACGAAAACGGGCATGCAATAACACCATTCTCACCTACGACTTTTTTCAACGAAAAAGCTGTCTTTACCGTTTTGACTGCATCTGGAGCTAGCAATTCATGTATGTGTGCATCCGTGAACGTCGCATATTTACCAGTTCCTACAACGGCTCCAACGACATGCTCATCGCCAACTTTAAAGGCTACAGCGTCAACTTGGGGGTAGTTTTTCAAAAGTACAACATCAGGATTGGCTCGCATTAAATTTGCAAACTGCCCAATAGCGCTTTGTATAAACTTATTTAGTGGCCCTGCCCTATACAATTCACCTGAATTCGAAAGGATATTATTAAGGCTATCTCTACTTGAGTGTATGGCCCTTAGATCATTGTAATTTTTAATTGATGTATGGACTGAGGTGTAAAGCTTAATAGATGTGAGCTCGGTTTTTTCTTTATAATCATTGATATCATAATTAGTGATTACGGATTTCTCTGGAGCAGAGCCAGGCTCACCAGTCCTCAAAATTATTCGGGTTTTTTTTTCGTGGATCACATTGCGGACAAAATTGACAACTTTTAAACCACTATCAACTTCATCCATAACCACGTCTAACAAAATAACGGCGATGTCATTCGTTGTACGTAAGAGGTCAATAGTTGTCGCGTAATCGTAACTATCTAAAAATTCAATCGAGCGACCCAAATATTCATATCTACCAAGAGCAAGCTTCGTGATCTCATGAACCTCGTGATCATCGTCAGCAATCAAAACCTTCCACACCCTTCCGCTGGTAGCGACGATTTCACTGACCGCGTCAGGAGCAAATTCAACCAAATCATCTGTCACTGAGTGTATTCCATAGTCATTTCAAAACACGCCCCTCTCTCAGAGTGGACCAGTTTTATCGTCCCACCTAGTTTATCTTGTACTATCTCTCGTATAATTGATAGCCCCAGTCCACTAGAAATACCATCTCGTGCACCACTGAAGAAAGGGTCAAAGATTTTCGATCGAAGTCTTTCTGGTACTCCGCTTCCGTTATCACTAAACGTAACGAACAGTTTCTTATCCACTTTTGCGGCTTTGATCCTTATGCATGGATCCGAAACCCCTTTTATTTTGAAGCCATGACGTATTGAGTTCACAATCAAGTTTGAAAATATCTGTGATATCGCGCTTGGACTTTCATAAATCAAAATATCCACGGGGATTTCGTTCAAATCAACTCTTACACCTTGTTTATCTAACAATGGCCTAAGCTGCTTTACGACCGTCGCGATTTGATCACAAAGCCGCATACGTTCACGATCATGACGGCGTGTGTTAGAAGCCAAACTTCGGAGACCGGCTACGATGCTGGAGGCTCTACTCAAGTTAGAAGTAATTAGTTCAATGGTGCGCTTGCTAGATTTGAAGAAATCATTCAATTGCGCTTTGCTGAGCGCAGCACTTTTGAAACTTTCCTCAAGTCGGTAGATCTCTTCTTGGCAGTGAGTTGCACTTGTCACGCATATTCCCAAGGGAGTATTTAACTCATGGGACATTTGCGCCACAAGGTCGCCAAGAGAGGCTAATTCTTCCGTCCTACGCACAACATCCTTGAGGCGCGATACTTCTGCTTGAACTGCCAATGGATCCGTAAGGTCAGTACACTCAATCCAATAAAGGTTGTCAGGCATAGTAACGACCCAAAAGGATTTCGAGCCAATTGTAATTGTAGTGTCGTGACGAGCTGTTCCAATGAACTCAGATTTTATGATCTCAAAAAATTCGGGGTAGATACTGTTTAAAGATTGATGGTGGGCAGCTTCTGTTTGCTCATTCCCGAGTGCAGCCCTACTGCGAGCAAGAATTTCGGCTTTGTTGTTTACTAAAAAAACGACTTTTTCTTCTACAAGTGAAAGAAAGTCATCAAAATTTATCTCTACTCTAGTATCCATTTCAAGTTTAGGCCTGACAGATATTAATAATTACAATCACTCTGAGACCCAAGTTATTTCATCAACGTTGTCGATCTCATGTACATTTTGACTTTGAGACACACGAATATCAACGTCTTCGACAGCAGTTCCATCTTGGCTTTGGAAAATCAAACGCCCATCACCGTCTATTACCGCCGATATCCCATCACGCTCATCAACAATTTGCAAGGTCCAATCCGAACTTGGCTCTGAGCCAAATGCAACATCTGCATTATAGGATCCACTCAATTCGACGATTTCTGTCCAATCAGCGGCACTAGTTTGGGTCGAACCAACATTAAATAATGTCTCAGCATCTAGTTCTCTAAAGTTCCCACTATCATTTACAACATTTGCGTTATCTATAACCAACTTAAAGTTCTGCAATCCATCAGAAAAAAGTAACGTTGATTTAGAAGTTAAATTTCCACTGTCAGTACCAACGGAAATATTATTCTTCAAAATAGTCAAATCACTCAAAAGAGCACCAAAATCGAGCTGATCGCCGTCAATAGAACTGAAATCAGTCACTGTTTCAGCGTCTTCGTTTTCTAAATTCAACTCGGTAATACTGTCGTACTTAAAAATGTCCGCGCCACCACCGCCAGTTAGACGATCTGTACCGTCGTCACCATACAACACTTCATTTGTATCCCCTCCATATAGAGCATCGTTAGAACTACTCCCGGAGAGTGCGTTGTCGCTTTGTAACAAGCTATCAATAACGATGTCAAAATTGACACTAACACTATCCTCATCAGCGTCGGTAATTTCTGCGGAAAAGTCCAAATTAATAGGATCATCGTTAAGCGTAACGATTATGGTGTCTGTCAATAGTCTAAAGGTAGTATCCTCAGCAGCGAAAAATTCGACGCGGTCAAAGCTACCACCAGGATTGACTACAAACAGTTGATCGGCAGCATCACTGGCACCTGAACCAGACCCTAGGAAGTCACCTCCGACACCAACTTTTTGATCGCCTAAATATGTGCGCCAAATTACTTTTTCTCCGTCAAAGAGATGATCGATTTTTAGACCTAAGGCCAAGGCTGGGTAGGCGACGCCATCTTTGGTAAGTTCAAAAACTAACTTTTGACCAATTTTATCTGAATCATTAGCACTAGAAGAGTTTGTAACAAAGTTACTAGCTACACCAATTCCTTGGTTTGAATAGTTAACTTTAGACTGCGTCCAGCCGTCGACAAAATTTTCCCCATCAATCGCAGTAGCGCCATCGTTTTTGTACGCAGAAATGGTTAAAAATCCACCATTTGCACCTGAAATCTCTAACTGGCTTGTATTGCCACCGGTAGAGTCGGCTTGCGCTAAATCGAATTCATTCTCAACTTTTGGGTCCAATTGCTCATGTAGAGTTAAATTATAGGTTACCTGTCCATTTTCATCTACAATCGGTGTGACAGTAAATACTGGCGTAACAATTTCAGGAGTACTGCTACCATCAGAAACTGCCGCAATAAGTCCTCCAGAGCCGTCTGCAAAATACGCCAATGGGCGCGAATTAAACGTCAGCGCATCGCCTTCAGAGCTAACGACTGGCGTACCAGCGCCAGAAATTACAACTGTACTTCCATCTAAATCTGCTCCGACTTTAGCTCCCATGTCAGCGGACACTGTGTTATCGATAACCTTAGAGGAAACGATTAAGTTTTCAGAAGCAGTCACAATTGGCTGATCGTCAATAATTTTGACTGTTAACACCGACTGAGCGGTATCATCATCCATATCTTGCAACTCTACTACAAACTCCTCAAAGATTTCTTGGTCTGTAGAGCTATCTTTGATGTGATTTTCATTGGCTAAAAGTTCATACGAATAAGAAACTTCACCGGTGTTTGCATTAAAGTCGGTTATAGAGAGCGTATTCCCCAATGGGCTAGAAATGGAAGTAGGCGTGAATAGATCGTCTAAAATTATGCTAGTTCCTGCAATTTTCAGGAAGGACACACCATCTAAAGCTTGGATCGTAAACGTTCCATTCTGCGTTATGCTTTCTTTGTCACTATCATTTCCGGCAGCTAAATCGTCCTCATCAACGACAACATCCCCACCAGTGGCACCGATGCCCGTTATAGAGACCGAATTATCAGTATTCGAGTTCAGGATCGTAAGGTTAGCCGTACCAGTAGTATCAAGCGCCTCATAATTACCGCCATTGGTTAAACTAATAGACAACTGAGTAGTTGTGTCGACATCTACATCCGAAGCAGTCTGTTGTTCAGAACTACCAGTAATTTGTCCGGCAGCTATTATTATTTCCACGCCATTTGAAAGTGTAATTACCAAATCAGTCTGTGGAGCATAATCAACTGAAGCTGTATAAGTGAATGTGCCTCCTTCAGATACTGAAATATCATTCAGCATGACCGTCGTCGTGTCTGTCGTGTCCGCAATATTCGCAGTGGCACTGGCGCTCTCACCAGTGACGTCCGTGGCCTCAAAATTACCGCCATTGATCGCCGTGACCGTAGCCGTGATCGATCCATTA
>Ga0181577_10004785_pt1 | contig 10429 bp, 3 predicted proteins | sample 101ome_21_FD_132468 | JGI IMG/M metagenome (GOLD analysis project Ga0181577, IMG submission 132468) | Coastal salt marsh microbial communities from the Groves Creek Marsh, Skidaway Island, Georgia - 101413BT metaG (megahit assembly) | ecosystem: Environmental > Aquatic > Marine > Intertidal zone... | reverse complement strand
GAACAGCTCCAAAGCGTCGAAGACGCCTGCCTGCCGATCAACTACCTGCTGCCCACCCCCAACCCCAACGACCTCGTCGGCATCGACGACACCGAAGCACTCATCGCCGCGTTCTGTGAAGACGCCGACCTCGAGCCACTCGAACCCGGCGACCTCGTCGCCCTCGGCGAACGCCTCCTCGCCCATCCACTCACCCGATCCGTGCTTGAAGCCGGCGGTAGCCGGCCGAGGTCCTGGGCGGACGCCGTCGCCGAAATCAACAAACGAACCCAGGACTGGGGCCGCGAACACATGCGGAACCCTGTCGTCGTCGAAGAAGCGCTCGCTAAATTCCTCGCCCTGTTGTCGATCGCCCGCCGCAACGTCGGCGGCCGCGAACGGCCGCTGTTCTCGCTCCAGGTCCAGCTCTGGATCCGCGAAGTCAGCCGCGTGCTCCGCTCCGTCGGCCCGACCGCCGGTTTCCGATGGCGAGACAGCGCGCTCGGCGACCGAACGCTCGACGACAACGAACTCGACGGCAACACCCCCGACCTCGAACTCCCCGCCACCTACTGCCGCCGATGCGGTGCATCAGGCTGGATGGCGATGCGGTCACCGCTCTCGACCAAACTCCGAACCGGCCCGGCAACGATCTACCAGGCAGCCGTCAACCACAGCCCCGAAATCGTCACCCTGCTGCGAGCCAACCCCAACGTCCCCGGTGTTGTCCACCTCAACCCGACCAACCACGAACTCGAACCCGCACCAACCGACGACTCCGTCCCGGTGCTCGTCACCACCACAGAAGACGACGCCAAAAACTCCGTGTGCCCCGCATGCGGCGAACGAGAAGCGATCCGATTCCTCGGCACCGCCGTGGCATCGCTCGCGTCAGTATCGCTGTCGACCCTCTTCGGATCCGACCAGGTCGACAACGACCAACGAAAACTGATCGCCTTCACCGACTCCGTCCAAGACGCCTCACACCGCGCCGCCTTCTTCTCCGGCCGCACCTACCGCTTCAACCTCCGATCGCTGATGGCAGGAGCCGTCAGAGACGCAGGCGAAATTCGCCTGTCGGACCTCGGCACCCTCGTCGAACACTCCGCCGCCGACGCACGCGACCGCCACGGCCTCGTACCCCCCGACCTGACCCGCCACCCCGCCGTGCGCACCGTATGGACCGACTCGTCCAGCGAAGAAGGCCGGTTCCTGCTCGGACAACGCCTCGCCTTCGAAGCGCACCTCGAATTCGGGCTACGTAGCCGGGTCGGCCGCACCATCGAACTCGTCGGCGCAACCGCCGCCGAAACGACCATCGACGACCGAGACCACATCGTCGAACTGCTCGCCGAGAAACTCGAAAACGAACTCGGCACCGTCGACGACGCCACCCTCACTGCGCTCCCCACCTATCTCCAAGGACTCGTCGAACGCCTTCGCCTCCGAGGCGGCGTGATGCACCCGCACTTCCTCGACAAGTACCTGACCGACAACGGACGGCTCTGGCACATCTGGGGCGGCCGCGAAGACGGCGCCCCACCCTTCACCCCCGACCAGAGCCGGCCCGTGTTCTTCACCACCGCACCGAAGAGCGACTTCGACTCGGTCACCGCCGTCGGCGCCACCCCGACCTGGCTCGTCGACTGGGCCCAACGCACCCTCGGGATCGAACGAAGCGACGCCGCAGCACTCAACCGAGCCGCACTCGACCTGCTCGCCACCGACGACGGCCCACTCGACGCCACCTCCACCGGCGCAACCCGTATCTACGGGATACGACCCGAAGCGATTCGCCTCGTCGATGTCGCTGACGGCCAACAATCACTGCTCCGCTGCGACACCTGCGGAGCACGCCACGCCGCCCCACCCGACCGCACCAACCGGTGGGAAGGCACAAACTGTCTGCGCTACCGCTGCCCCGGCCACTTCGAACTGCTGCCCCCCCAAGACGATCACTACTACCGCAGCCTCTACCGCACCGGCAGGCCCCGCCGCGTCGTCACCGGCGAACACACCGGCATGCTCGGCCGAACCGAACGCGAAGACCTCGAAACCGCATTCAAGACCGGCGACGCCGCCGACGCCCCCAACGTCATCACCGCCACACCCACCCTCGAAATGGGCATCGACATCGGCGACCTCTCGGCCGTGATGCTCACCGGCGTGCCGCCCAAACCGGCCAACTACATCCAACGCGTCGGCCGAGCCGGCCGCGCCACCGGCAACGCCCTCGTCGCTACCTTCGTCCAAGGCGACACCCACGGCCTCTACTACCTGAGCCAACCCGACGCCATGATCAACGGCGAGGTGCGCGCCCCGAACTGCTACCTCGACGCCCTCGAAACCCTCAAACGCCAATACCACGCCTACCTGTTCGACCGCGTCGCCGATTTCACCATCGGCGGCGAAGGCATCACCCGAAAGATCGGCGACGTCGTCAACCGAGGCCTCGAACCCGACGGCATCCTGCGCCGCATCATCGACGCATCGACCACCGACCCAGTCCACATCGACACCTTCCTGCAACTGTTCGGTGACACCATCACCGACGAAACCCAAGCGCTGCTGCGCGACCACGCCGGAGCCGGCATCGAACTCGCCGTCAAACAAGCAGTCGAAGTCTGGAAAGCCGACCAACGCGAGCTCGCCAACCGCCGAGATCGCCTCAACCGGGCCATCGCCAACCTCGAAGACAAAGACCGCACCGACCTCGAAGACGAACTGCTCCGCGACCTGCGCGGCCAACGCAGCTCGGTAGCCCGCCTCCTCGCCGACCACCGCGACGACTACTCGCTGTCGGGCCTCGAGCGGCTCGGCCTGCTGCCCAACTACACCCTCATCGACGACGCCACCACCCTCGAAGTCACCATGTGGGGCCTCAACGCCGATGGCGACCACGACGTCGAACGCTTCGAGTACCAGCGATCCGGCGCCCTCGCCGTCCAGGAATTCGCCCCTGGCAACAGCTTCTACGCCGGAGGTCACCGCCACGTCATCGACGCCCTCGAGATCGGCACCGCCGACCAACCCCTCTTCGAGGAATGGCGAATCTGCCCCGACTGCGGCCACGCCGAAATCGTCAACGACACCGTCGGCGCCTGCCCCCGCTGCGGAGCGGCCGCGTTCGCCGACGTCGGCGCCAAACACCAGCTCCTGCGGCTCCGCACCGCCCGTGCCGCATCATCGGAAGAAGCCGCCCGGGTCTACGACGAAACCGACGAACGCCGCCGAGAGCGCTACAGCGTCGTCACCACCGTCGACGTCGACCCCGCCCACGTCTCCGGTGCATGGCAACTCCACGAGCGGGCATTCGGAGCCGAATTCTGCCGCTACACCGACATCCGACGCATCAACTTCGGGCGCAGCGACCGACCAGGAGAACGCACCCCGGTCGCCGGTCGCGACATCAACGCCGCGAAGTTCACGGTGTGCAGCGAATGCGGTGCCGAACGCGACGCCAGAAAACGACGCAACGACGACGACACCGACCAACCCCACCACCACCAGGGCTGGTGCAAGGTCCGATCCGGCAGCAAACGACCCGACTGGCAAAAGCTTGCCCTTCACCACGAACTCACCACCGACGCCGTCCGGATGCTGCTCCCGATCTCGATGTTCGAAGTCGAAGAACGGCTCGCCTCGTTCAAAGGCGCCCTGCTCCTCGGACTCCGAAACGACTTCGGGGGCGACCCCGACCACCTCGACGTACTGCCCGCCGAACTCCCGAACCGGGGTGGGCAAGGCCGCTACCGATTCCTCGTCCTGTTCGACCGGGTACCCGGCGGCACCGGCTACCTCGATCGGCTCGCCGACCCCGACCGAGTGAAAGCCATCCTCGAAGGAGCTCGCGAACAGATCGCCCGATGCCGTTGCGTCAACGAAGCCCGCCAGGCCTGCCACCGCTGCCTCCTCGGCGTCGTCGACCGACACGAATACGAACTCGTCTCTCGCGACCTCGCCCTCAACCTCCTCGACGACCTCCTCCAGGCCTGGGACGTCGACGACACCATCACCACCGTCGCCGAAAGTGACATCGGGAAGGTCGAAGAAAGCGAACTTGAGCGCCGCTTCCGTGTCGCCCTCCAAGCCTGGGCCGACACCCGCCCCGACGTCACCATGAACCGCGCCGCCAGCCACAACGGACGCGACTCCTGGGAGATCCGAATCGGCGAAGGCGAACAACTCAAGCGCTACCGACTCGACGAACAAGAAGGCCTCGGCACCTCACCTGCCACCACCCCCGACTTCGTGTTCCGCCGCGTCGACGCTGCCGGTACCGATGTCGCCGTCTACCTCGACGGGTTCCAATTCCACGCCTCCGAAGAACACAAGAACATCGCCGGCGACGCCGCCAAACGACGCGGTATCCGTAACGCCGGCCACTGGGTCTGGTGCCTCGCCTGGGACGACGTCGAAGCGTTCCACACCGCCGTCACCGAAGACCCACCCCGCATCCCCAAGTTCGCGCCGTACCTCACCGGCACCGCCAAGAACACGGCGAAACAACACCACAGTCGTCGCAGCGTCGACGAACGCATTGACTTCGACACGCTCGACGCCAACCAGATGAACCTCCTCCTTGAATACCTCCAACGCCCCGAGGACTGGCACTGGCGCGACCTCGCCCGCTCGGCCCTTACCGGCATCGCCGGAGCAGATTCACCCCAGCAGGTCCAGCCCGAATCGATCGGGGGAGTGGTGCAAGCCGCCGCCGACGCACTCGACCCGCCACGAGCCGCCGGCTCCGGCCCGCTCGTCGCCAGCTGGATCGACGACCATGACCTGCGCATCGGTGCCGTACTCGATGTCGAGAATCCGGATGCCGAACGCTGGACCGCCTTCTGTGTGCTCCAGGACACCGACGCCCACTACGCCGAAGTCGATACCCATCGGCCCCGCTGGCGCAGCTGGCTGCGATGGTCGAACCTCCTCCAGTTCCTCGACCCGCACGGCTCGGCGCCGAGCACATGGATCGCGGCGTCGTCAGAATCCCGTGACCTCGCCCTCGAAGACCTGTGGATCCAGAGCGACACAGCCGAGATCGCGGCGAAGGCCGAGCCGGTGGCCGTCCTCTCGGACCGGATGGAAGAAGAACTCGAATTCGTCGATCCCGACGTCGCCGAACTCGTGCGAACTGCGCTCGCCGCAGGTGCCCCCGACTTTGTCGCCGGCGCCGAGATCGAAGGCCTGCTCATCGAGGCCGCATGGGAAGACGCCCGAGTCGGCATTGCGCTGCCCGGTCAACAGGTCGAGGTCGACGGATGGACGATCCATCCTCCCGAGATCTGGGCCGCTGACGAACTCATCGGACACCTCAAAGGAACGCCCTGATGCCGACCCTTGCGATTAGCTCTGACCTTCTCGATGGCTACGCCAGACTCGAACGACGAACCAGAAACAGAGTCTCTGAACTGGCCGATATCTTCCGTCGTTCGACCGTCGCCGAACTCGGCGCACAAGCCGGGGTGAACCTCGAAAAGCACACTGGGCAAAGGGATGAACGTGCCCGAACCGTGCGGATCACCGACAACCTTCGTGGCATCTTGTGCGCCCTCAGCAGCGACAAATTCATTCTTCATCTGATCCTGCCGCACGACCAGTCCGATCAGTGGATGGCCCGCAACCGGTTTCGCGCCAACATCCAGACCGGTGCGCTCGAAGTCGTCGATATCGAGGCGGTCGAAGAAGCATTCCAAGCCCCACCGCAACAGACGACCGATGCCGAGCCGCTGTTCGCCCATCGCAGAGACAAAGACTTCCGTCAGCTCGGCGTCGACGAAGAACTCCTTCCCGCCTTGCGACTCATGACCGATGAAGACCATCTGACCGGGCTACTCAACTTCCTGCCACCCGGCCAGGCTGAAGCGCTTATCGAACTCAGTGGCAACGCTTCCGTTGATGAGATCTTCGGCAGGATCGCCGGCGATTTCGAACCGGGATCGATCGGCGAAGACGATCTCGAAGCCGCCTTGGAGTCCGCAGCAAGCCGGGCGCAGTTCCACGTCATCGCCGACGAAGCCGAACTCCAGGAAATGCTGGCCCGGCCACTGGCCAAGTGGAAAACGTTCCTCCACCCCAGCCAACACGCACTCGCCTACAAACCGACGTTCAACGGCCCCGCACGGGTGACGGGCGGCGCCGGAACCGGCAAGACCGTCGTCGCCATACATCGCGCGGCCCATCTGGCTATCGCTCTTGACGCAGCGGCGGGCAAGCCGATTCTCTTCACGACGTTCACCAAGAACCTTGCTGAAGCGATCGAAGCCGATCTGGTCGAACTCGCAGGCGCCGACGTGCTCGACCGGGTCGAAGTGATCCACGCCGACCTGCTCGCCAGCCGCATCGTCAGGGAAGCCGAAGGCGAGGTGAAGATCGCCAAAGACGCCGATATGCAGACGCGATGGCAGGCCGCCGCCGACGAGCTTGGGCTCGATTACCGGGGCGAATTCCTCGCCAACGAATGGGAGCAGGTGATCCTCGCCCAAGGCTGCCGCTCTCGCACCGATTACTTCTCGGCCTCACGAGCCGGTCGCGGCGTGCGTCTTGACCGCAGGGCACGCGCCGACGTGTGGCGCGCCGTCGAACACGTCACCCAACAGCTCGCCGATCGCAAGGAGCGCACCTTCCTCCAACTCGCCGACGCTGCCGCCGGCCACCTCCGGCGCAGAGAGGTGCGGCCCTACCTTCACGTCGTCGTCGACGAAGCCCAGGACATGCACGAGGCCCAATGGCGCATGCTTCGGGCTGCGGTGGCCGATGCCCCGAACGATATGTTCCTCGTCGGCGACAGCCACCAACGCATCTACGACCGACACTCGTCACTCTCCAAAGTCGGCATCAACATTCGCGGCCGCTCGCACAAGCTGCGGATTAACTACCGCACCACCCACGAAATCCTCCGATGGTCGCTCGGGCTACTCGGCACCCATTCCTACGACGATCTGGATGAAGGCGAAGACACCCATGACTTCGCCGGCTACCACTCTTTCATGCACGGCCCCGAGCCGACACTGCACGGCGCGCAAAGCCGAAGCGCCGAGCTCGACGCCCTTGCCGAGCAGGTGAAACGGTGGGTTGACGATGGCGTGCACGAAGACAACATCGCCGTTACTGCGCGCACCAAAAACGATCTTGATGCCGTTGCCGAGCGTCTGAAAGCTGCTGGCCTCAGCATCTGCCGATTGACGAAGACCCGACCGACGGCCGGAGGCATTCGGCTCGGCACCATGCATCGAGTCAAGGGCCTCGAGTTCCGATGTGTCGCCATCACCGGTGTCAGCGACGAAAAAGTCCCATTCCGACTCGCCCTCACTGACAAGGGCGCTGATGAGGTCCAGCACCGCCATGACCTACAACGCGAAGGCTGCCTGATCTACGTAGCGGCAACCCGAGCCCGTGAAGATCTCTGGGTCGGCTGGTCCGGCACCCCCAGCCGCTTCCTCGGGATTGATAAGTGATAGGAAACCGATAAAGAGCGGGCCGCGCTACGGGAGACAAAAATGGAACTCACCCCGATCCAGAAAAGAGCTACAAGAGCGCTTGAGCGACTCGTCGCCGAATCAGGGGGCATTCACGGCACTGAGCAGATCAGACTCGAGGAGCTTGGGCTGCTTCAAGCGCTTTATAGCGAGCGGTTCATCGATGCTAGCGACCTCCACCAAAGTGGCAGAATCGTCCGAACCGACGGTGCGAAAGCGCTCGACGAGCTTGTCCCGCTCCCTAACCCAGCCCGGTGGGACTCCCTCAGCGCCGAGATCTACAGCGCGCTCGAACACCAGGGTTGGACTCGAACCGACGCAACGCGCTTTGTCGAGTACATCATCCCGAAAGACTTTGTCGACTCGCCATACCTCACCCTCACGATCCTTACCTGGAACCCTGACCTCTTCGGCGGAGACGACTGGCTGACCGACCAGATTCAAGATTTTGAAGATGGCTGGGAGGTCGAGCACTCCTGGAGCACTGGCCGCCACCGCGACGGCTTGCAGCCGGGCGATTGCGCAGTGCTTCTTCGGCAGAAGCGCGAACGGGGCATCGTCGCCATCGGCACCGTTATGAGCGAAATAGACCAATCCACGTCCTGGAAGCCTGGTGCTGGTCCGGCTAACTACGTGCGAGTTGCATGGGATCACATCGCCGAAATTGATGATCGCCTGCCGATAGAGACCCTGCTCGAGCACATCCCCGAAGCAAAGTGGAATCACCTCTACCAGTCAGGCCGACAGTTCACCGGCGATATCGCGGACAACATTTGGCTTGCCTGTTACGACTGGTGGGGCCTGCTCGACGAAGAAGATCCGAGTTGATCGTCAACGCAACGAACTACGAGACCCAGCCCAGCGCTTCTGCTGCAGAGGTCGGCCCGACGACCTCGAGCACCGCCTTCGCCCGGCTCATCCCGACATAGGCAAGGCGGTCGAAATTGTCGATGACTCGAGGGGCAAGCAGGAGCACGACCTCAGCCTCCAACCCCTTAAACCGGTGCACCGTCTCGGCGGTGACGCCGGTCTCGTCTGACGGCACCAGCGGATGGCCAGCCACGGTCCTTTGTCGGAGTTGGTCGATCAGCCAACGCTCGGTCGCAAGCACAGCGAGCTGGTCTGGTCGAACGCCCTCTGACTTGATGAGCTCTTGACATCGGCTCAGAACGATCCCAACCGCCTCCTCTGCAGAGTTGGAATGATGCCACCTCGGGTTAGGGCCATCGGCCCCGAGCGCTTCTGAGTCAAGACCGATCGTTGCGTTCACCCGCTCCGTGATCTGATTGGTGTTCCGGCAGTTCACATCGAGCATGACCGGATCTGCTTCGAACGGTGGCTCCCAGTCGGTCCGGTAGATGTTTTGGTTCGCGTCGGCGAAGACATTCACGATGCTGTGGCTCGAATCAGCCAAGCAAAGTTGCAGTGCAAGAAACCACAACCCCGAGAAGTCCTGACCCTCATCGATCACTAACGCATCCCACGGCTCCCCGGTCGCGGCTGACGGCACCAGGCTCGGCATCTTCGCTTCGAAGTAATCCTCAGGAAGTTTTCCGGACGGGAGGAGCCCAGCCGACTGGAGCAGTTCACGACCCCATCGGTGGACACTTCCAGCGGTGACGAGATCGTTGCCCGCAAAGGTCACTGCAAATTGGTCTCCCAGAGGCCGATTGAAACACAGCAGCAGGACACGGTTCCCGTCCTCAGCAAGCTGACGAGCCCGCTCCACCGCAAGGATTGTCTTTCCGGTACCTGCCCCGCCGGTGATCAAGGCCCGACGTTGCTTACGCAGCATGGACATGCCCCGGACTTGTTGCTCCGTCAAATCGACGATGTCCTCAACCACCTCCTCGACGACGTGGGCTAAACGGCGCTGTGCCGATCGCGTTGGGGCAAGCGCTCGCTCGATCGACTCGACTTCCGCTGCGTTGAACGTGGATGTGCCGTTCCAGTGCTTGCAGAGACGCTCAACCGCAGCCTCAGGATCCTCAAGGTCTCGTCGGTCCCAAATGATCGATCGCGGCGCCTCCGGCCCGAACTCGCGGGTCACCTCCACGGAAGGGAAGCAGACACCATGGCCGGCAAACGGCTTCACCCCCGAATGCGACTTTGCGGCGACATAGTCACAAAGCGCATATTTCCCCACCTTCGCCTGTTCGAACGGATCCTTGATCTCGAAGGAGCCCGAGGCATTTGTCGTGGTCCAGGTAGAACCCTCGCGGCGGATCTCTCCGCCCTTCACCTCGACAATGTAAAGCCCGAGATCCTTGTGCAGAAGAACGAAATCTGTCTCTCCATCAGACATGTACTTGCCCTTTGGGGCCTGCCACGCCACCGAGTAGAAGACCCGCCAGCTGTCGGGCAGCCGAGAGAGCGATTCGAAAAGTTGATGTTCACTTTTCGGATCGGAGCTATCTGGTGTTCCGAACATTTTCGCCATCGGAGACCCCTCGATCGTCGAATATTCCATCAACGAGCGATGCGAACGCTCATTGGTTTGAAAGAAGCTCTCGTGCCGCCCTCACTGTAGCTGGGGCACCTTCTCGAGCTGGCTTAGAAACGTTTGACCTGCGGTGCTTCACGGCCCCAAGCCTGAAGCGATGCGTCGCAGTACTATCTTCTCCGGAGGATTGTTCTACGCGAAAGACACAGCGACAGGCTTATGGAAGAAGACGACGAGATCGACGAGCTCGACAGTCTCTTGGAAGAGGTTCCGCCGAGCGAGGCTGGCGGGACTGAGGTTCATGAGGGTTGGCGAACTGGGTGCGGGGTCACGCTCTATGAAATTGAGGGGCGCTACTTCGTTGAATGGAACGCTGATGAAGGCAGCACGTTCGGTTGGGAAGAGGTCTACTGCGGGTCGACGCGGAAAGAATTGAGAGCGGTTGTCGAGCAATACCTCGATGAGTATTCCGGTTCGGTGGCGCGGTCTGAAGAGGACTTCGGGCTTGCTAACGACGTTGGGTCCG
>Ga0181577_10004780_pt1 | contig 10433 bp, 6 predicted proteins | sample 101ome_21_FD_132468 | JGI IMG/M metagenome (GOLD analysis project Ga0181577, IMG submission 132468) | Coastal salt marsh microbial communities from the Groves Creek Marsh, Skidaway Island, Georgia - 101413BT metaG (megahit assembly) | ecosystem: Environmental > Aquatic > Marine > Intertidal zone... | reverse complement strand
TCGCTAATTGTTGACCATCTGCATTAGGGTAGTCGAATGTAATCAATGGCATAGCGGTATTAGATTCCTCTGTAGCAGCCACTAATCTATCTACTAATTCTTGGCCGTTAGAAGGTATATCGAAATCCACGAATTTAGTGTAAATTTCATCCAGAATTCGGTTTACATGGTTATCTGTAGGATACATATCAAGATGGAGGTACTTATCAGCCTCAGAAGCAATGCACCTCATCAATGAGGTACGTCCTGTTCCACTCTCTCCAACCAATAAATTCAATCTCGCCGTACGTGATTTAAGGATTCTTACCCAAGAAGTAGAAAGATTTGACCTACCCACAAAAAGATCGGAATTACGAGCCTCAAGGGGGCGTGATTGAAATGGATTTTCTCTTATGGCAGGAATACCCAATATTGGATAATCTTCACTCATGGATTTAGTTGAATTTTTCGAGTATATGATGTTTCGGTGAAAAATCAGTTGTCATGTATACGTTAATACATGTTAATCAATTTACGGTTCTATGAAAAGTTATCCTATTAACGCCTTGTTAACGCTTTGTTAACGCGTTAATTTTTGCGTTAATCTACCGATTTCTTCATCAAGTGCACACTTTTGCATCTTAACAGAGGATGGACAATGCCAGTTGAAGATAGTAGACTTTCGGGCTTCTACAAACTTACGGTCCAAGAGCGAAGAGATATTGTTGCATCATTATCTGGCTTATCTTCTTCTGAAATCGAAGCTCTTGCTACCCACGGTGAATTATCTGAATCGGCAGCAGATCACATGATTGAAAATGTAATTGGTACGATGTCCCTTCCCGTTGGAATTGCTACGAACTTCATTATTGACGATAAGGCGTATTTAATCCCATTTTGTGTTGAAGAATCGAGCATTGTAGCGGCCGCTAGCAATATGGCAAAGCGATGTCTCAAAAATGGAGGATTCAGAACCTCGAGTGATGATTCGATTATGATTGCTCAAATGCAAGTACTTGACCTCGAGGATACGGATAAGGCGGCTGAATCAATAAGGACTGCAAAGTATGAGTTAATTTCATTATGCAATTCGGTTGAATCCACAATGATTAGACTAGGAGGAGGATGTAAGGACATAGAAGTTAGAACTATTGATTCTATGCAGGGAAAAATGTTGGTCATCCACCTGTTAGTAGATACAAAAGATGCAATGGGAGCTAACGCTGTGAATTCCATGGCTGAAAGAATTACTTCAAAGGTCGAAGAAATTACGTCTGGACGGGTCCATCTTCGAATTCTATCGAACCTTGCATCCCATAGATTGGCTAAAGTTGAGGCCACATTTACGCCCGAGGAAATGTCAGATGACGGCAGTCGAGATAAAGGTATCAAGGTGATAAGGGGCATTCTGGAAGCCCATCACTTCGCAATGGCAGACCCTTATCGTGCAGCAACACACAACAAAGGCGTCATGAACGCAATTAGTGCTATTGCTATGGCTTGTGGGCAAGATTGGAGAGCAATCGAAGCAGGATGCCATGCCTGGGCCTCTGTGGAAACAGGAACATACACCTCGATGACTAGATGGGAAAGAGATGAAAACTGGAATTTGATTGGAAAAATCGAGACTCCAATGGCAGTAGGGATTGTTGGGGGTGCTTCCAAAGTTCATCCCGCAGCAAAAGCAAATCTCTCGATTTTGGGCGTGGAGTCTGCTAAAGAATTGGCTGGAATAATGGCAGCCGCAGGCCTAGCGCAAAATCTTGGTGCTATGCGTGCCCTTGCAACAAGTGGTATTCAAGCAGGCCATATGAAATTACATGCAAAAAATATGGCAGTAAGTGCTGGAGCACAAGGTGATGAAATAGAAAAAGTGGCGAATTTAGTGAACTCATCCGATAAACAAGTGACTCAGCAATTGGTTGAGGATACGTTAAAGATGATTAGAAATCCAGAATGATTTCACTCCTCATCATCAACATTCAAAGTGGTTTGAATACTACCATCCTCCTCCACTTCTCTTAATGCTAGACTATCTTCCATTCCCTTCAAAACTCCTGAAGTATGCACCATTTCTCTGAACCATTCTCTCACTTTCTTACGATCTGTATGAGGACAACCAAATAATTCTGAAAAACGGCGTGTGGTGGTTAGCCTCCTGGTATTACCATCACGCCTCCTGTTAATTAGGCCAGATTGTGCTAACTCTCTAATGTGATCGTAAGCCTTAGGGCCCAACAGTTCTACTAACCTCGATTGTGGCATAGGTTGAAGATATGCTATCAAGGACGCTGCTTTCAATAACTTTGGTGGTAAGTCAGACTTTGTTTCCTTTGGGAGATGTTCTGCAATATTCGGCTTTACCTCTATTGCCCATTTGCCACCTATTTCGACTATCTGTAAACTGCCTCCTTTTCTCCTTTTGATAGTTGCTTGCAAATTGCTAAGTGACTCCAATACTTCTTCTTCATCATATCCCAATACTTCCGAAAATTCATTTGGACTAAGAGATTTCCCAGCGCTAAACATGGTCGCTTCAAGAAGTGTTTCAAGTGGTATTTCGCTCATGTAATCAACTCCTCACTCGACCAGCCAATCATCGGGGTTTTCTGATTGAGATGCTTCTTTAAGCTTTGCAATTTCCTCTTCTTCAGCAGCAATTCTTGCTCGCTCTGCGAGTCTTGCAGCATGCCTCATTGATTCTGTTTCTTCTGATTTTAATGCCTCTGATTCGCTATCAAATAATTTTGAGGCCAATTTTGTAACATCATCGAATGTTTTTCCATTCGGCCATCTGTCTTCTATCATTATAGGATCTTCTGGCCCTTCTTGACTAATCCAGGCATATCCTCTATGGGTCAAGAATAATCCTGCAACAAATGATGTTATTTTCGATTCAACCTCATAACCTTCAGGTATTTCACCGAATTCCTCGAGCAGAATCTTAGATAATTTCGAGGTTACCTTGCTTATTGGGACTTTTTCTGATTTCATCGAAGACATTACTTCTCTCATAGCATTCCAACAACGTCGAATGTCAGCTTCCATGTCTTCATTGTGCATCCTTGCTCCTACATTGTCAATCATATTCTTCAATTCTTCAGCATGAGACTTTCTATATTCTTCTTTAGCCTTGAATATCTCAGCCTCATCACATGCATCTTTTAGGGCTGAAAGTAATTCTCCCAATGTCGATGGTCTGCCTTCATCCCTCCTGACTCTCTCACCAAAGAAAGATGGCAAAACGCTATCAGCAGTACCCTCAAGAACTGCAGTGGTGAACATGAATTCTTCATCATCGTACTCTGTTTCCCAACCAAAATCTGAAAAATCATCATACTCTTCATACTCTATCGCAGTTACCTTATCCAATAAACTTGAAGCCTGCTGGTTGAGAACCTCCCATGACAAGCGTATAAGTCGACCACAGGCAGGTAGGTCCAATTTATCAGCTTCTTTTCTCACCCTTTCTGTAAATAATTTCAAGAATGCTGATAGGTCAATATTCCAAGGGTCCATATCTTCCTCTTTTACGAGAGACAAAACCAGCGCAACAGACCTGTCGAAAGGGTCTGATAAGACTTGATGTTCTGCTTCTTCTTCCTGTGCAATCCTCAAAACACGGTCAGCATACCTTTCTGCTTCAGATATATCCTCATCATTGCTAACTAGCTGGTCAAGTATGTCTTGCCTAAGAAACCAATTATCGAGTAAGGATTGTTGCAAATCTAAACCTCCTTATCTTCCTCAGTTTCTTGCAATTCCACTTCACCGTCATCATCTTCGAGGAGTTGTGATACAATATCCTGTCTTTCTTGAATATCTTCAGATAACTCTTCTGCTCTTTCCGCTAAGGATGCAAACGCATTCTCGGATTCTTCTTCGGCCTCGCTTTCTTGGTCGTTGATATGCTTGAGCAAACCACCTAGGCTTTTTGGCGCAGGTAGAGGTTCGGGAACTTCAGGCATATCAACTTCCATGGCCCTTGCTTCTTCAATTCGTGAATGATTCTTGTCAGCCGCTTCTGTAGCTTCTTTCTCCGCTTGCTCTCCCAATTCTATCGCCCGTGCTCTGTCGAAATCTACGATTCTTCTAGAGCATCCGTCTCCACCGTGTGTAATGCCTATGTGGTGGTCAGCTAACTCGAGAGAAACTTTTCTCAAAGTCACCATAATGAATTGTGCAGCCTCACTTCTATTGCGACATTCCATTGCAATTAATTTTGAATTGGGCACATCCAGGTTCTGATCAACTTCATCAAAGTAGTAGAAAGGACTTGGATCGTGGTCCTGTATAGCAAAGATAAGCGACAATGAGGCCATTGATTTCTCTCCGCCTGAGAGAGCTTGCAATCTTGATTTATTCGACTTTCCACGTGGCTGAGCCCACATATCGAGACCGCCTTTGAAAGGTTCATCTGGGTTTTCGAGGAATAATTCACCTCTACCGCCATTTGAAAGTCTATTGTATACAACTTTGAAGTTCTCGTTAACTTCTTTCAGCGTTGCTACTAATCTTGTCTTTCTTTGAGATTCAAGTTTTTCAGCGATATCAATTAATTTCTTCCTTCTTGCTTGCAGTGTTTTGAAATCATCCTTCATCTCATCTAATCTTTCTTTACAAGCGTCATATTGCTCTATTGCCAGCATGTTGAAATCTCCAAACGAATCTAATTTCTTTCTCAATTTGGTCATCGCTCTTTCAGCATCTGAGATATTTGGTAGATCTGCGTCGTCATCGACAACTGGTATCTGTTCCTCAGCCATTTCAGCTAATATTTCAACGAGGGCTTGTTCCTTAATCGCGATACTCCTCGTGACATCCTCAGCCAGACTTCTTTTATTGATGGCTTCAGTAACATTTGAATTGGTTTTGGCTCGAAGTTCTGCTCTCTCATCTATCAAATCGTTTCTTTCAACGTCCAATCCTTTGTGCTCCGCAAGAAGGGTTGAGAATTCTTCTTCCTTCTCTTCTAGTTTCTTAGTATCAATTTCTATAGACCTATTACAGGTATTAATCAATACTTCTCTCCCAGCCATGTCTCCTTGTATTTCATCTGCTCTTGCTGTAATTGAATCCAGCATCGAATTGAGCATTTTTGTCTTTTCATCACCGCTTTCTATCAAGATAGATGCTTTGTTGGCAATTCCTTCAGCATCCAATCTCTTGGATTGAGCCTCAAATAATTGTTTTTGAATCGATTCAGGTGAAGAGTTAGTAAGTTCTATTTCCGCATGTTCTTTTGCGGATTCTGCTTCAATTAACTGCTTGTTGCAGACCTCGTAAGCGGACTGTTTCATTGCATGCTGCGAATCTAAAGCGTCCAATCTATTTCGTAATTGATTAGATTTGCCTTTAGCCTTCACCAGAGCTTTCTTTGCTCCTTCCATTTCTCCTTTCAGTAAGCCCAATTTTTGTGATTGATCATTATTAGCCAAAGCATTGATTTTACCTCTGATCTCGCTTTGTTGGCTTCTGGCTTCCCTTAGCGCAGCACTCACCGTTTCAGATAACAAAGATAATCGGTTAACCTCACCTACTAATTTCTCGACCTCACTAGCACCTTGGATTTTTCCTCCAAAGCCAGTCTTCATCTTCTGCTTGGCGCCACCGACCATTGCGCCACCAGCTTCTGTAACCTCTCCACGCAATGTGACAAGACGAACTCCACCCATCAGCGACCTCGCAGTATTCATGTTATCTACAACAAGGGTGTTTCTTAGGGCATAAGCAACAGCAGTTGATATTCTGGGATCGTAATCCAACAATTCATGAGCAAATCCGAGAACTCCCGGTTTTCTTGAAACCATAGTAGCCTTACCAGAAGCTCTATTGGATTGGATTTTATTCAGTGGCAAAAATGTAGCACGTCCGAGTTTATTATTCCGTAAATAGGCCATTGCTTCTACTGCGATTTGGTCGTTTTCTACAACAACCGAATTCATACCATTTCCTACCGCAGTAACAAGTGCATCTTCATGAGATGGATCTCTTGGGGCACACAATTCTCCAATCGTCCCTAATATGCCATTTAAGTCTCCTCTGTCTCTTGCTGCCATAACCGCAGCAGCACCTGGAGCCATCCCGTTATTGCCTGACTTTTTCTCTAATTCGATTCTAGCATCTGACAAGTCTCTATTCGCTTGCTTGAACTTCCTTTCAACCGCATTTGATTCTTCGATTAATTTCTTTTCTGCGGATTGCGCTGCAATCAAATCTTCCGCTAGTTTGGTTCGGTCGGTAGTTCCACCCTCGCCACCATATTCCTCAATCTGAAGTTCTATGTCATCTAAGTTAAGTTGAGCATCTGCTTCTTCCTCTTCCGCTTCTGATAGTTGATTAGCGATGATTTCCGCTTCATTTGAGATTTTTTCAACCTCAAGATTTGCGTTATGAAGCGCAATTTGGCATTTTTCAAAGTGGGCTTTAGTTTCAGTCACAGCCTTGGATAATTTTGCGGTTTCGGAGCCTGATGATTCCAAAGATACTCTAATAGATTCTTCCTCTTCCTCTAAAGATTTCAAAACATCAAGACTCGCTTCCAAATCACCCTTTGCGGATTTTAGAGACTCCAGGTGTTGACTTAGGTCATTTTTTGCTTCGATTATCTTTTCCTCGAGTTCCTCAAGTTGTTCATTCGCAAACACATCCGCGTTTTCAGCGGCCTCAATTTTGTCCCGATTTCTGTCTATTGACAATTGTAGTTGCCTAATTTCCTCGGTCAATCCTGAATTTTCTCCCCCCATTACCGCATCGATTTGGGTTTGTAACTCTCCGATTTTATCATCCAAAGCAAGCAATTCTTTCTCAGCACTTATAACCGATTCATCTATTGAGGCCGCGTCAGAGAGTAAACGTGTTCTCTCATTTATTTGGAATTCAATTTCACCTTTTGAAGTAAGATATTTTGTTTGATATAGTACAATATTTGCTTTATCGAAGGCTTCCTTTGTTGACCTTGCCTGCTCCGCAACCTTCTTTTCAGATTCGAGAGTTTTCAACCTAGACTTTTGCTCTTCCTCTACAAGGGATATTCTTTCAATGAAATCTTCAACTTGAAGCCTCTGCTTATCGGCTTTCTTTATTTCATCATCATATGAAGTAACGCCTGCTACAGAGTCCAACACTTTCCTTCTTTCGACTGAAGTCATTGATGATAATCGGGTAACATCGCCTTGCAACACGATATTGTAGCCATCTGGCCTTGCATTTGCTTGACCTAGTAACCTGTGGAATGCCTTTTGATTTGTCTCTTCACCATTCAATAGATATGTGGATGAAACATTATTTGACTTTGTTAGACGAACTTCTCTTGTCATTCTAACTTCTTCTGAATCGATTTGAAGCCTTCTTCTACCGTTTGACAGTAGTGGATTTGCAAAAACTAAAGTCACTTTCGCATTTCTTGCTGGCCTGTTGGATTTACCTCCATTGAATATCAAATCCTTTGAGTTTTGGGCCCTCAAAACCTTAGAAGAACGGGCACCGAGGACGAATTGGATTGCGTCTCCACAATTCGATTTCCCAGAACCATTTGGCCCAGTTATCGCAGTAAATCCCCTATCAAAAGGAATAACAGCTTCGCCTTTGAATGACTTGAAGTTCTCAACTTCTAATTGTTTTAGATACATCCCTATCCCTCAAATCAAGTTACTAAGCCCTTGACCTCAAATCGCTCAGGGGACGATAGGGGTCTTGAAGGTTACGAATATCTCAAGCCAAAGATGTCGATTATTGAGTAGTGTAATTCAAGCCGAATACAACGATTATGCAATGAATCCTTTTCGATTACATCCTGCACATCCTTCTCCGTTACACAAATGACAAGTTCTCTTGTTTTCTCCTGCAAATTCATCACGCGACCCTGCTTCAAATTTATCCTCGTATTGGGACAAACCTTGGTCCTTCCATAAATCGCCAATCGTATTGTATTTGTACGATTTTTTCCTGCGTTTCTTCTCTAGATCTCCTAGTGATCCACCGGCAGCATATGCGACATCTAATTGGTGGTGAGTTACATCCTGGTTTCTCTTAGATTGTCTTTTTGTATTATTTTCATAGTCAATCTCATACTTTGGCCCTCTAATCAAGAATATTCCAAGGGCAAAAATTCCTATTTGCACTGCGATTGCAGGAGCAGGGAAAGGAAGTAAAATTGCGACATCTTCAGACGAAGTTCCCGGTAATCTATCAAATCTATCTGCGACTGCAAGACCACAAAGAACGATTCCAGATACGATTGCTATACGCCTAATCCTCAACGCCCATCTGCCTTTTCTTGGCCATCTCAGGAAGGTTGACAGAAACAAGATTCCACCTTCTGCAAGCAGAAGCAAATCTGGACCATCCCATACTCCAATTGAGGTAACACAATCGTTTACGTTGCCTTCATCCAAGTCTTTTTGAATTTCCTCTGTGTTACAACCTGAATCAGCGGCTCTTGCTAAGATTAATTTTTGAGGTGGGTCTAATTGCATAAGAGCTCCGAATTCCACATTAGCTACTGCAGCGATTATCATCACCAATCCTGCAATGGCTGAGAATTTCTTAACTAGCCCCATAACACAACTGAAAGGTAACAATCACTTATTGGTGTCGGAATAATACAGTAGGCACCTTTGAAAATAGATGGCCTCTCGCAAGACTGACCATAATGTCAAAAATTGTCATAATAGGAAGTGGCATTGCTGGCCTATTTGCTGCACTAAAACTTAGTGAAGCAGGCCATGATGTGACAATCATTACCAAAGAAAGGTCGGTTGATTCATCCACAAATTGGGCTCAAGGCGGAATTGCTGGAATTTTAGACAAAACCGACGGAATAGGAATGGAATTACACATTAAGGACACACTATCATCGGGAGATGGAGTTTGTGATGAGTCAGTTGTAAGATGTGTTGTAGAGGAAGCAGGTGATAGAATAAGGGACTTACTTTCATACGGTGTGGATTTCCAAAAAGAAGGTGAAGAATACCATCTGGTGAAAGAAGGTGGCCATTCAGCACGACGCATATTACATGCCAAAGATGCAACTGGGGCTGAAATTGAAAGAGCCCTTACAAATTCAGTTTTGAATAAATCAAATATTGAGGTTAAGGAATACTGCCTAGGAGTAGACTTAATCCAAAGAAAACATGGAAATCCTGAGAGGGGAATTAAAGGTATTTGGTGTCTTGATCTAGAATCCGGAGAAATGATTTCGCTTTATGCAGATGCAGTTTTGATAGCAACAGGTGGGTGTGGACAACTCTGGGAAAAGACAACTAATCCAAAGGTTGCAAGTGGAGATGGCCTAGCAATGGCCGTTCGTGCTGGCGCATGCAGTAAGGACATGGCATTTTTCCAATTTCACCCCACTGCACTTATGGCAGGCAACGAAAAGCCGTTTCTAATTACTGAAGCCCTGAGGGGAGAGGGAGGAATCATACTTGATAATGAGGGATTAGCAGAGTACAAAACCAAAGGGGGAGAGCCGGAAAATTATTCATTCACTTTGAAGTATTCAAAACTTGGAAGTTTGGCTACAAGGGATGTGGTCGCACGTTCGTGTGACCAAAGAATGAAAATAACCGGTGCAAAAAACGTGTGGTTAGTAACCGACCATCTATCAAAAGAGATGTTACAAAGCAACTTTCCTACAATTGAAAATCGGCTAAATAAATTCGGCCTATCACTAGGAGTCGACCCTCTTCCGGTAGCTCCAGCGGCCCATTACATGGTTGGTGGATTGATGGTTAACATACAGGGTCAAGTAATGATGAAGAATGGAAAACCCATGCCCGGATTATACGGGATTGGAGAAGTCGCATGTACAGGAATGCATGGAGCAAATAGACTTGCCTCAAATAGTCTAATCGAAGCGGTTGTATTTGCCAATAGAGCAGCTCTTCACTTTATCGAAAATGAAATCGATTGTACTGAAAGCATTCCAAATTGGAGAGCAGATGGAATGCAGGAATTAATCGAACATGCTCCTCTCGTGAGAGACTTGGAAACCCTAAGAAAAACCATGACACATGATGTCGGGATTGTTAGATCATTCAATCGATTAGAAAGAGCAAAAAGGATGCTTGGATTGTTAACAAAAGAAGTAGACTTAATTTGGAGAAAAAGCAATCCAACAAGAGAACTTGTCGAAATTAGAAACCTCGTTCTTGTTGCTACTCACATCACTGAGGACGCTTTATCGAGGAAAGAAAACAAGGGTTTGCACTATAACATCGACCTCATCTGAGGGATTTTATTTGACTCAATAGCATAGAATTCAATGGTGTTGGAACACCTAACTTTTCCCCACGTAAGACTACTTGACCGCAAAGGACATCAATTTCAGTCTCCTTTCCAGACTTAACATCAGATAACATTGAGCAAATGTTTTCCGAAGTATCTGCAATAACTTTGTGCAAATTTTCGATTAACTCCATGTCGCTAGATACTATTACACCTGACAAACG
>Ga0181577_10004779_pt1 | contig 10434 bp, 13 predicted proteins | sample 101ome_21_FD_132468 | JGI IMG/M metagenome (GOLD analysis project Ga0181577, IMG submission 132468) | Coastal salt marsh microbial communities from the Groves Creek Marsh, Skidaway Island, Georgia - 101413BT metaG (megahit assembly) | ecosystem: Environmental > Aquatic > Marine > Intertidal... | reverse complement strand
CCCACCAGATTGGTCCAGTTTGAATGTTAGTGCATGATCGGCCTGGTTTCCATCGGAACGATGGTTTCTGGTGCCGGTGGGCGGTAGCCCAAAGCACTATGCGGTCGTTTAGTGTTGTAGTGTTTTCTCCATTCTGATCTTCCACCCGTTACGTGATCCTCCTGATCCTCCATTTCCTAAATATACGGGCGGACCACTTAACGGGGGAGGCTCAATCGATCTTGTGATCGTGTTGTGGCAGCGCTCTGACGGGCAGCTTCTTTCAGCGACGGCGACGATCTTTGCCAATCCTGAAGGCACTTTTGCGACCGAATTCAAAGGCTTCATTGCCATTGTTGGCGCGATGGCGGCCTATTTTGCGGCGGTGATGATCAACTTTAGCGACTTCTCGCGCTAAGCGAAGGACGACCGGACCATGCGGTTGGGCAACCTTGCTGGTCTGCCGTTAAACATGATCCTGTTCTCGGCACTTGCACTGCTGACCACAGGTGGCGCGGCTGTTGTGTTTGGCGAAGAAATCATCAACCCGACCGAGATCGTCGAACGGACGGACAGTGTGCTCTTGGGTGTGATTGCGGCTGTGACCTTCTTTGCCGCGACGGTGGGCATCAACCTTGTGGCCAACTTCATTCCTGCGGTGAACGGCATTGCCAACCTCTCGCCAGAGAAGTTGAGCTTTCGTAAGGCGGGCCTGATCACCTCGGTTTTTGCGCTGGTGATCGGTGGCTTCTGGAACAGCTTCATTAGCCAGTTTGGCATCAGCGGCTTTGTGAACACGCTCGGCGCAACGCTGGCGCCGATCTTCGGGATCATGATCGTGGATTATTACTGGCACCGTAAGCAGCAGCTGAATGTTGATGACCTCTACAACATGGATGGCGGCGCTTACCACTTCGACAATGGTTGGAACAGCGCGGCTGTGAAAGCCTTCGGTCTAGCGGCGATCTTCTCGGTTGCGACCGTGTGGGTGCCGTGGTTCGTCTTCCTGTCCGGTTACAACTGGGTGATTGGCGCGGTTCTTGGTGGCCTCGTCTATAACGCGATGGCGAAAAACCGCTAAGGCTGGACGTCCCTTCCAGCCTCAGGGGCCGGTGATGCAGGTAGCGTCATCGGCCCTTTTTTATGCCCGATCCGTGGGTTGTTGGCGGGCAATGGCATATTTGCCCAAGGAAACCGGGTAGGAACCGTTATATTGGGCATTTCAGGGTTGATCCCGCGTTCCGGCCAAATTAGGAAGACGCAAATTTTCCGGGCCACCAGAGGGTGGCCTGTCATCTTATGCGAGGACAAAATGGACGTCACCGAAACCCTGAACGAAGGCCTCAAGCGTGGATACAAGATCACCGTTACGGCGGCAGAGCTTGAAGCCAAGGTGAATGAAAAGCTGCTCGAAGCGCAGCCGGAAATCGAAATGAAAGGTTTCCGTAAGGGCAAGGTGCCGATGGCGCTGTTGAAGAAGCAGTTTGGTCAGCGCGTTTTGGGCGAAGCCATGCAAGAAGCCATTGATGGCGCGATGAACCAGCATCTGGAAGCATCGGGCGACCGTCCGGCGGTGCAGCCGGAAATGAAGATGGCTGACGAGAACTGGAAAGAAGGCGACGACGTTGTAGTCGACGTATCCTACGAGCGCCTGCCTGACGTACCGGAAGCTGACTTCGGCAAGATCAAGCTGGAGAAGATGGTTGTGAAGGCTGACGATGAATCGGTCAACGAGGCGCTCGAAAACCTCGCTAACTCCGCGCAGAACTTCAAGGATCGCCGCAAGGGCTCCAAAGCGAAGGACGGTGATCAGGTTGTCATCGACTTCGTTGGTAAGATCGACGGCGAAGCATTTGACGGCGGCACCGCTGAAGACTACCCGCTGGTGCTGGGTTCCAACTCCTTCATCCCCGGTTTTGAGGATGGCCTCGTTGGTGTGAAAGCCGAACAGGAGAAGGACGTTGAAGTGACCTTCCCCGAGAACTACGGCGCAGAGAACCTCGCAGGCAAAGCGGCTGTGTTCTCCGTCACTGTGAAAGCTGTGAAAGAGCCGGTGGCTGCCGAGATCGACGACGAGCTGGCCAAGAAATATGGCGCGGAAGATCTTGCGGCGCTGAAGGCGCAGATCACCGAGCGTCTGGAAGCCGAGTATAGCCAAGCCTCTCGCGCGGTTACGAAGCGTGCGCTGCTCGATGCGCTTGATACCGCTGTAGAGTTCGACCTGCCGCCGAGCATGGTAGAAGCCGAAGCGGGCCAGATCGCGCACCAGCTGTGGCACGAGGAAAACCCTGAAGTGCAGGGCCATGACCACGGTGAGATCGAAACAACGGAAGACCACAAGACGCTTGCTGCTCGTCGCGTGAAGCTGGGCCTGCTGTTGGCTGATGTCGGCCAGAAGGCGGAAATTCAGGTGACTGACGCCGAGCTGACGCAGGCGGTGATGAACCAAGCCCGCCAGTATCCGGGGCAGGAACAGCAGTTCTTCGAGTTTGTGCAGCAGAACGCGCAGTTCCGCCAGCAGATCCAGGCGCCGATCTTCGAAGACAAGGTTGTCGATCACATCATCGAGCAGGCAAAAGTCACCGAGAAAGATGCCAGCAAGGACGACCTCCAGAAGGCTGTCGAGAAGCTCGAAGAAGAATAAGTCCGATCACATCACCGGAATGAGAAGGGCGCCCTTTGCGGCGCCCTTTTTTTGCGTTTGCGGGTATGTGCAGGCTGGTCGCGGCATGGACCCAATAAAAAAGGCCGCTCCGAGGAGCGGCCTTTTGAATGCTGTGAAAGCGGAAGCTTAAGCGTCGTCGTCTTCGTCGGAACCGGCGGCGCCGATATCGTCGAAAAGTTCCTGAATTTCGAATTCAGCGGCGGCTTCTTCCTCGGCGGCGGCATCCTGAATGGACTTGCCGGAGGCCTGAAGCTCTGCTTCTTCGACGGTGCGTGCGACGTTGAGGTTAACCTGAACGGTCACTTCGGGGTGAAGCACCACGTCAACGGCATGAATGCCGAGTTCTTTGATCGTTGCTCCGAGCACGACCTGCTTGCGGTCGACAGTGAAGCCGCCTTCGCTGGCCACGTCAGCGACATCACGCGGGGTGACGGAGCCGTAGAGCGAGCCGGAGTCGGAAGCGGAGCGAATCACGACGAAGGTCTGACCGTCGAGCTTTTCGCCAAGGGATTCGGCTTCTTTGCGGGTTTCGAGGTTGGTCGCTTCAAGCTGCGCTTTTTGCGCTTCGAAACGGGCGAGGTTGGCATTGTTGGCGCGCAGCGCTTTTCCCTGCGGGAGCAGGAAGTTGCGTGCGTAGCCTTCTTTAACGCTCACCACTTCGCCCATTTGGCCGAGCTTGGCGACACGTTCGAGAAGAATAACGTCCATCTCTATGTCTCCTTACTTAACGGCATAGGGCAGAAGGGCCAGAAACCGCGCGCGCTTGATCGCCTGAGCGAGTTTGCGTTGGTTCTTGGCGCCGACCGCGGTAATGCGGGACGGAACAATCTTGCCGCGCTCGGAAATGTAGCGCTGCAGAAGCTTGGTGTCTTTGTAGTCGATCTTCGGAGCGTTATCGCCCTCGAACGGATCGGACTTACGACGACGGAAAAATGTTTTGGCTGCCATGACTTAGCGTCCTTTCCTGATCAACTTAGGCGCGGCGCTCGCGGCGCTCGCCACGATCGTCACGTTTTTGCATTTGCACGGAGGGGCCTTCCTCGTGTGCGTCGACCTTGATGGTCAGAACACGCATGACGTCATCATGCAGACGCATCAGGCGCTCCATTTCCTGAACGGCGGCGGCAGGTGCGTCGCTGCGCAGGAAGGCATAGTGGCCCTTGCGGTTCTTGTTGATCTTGTAGGCCATCGTCTTGACGCCCCAGTACTCATTTTCAACGACCTTTCCGCCATTGTCCGACAGGACTGCGGAGAAGTGTTCGATGAGACCCTCAGCTTGCGCGTTGGACAGATCCTGACGCGCAATGAAGACATGCTCGTATAGCGGCATGTGCACTCCTATTTCTTCGCGGCGCATTTCAAAGGACAGGGTCTTGAAGCCTTCCGCACCCGGTCCACGAGAGTCTGCGCGGTTCATAATGTCCACGGAAGGATGCGGCCTTATACATGGCGTGCCTTTGTTGGCAAGGCGGAAGTGACTTAGGTGCGGGAATTCGGGCCATCAGGCTGGCATACACCCATAGATTGCACAGAATGGCCCTGTCCATGTGCGGCGGGCGCCCGAGTTTTGCCATATTACCCAAGTTTACCTTCCGGCATGGGAAGTATGGAGAGCGTCATGACGATGCCAATACGCAAAATGACTGCCAAGTTGCCGTTTGCAGCAGCGACCGCCAGCCCGCGTTTCAACGAGGTGGTGCCGGAGACTGCGGCGCATGAGTTCGTTGGAACGGCTGTCATCATCCCGACCTATTGGGGCTATCTGGTGCGGGATACCCGCCCTGAGGAATTGTTGGCGCAACTGGCGCAGGCCTCCGGCTGGGTGATTGGCATGCTGTTGATGATGTCCGCCTTCGGCGTGTGGTTGTTCCCCTCGGCGATTGCAATGGAGAGCGAGATGTTCGGCTTCCGGATGGCCATCACGACAGCGCTCTTTGGCGGTGGTTTGCTGATGCTCTGGTACGCCAGCCGTGGTCGCCGTGCAGAGGTGCAGGTGGATACGTCCCTCGCGGAAGTGCGGGAAGTGCTGCGGCATAAAATCAACCGTGCGAACCTGCTGGGGCGGTTTCGTTTTGAGGATGTCGGCGGTGTTTTCATTGATCGGCGCTCGGCAGGAAAGGGCCACACAACACTTGTGATGCGCGTGGGTAATAGCCATCGGCTGATCTATGTGGCGAAAGGCAGCGAAGCAGACATGATCACGCTGCGCGACAGGATCGGACGCGACCTGATTTCGGCGCAGATGCAGCGGCAAATGCCGCGCGTCGCGCCGCGCAGGCCGGTTTCGGGGCAAGGGCGGGCCGTTAGAGCCTCTTAATCATAAAAAATCTTTGACGGAAATGCCCGCCGTTCCAGCGGGTTTTCTTGTGATGGGCGGCATGACGCGCTAGAGCAAGGAAAACAGATCCGAAAGGGAGGGACTATGCACGCATTCGTGTTTCCGGGGCAGGGCGCCCAGACGATTGGGATGGGCAAGGCGCTGGCCGATGCATTTCCGGCGGCGCAGGCCGTTTTTGACGAGGTAGACGAGGCGCTTGGCGAGAAGCTTTCGAGCCTGATCTGGGAAGGCGAGATTGAAGAGCTGACGCTAACAAAGAATGCCCAGCCTGCGCTGATGGCGACCTCGATCGCGGCGCTGCGGGCGCTGGAATCGGAAGGGCTGAATGTGGCGGATGCCTCTTTTGTGGCGGGTCATTCGCTCGGTGAATATTCTGCTTTGGCGGCTGCGGGCGCGATCAGCATCGCGGATACGGCGCGCCTGTTGCGGACACGGGGAACGGCGATGCAGGAAGCTGTGCCGGTTGGCGTGGGCGCTATGGCGGCGCTTTTGGGGTTCGACTTTGAAGCAGCGCGTGCGGTGGCTGAGGAAGCTGCGCAAGGCGAGGTGTGCCAAGCCGCGAATGATAATGACCCGAGTCAGGTGGTTGTATCAGGCCACAAGGGGGCTGTTGAACGTGCCGTCGAGATAGCGAAGGCGAAGGGTGCCAAGAGGGCGCTCTTATTGCCGGTGAGCGCACCGTTCCATTGCGCGTTGATGGAACCTGCCGCGCGGGTGATGGCGGATGCGCTGGATCATGTGGAAATCCGCACGCCGTCAGTGCCTTTGGTGGCCAACGTCGTGGCGCATTCGGTCGAGGAGCCTGCTGAGATTCGCTCCTTGCTCGTTGAGCAAGTGATGGGATCGGTGCGTTGGCGCGAGAGTGTCAGCTGGATGGCGGCGCAGGGCGTGACCGAGATGTGGGAAATTGGCGCCGGTAAGGCGCTCTCTGGCATGATCAAGCGGATTGATCGCAGCGTTGCGACGCGGGCTGTTGGCACGCCGGAAGATGTGGCTGCGGCGATTGCCGCGCTGAACGCATAACGCGAAAAGCGAAAGGAAGAGGGATGTTTGATCTTACGGGCAAGAATGCACTGATTACGGGTGCGTCGGGTGGTATTGGCGGGGCTATTGCCAAGGCATTGCACGGCGCTGGCGCGACTGTGGCGCTGTCTGGCACGCGGGTAGAGCCGTTGGAGGCGCTGGCGGCGGAGCTGGGGGATAGAGCGCATGTGCTGCCGTGTAACCTTCGCGACGCGGATGCAGTGAATGGGCTCCCGAAAGCGGCGGCGGATGCGATGGGATCGGTTGATATCCTCGTCAACAATGCAGGGATCACGCGCGACAACATCTTTATGCGGATGTCGGAGGAGGAATGGTCCAGCGTGCTGGAGGTGAACCTCACATCGACGATGCGTCTGTGCAAAGGCGTGATCCGTGGGATGATGAAATCCCGTTGGGGGCGGATTGTGAATATCTCCTCGGTTGTGGGGGCCACTGGCAACCCCGGTCAGGCGAATTATGCCGCTTCGAAAGCGGGCATGGTCGGGATGTCAAAATCCATCGCCTATGAAGTGGCGAGTCGTGGCATCACGGTGAACTGCGTGGCGCCGGGTTTCATCACCACGGCGATGACCGACAAGCTGAACGACGACCAGAAAGCCGGTATCCTTGGTCAAGTGCCTGCGGGCCGGATGGGGGATGCAGATGAGATCGCGGCGGCGGTTCTCTACCTCTCCAGCCAAGAGGCCGGATATACCACTGGGACAACTTTGCATGTGAATGGCGGAATGGCGATGCTCTGAGGCTTTGCAAGCGCGAAGTTCTGGTGCATGTTAGCGGTACACGGCTGGATTGAACCAGTTTTGCCGTGAGAAATCGAAAGCGTTTGCCTAATAGGGAATCTCTGCTATAGGCGGCGCAGATTTGCCGGAAGGCGCCGTGGCGCTGGTCGGTTTGCCCATCGCGGGCAGTTGAGCCGCCCCGCGGGGCACGCAAAAAGAACGGGCAAAATGCCCAAAGGAACGTGAGGAATTTAATATGAGCGACGTTGCAGATCGCGTGCGTAAGATCGTTGTTGAGCATCTGGGTGTAGAAGAGGACAAAGTCGTCGACGGCGCGTCCTTCATCGACGATCTGGGCGCTGACTCGCTGGACACTGTTGAGATGGTTATGGCCTTCGAAGAAGAGTTCGGCATTGAAATCCCCGATGACGCAGCAGAGACGATCCAGTCTTTCGGCGATGCGGTGAAGTTCATCAGCGAAGCTCAGTAATCTCCTAATAGATTTTGACAGTTTGGCGGCACCCTTTTGGGGTGCCGTTCTCGTTTCTAGGGCTGTTCCGGCCTTGCCCCAGGCGATTGCGCTGGGGTATCAGTATGGAAAGCAAACCATTAGGTGAGGGCAGATCATGCGGCGTGTGGTTGTGACAGGGTTGGGTCTTGTGACCCCATTGGCGGACGGCGTCGAAGCCACTTGGGAGCGGCTGTTGGCCGGTCAATCGGGGGCGGGGCCAATCAGCCTGTTTGATGCCAGCGGTTTGGCGACCACCTATGCTTGCGAGGTTAAGCGCGGCGATGGCAGCGATGGGACATTCAACCCTGACGCCTATCTCGCGCCGAAAGAGCAGCGCAAGGTGGATGAGTTCATCCTGTTTGGAATCGCTGCCGCGCAGCAGGCGATCGAGGATTCCGGCTGGGTGGCTGATACGGACGAAAAACAGCACCGCACCGGCGTTATGATCGGCTCGGGCATCGGTGGCTTGCAGACGATTGCGGACACGGCCGTTATGATCAAGGAAAAGGGTCCGCGCCGTGTGTCGCCTTTCTTTATTCCGGGCGCGCTGATCAATTTGATTTCCGGTCAGGTGAGCATCAAACACGGGTTCAAGGGGCCGAACCATTCGGTTGTGACGGCCTGTTCGACGGGTGCGCATGCGATTGGCGACGCGAGCCGCCTGATCAAATACGGCAGCGCGGATGTGATGGTTGCCGGTGGTGCTGAGGCTGCGATCTGTGAGATTGGCATTGCGGGCTTCAATGCGTGTAAAGCGCTCTCGACCAAGCGCGGCGATGATCCGAAAGCGGCGAGCCGCCCCTATGATGCGGACCGTGACGGCTTTGTCATGGGCGAGGGCGCGGGCATCGTCGTGCTGGAGGAATATGAGCACGCCAAGGCGCGCGGCGCGAAGATTTATGCCGAGGTGATTGGCTATGGCCTGTCGGGTGATGCTTATCACATCACCGCGCCTTCCGAGGATGGCGAAGGCGGCGAGCGCTCCATGCGTGCAGCCCTTTCCGACGCGGGTATCGAGCCTGCCGATATTGATTACATCAACGCGCATGGAACATCGACGATGGCGGACACCATCGAGCTGGGCGCCGTTGAGCGGATGATGGGCGATGCGGCCGCGAAGGTGACGATGTCATCGACTAAATCGATGACGGGCCACCTGTTGGGCGCAGCGGGTGCGATCGAGGCAATTTTCTCGATCCTCGCTATCCGTGATCAGGTGGCGCCGCCGACGATCAACCTCGACAATCCGGCAGTGGAAACCAAGGTCGATCTGGCGCCGAACGCGAAGCGGGAGCGGGAGATTAACGTCGCGCTTTCCAATTCATTCGGCTTTGGTGGCACCAATGCGAGCGTGTTGTTCAGGAAAATGAGCTGATGTGGCGGCATATCGCCTCTAATGCATTAACATTTTTCACGGTCGGCCTCTTCCTTTTGGGAGGGGTCGTTCTGTGGGCGGATCGTAGTTTTCGCGCGCAAGGGCCGCTTGAGCAGGCGATTTGCGTACAAGTGCCGCGCGGGGCGACGATGCGCCGGATGGCGGAAGACCTCGTGGAAAAGGGCGCCATCACATCGGCGGCCCTTTTCAACATTGGCTCGGATTATGCGGGGCTTTCCGACGATCTGAAGGCGGGGAATTTCCTAGTTTCGGAAGGTGCGTCGATGGAGCAGATCGTCGATGTGCTGACCCGTGGCGGGCATAGCACCTGCGGCACGGAAGTCGTTTACCGTGTGGGCGTGGCGCGCACGGCGGTGCAGGTGCGGGAACTGGACCCAGTTTCGGGGCGTTTCGTTGAGTGGCTTGATTTTGTGCTCGGTGAGGATGAAGTGCCGGTCGATTACATTGAAGTGCGCGAGGAGCCGGATACGCGCTACCGCGTTGCCTTGGCGGAGGGCGTGACCAGCTGGCAGGTTGTTTCGGCGCTGAATTCGATTGATGCGCTCACCGAGTATACGGATTTGCGGCCTGACGAGGGCATGCTGGCACCAGATAGCTACGAATTTGTCCCAGGCGATACGGTGACAAGCATCGTGGACGAAATGCAGCGGCGGCAGGCGTTGATCCTTGAGGAAGAGTGGCTCAATCGCGCCGATGATCTGCCGGTGACAACGCCAGAGGAGGCGTTGATCCTTGCCTCGATTATTGAAAAGGAAACCGCCGTTGCGGATGAACGCGGCTTGGTGTCGAGCGTCTTTGTCAACCGTCTGAGGCAGGGTATGCGCCTACAAACAGACCCGACGGTGATTTATGGCGTCACGGGGGGCGAAGGCGTGCTTGGGCGCGGGTTGCGGCAAAGTGAATTGCGCCGCGAGACGCCCTACAACACTTATGTGATCGACGGATTGCCGCCAACGCCGATAGCAAATCCAGGGCGGGCGGCGATCCGTGCTGCACTTAATCCAGATGACTCTGATTTCATCTTCTTTGTGGCGGATGGAACCGGCGGGCACGTCTTTGCGGAAACACTAGCTGAGCATAACCGCAACGTGGCGCTCTGGCGGGAAATCGAGGCTCAACAGCGCCGCGACGCTGCGGATGGTAACGAATAATTACCGAAATATATCAGTGATTTAATGCACCGGCTTGGTGTCAAATAAATTGACCGGCTCTGAATGGGCCGGCAACATAGGTCATTGCTAGACAAGGCATCCGACGGGCAAAGCCGCATCGGATGGCACGCACCTGCGACGGGTAACACGCAGGAAAGAACAGGCATGACACACACTCCAGAACCTGAACGGCTCGCGCCGGTGCTGGCGCATTTAAGGCGCTTCGTTGCGGATGAAGGCCAGCTAGAGGACCGCATGGCGGTGATCGAAGCCATGCGCATGGCATATGAAATGGTGACACAGGCACAGGAGACTCTGAACAATGAGCAGAACGCCAGATCCGCTGATGACGCCGACACTGGCGATGACCTCGACACATTGCGGGCCGATATCGGGTGCAAGCTGGATCGCCTCAGAGGCTGTGGCGGTTCAGGAGGCGTTTCTGGAGGACTTGAGCCCGAGTGAGATCCGTGCATTGCCGCATTTGTTCGAGTTCTGGGCGCTGCCGCATCAACTGCCGCCGAGAAATGAGTGGCGGACATGGATCATTCTGGGCGGGCGCGGCGCGGGCAAGACGCGGGCCGGCGCCGAATGGGTGCGCGCAATGGTTGAGGGGGCGACGCCGCGCATG
>Ga0181577_10004774_pt1 | contig 10434 bp, 9 predicted proteins | sample 101ome_21_FD_132468 | JGI IMG/M metagenome (GOLD analysis project Ga0181577, IMG submission 132468) | Coastal salt marsh microbial communities from the Groves Creek Marsh, Skidaway Island, Georgia - 101413BT metaG (megahit assembly) | ecosystem: Environmental > Aquatic > Marine > Intertidal zone... | reverse complement strand
CTCGTTTGCGTAGATTGCTTGCGAGTTATGATTGACACTATTCCTATGTATGTTCCTGAACCGGAACAACGACGAACAGATATTCGGCTTTCAGCACAGTTAAAGTCTTTTGAAGCACAAGCCGACAGACTGCTTTCGCAGGTTGCTGAAAGAGGGGGCAGTGCATTTGCCCTTGACTCAAGCAATTCTCGGATGGAAGATGTATGACGGACTATACATGGATTGGTGCTTCAAGTCAAACGGCTTCGACGGCAGGCAATTGGGTTCCATCCGGCCCTCCCGGCGCATCCGATAAGGCAATTTTTGATGCCGCCGCTTCACAAAACTGCAATTGGGATATTGCTTCTGTAAATGAAATCGAAATCCAATCAGAATACAATTATACAGTGGATTTTACGGTGAGCGTTGCTTTGAATGGTCTTAAGGTAAGCAAAGCATCATCTATTAAATGCACTATTGCTTCAGGGCTTTCTTTTTTAGGAACGCCACCCTATAAAAGCAATTCATGTTTTGTTGAAAACGGAACAAGCGAAAATGTGTTTTATGACGCATTAAGCCGTGATAATTTGATTTATTCCTTTGCCCATTCATCGGGAACGCTTTATTTTGATACGGGGTATTATCCTTATGTCAAACTCGGCGGGTCTGCTTCGTTTAGCCCTCAATATGTTGCGCCAACCGTTGCAGATTCAACCGATGTGAATATGCTTCAATTGACTGTTGATGCTGGCGTTGGGGCGTTTGAACCAGCCTCGACAACGCCAACAGACAACGATAAAGCAAAGCGTTTTCTTTTTAGCGCAACCACTTCTGAAATTGTGATTGTTGATGGCTTTTCAGCGTTTGATGGTGGCTATGCAACATGGGTATTTCAAGCAAAAAGTGCTGGCTTTCTTATCCCCACATCAAACCTTGTCGAATACAACAATTGCACATTTTCATTTTACAAAATGATAATTTCAGCAACGGATGATGGGGCAGGTGCATGGGCTAAAATTGCTCAAGGCGCACGACTACGCTTGAATGACTTTACCGTTGAGGTGGGTGCATCTGTAAAGGGCGCAGGGCCGTCTGCAATCCATCTAATCAACCGACCGACCATCAAAGGCACTTGGGGCTTTTTCCCCGTTGCTGACGGCATCTATCACCACAAAGAAGGTGAATTGCTTGGCGTTGCTGATGGCGGAACAGGATTAACCAGCATTCCCGAAACATACATTCCTTTTGGCGGAGAGTCAAATGCACTTTCGACCTCTTCCCGCTTGACATTTGATAGCAACCTTAATGAATTGACGATTGACGGAAAATTGACGGTTTCAGGATTGATTGACCCAACAGGGCTTGAATTAACTCCCGTTGCCGCAAATCCCGGTGGCGTAGACGCAAACACGCTATGGCTTGATAGCGCCGATAGCAACAAATTAAAATTAGGCTCAACAGAAGTCGGCGGAGGCGGAGGTGCAGAAACAGACCCCGTATTTACCGCATCACCAGCCGCTTTAATCACAAATGCTGGTTCGGGCGATGTGTCGCAGGGCGATACCGCTTTTGGTTGGGGCGACCACGCAGGGCTTTACGCTACGGCGGCTCAAGGTGCATTGGCTGATACCGCCCTTCAATCAGCCTCCGATATTGACATTTCAGCCTTAACTGCAAATACGGCAATTGCCGATGCAGACCTGCTTCTTCTCGACGACGGGGCAAACGGCACAAATCGCAAAATTACCTTCACCGAAGTCAAGGAATGGATTCGTGGCGATGGTGTGCTGGTCGGTCGTGATGGTGGGGTCAATGAATTGAGGGTGCGAGACTCTCGTGATGATGGCGAATTGTTGCCCGATTCGGTGGCCGACAAGACTGTTTCATTTGACTTCACCGACGACCTTAGCACCTACACACCGAGCGCATATTGGTCGGGGGTCATAACAATGAAAGGATGGGGTGGCTCATACCGAGCCTTTCAATTGCTTTCGTCGGCATCCAGCGAGGGGACTTCGGCGGTTGATACCGAGCCGCTCTATTTCAGAAGCGGAGAAGATAATGTGTGGGGCGCGATGCGTGAAGTCTTGACATTCCCCGGAACAACGCCAAACGCTGACGGGGCGGCAAACCAAGTGCTTCAAACAGATGGGGCAGGAACGCTTTCATGGGTGGATTTACCCGCAGGTGGCGGAGGAACGCCATCGGGTGTGGCTGGTGCTATCCAATTCAGCGACGGTGCGGCCTTCGCCAGCGACGACGCAAACCTGCACTATGACGACGCAAACAACCGATTGGGCGTTGGAACAAACACGCCAGCACATACGCTTCATGTCCACGGAGTCGGGAGTTATCCCATGCGAGTTCAGGCAAATCAAGGCAACCTTCGGATGAATCAATACGGCCACCTTCACATTCAAAACGATAACTCTTCCCCAACCGACGGCGACACCATAGATGACCCCATTTGGTCGGTCGGCCAGCGTGATGGAGGGCAATTTGACATAGCCTTCGGGAATGCAAATCCCGATTTGGTTTCCTATGCCGACCAATTGTTTGTTTTACAACGGGCGGGGAATAGCGCGACGGGGCAGAAGCAAATCGGATTTTTGGGGGCTACACCAACAGGGGCAATTGACGACGGCGCAGGTGCGGCACTACAACCTATCCTTCCTACGCTTCCAACACCGACCCCAAACGAAACGGCTCTTGCTCAACGATTGGATGCAATTCTCGCTGGACTTCAAACGCTCGGACTCTTCCTATGAGGTGAAAACATGGATAAATGGCTCGATAAATATGTTGCGCAAACAATGGACTCGCAGGTGTTAAGGAATGGGATTTTTGATTCGGATTTGGAAACGCGCTTGTGTTGGAATGCTATTGCTATTGTGCTGGCCGTTTGCTATTTGCCGACAATTCTATGAGGTGATAAAATGACAAAAAGAAAAGGAAAAATCGTGTATCAGCCACCCGAAAGGTGCTATACAAATGTGAACATTGAAGAAACACCGCATGGCTATCGTCTATTTAGGGACGGCGAAAGCCATCATTTTACAGTCATCCCGTTGTCAAAAGCGGTATCGGTGGACTATAAAGGAAGTGGAAAAAATGAATGAAGAATTGATGTTGCTTGCTGGCTTGGGTATTTTTGCAGTCGGATTTGGTCTTAAGCACTATCGGAAACTGCGCACAAAGGTCGAAGAGGCACTTGAGGATGGTGAATTGAGTCTTGATGAAGCCCTTGACATTGTGCAGTCCGTCGAAGAAACCATTGAAGAAGCAAAATCCTTGCCTTCTCCTTCTGCTATGAAGCGTATGCGCAAAGACGAATTAAAAGCATTGTGCGCAAAACATGAAATTGACGCAAAAGGAACAAAGGATGAAATTATTGCACGGCTTAGGGAGGCTCTTGAATGACGCATTATTGTGAAGTCGCTGATGTTGGTTCACGCCTTTCCCTTGATAGTGCGCAACGCACACGGGCAGAAAACCGAATTGAGCGTCATATTCGTCAAGCCAGCATTGAAATAGACCAATGCTTTCTTGAATACGGACGGGATGAACCAAGCGTTGCTATTGCAGAATCAACCCTTGATGGTGCAATTAGCGCAGGCGCAACAACCATAACGCTCACCGATGCTTCTTCCTTTTCAGCAAGCGGCAGTGGAAACATTGACAGTGATTCTTTTTCGTGGACGGGCAAATCCAGCAACGACTTGACAGGATGCACGGGTATTTCATTTAATCATCATAACAATTCAAAGGTTCAAGAAGGAAAATATGCTCATGTTGTGCGTGAAATCTGCGCAGACCTTGCGACGGCTTCATACCTTGAGGACGAAGGCACAATGCAAACAAATGCAGACGGTGGGCTTCGTGGGCAAGCACTGCGAAAGCGTGGAATGAATGCCCTTATGCGCCTTGCGCACATGGGAGAGGCTTAAGGATGCAAACGCACACACGACGAGGCTCGACGGTTGAGTTCAAACTTACAACCGATGATTCGGGTCTGCGTCGTGCATTGGCTTTTATGGGTCGTGAAGGTGGAAAACGCCTTGATGGTTTGATGAAGCAAATTATTGACGAAGAAGTGGAACGAGCAAAGTTAAGGCTCAAAATGATGGCGAGGGCGCTTGCTGGTGTAAAAGTCCCGCAAACAACGCTTTATGTCCCAATGCGCAGATTCAAACAGTCTAAAAACATTCATGTAAAGGTGGCCGACGCATTGAAAAACGAGCGTGTGCGAAGCAAACATTACACTGTCCACACGGGAAACTCTTTGAACGAAGCCGCCGTTGGTGTTCTCGGTCAAAGGGGCGGTCGTCTTGCGCACATTGTAGCAAAGGGTATTGACCCGTTTAGATACGGCAACCTTCCCACGACTGTTCGTTCAAGCACTGCGTTTTATGCGGCTACGGGACAACCGGGCGGCGTTTCCTTTTGGATGCGTATGCGTGGCTCTCATCCGGGTTTCTATCAAACATTTGACTACATCGGCACTGTCGAGCAAATGTCAAAGAAGCAATTTCAAGAAGTCGCACCTGTGATGATTAAACAGATGGCTCGCCAAGCAGGCTTTGCAGAAGTTCCGACAAAATCCAAACTTTCATCTAAGGTTAAGGGTCAAGGAGTTATGTTTGCGAGAGGCGGTGAATGAAAATGACGGTATCAAGGCAAACAGATTATTGGACTGCGCGACTTAACGGCCAAGACCCCACTTCTCCCGTTGGGATGAACAACACTGCATGGTCGCTTGACAGTGGCGATGCTGGCGATGGTGTTTCACAAAATGGGTATTGGCGCATAACTTCCTCAAGCGGAGGGCAGTCATGGAAGCAAACCGTCGCTGATGATGATAACGACTTGACTCTCATCTGCGCAATCCATCAAGAATCTGCGCCCGATGCCGATGAAGTGATAATGACTCTCGACAACGGCACTTATCGGGTTGAGGTTCAAATTATTGACATTCATCAAGTGAAATTGGTTGGAAGCACTGCCGTTGAAAGTCCAAACCTTGATTTTGAAATGGGTGATGATGCCGCCGTTCCCATTATTTTGCGTTTGACTCTCACCAATGACGGCACTGCTCGACTGTATATGGCTGAAATAATTGAGGATGATGACGCACAACAACACTACCTTGAGGTTTCTGCGCAAAGCAGTTCTGCGCAGGGCGCTTTTTTCGGAACGACTACGGGAACGGTTGATTTTTACAGTGTTTATTTTACGCCTCATGGTGCTTATTCCCCCGATGAAATGGATATGTCCGATTTTATTTCACACAGTCTTTTGCGCACAGGTATGAAGGTTCGTGATGTTCTGCGCAATAGCAATCGTTTGTTTCTCAAGACTCATGTTGGAAGCGCAGGAATTAACTATGCGTTTGATTTGTCAAGCGACTCGATGATGAACCGCTATCAATCCCCATCAGTCCATGTGATGATTCAAAAAGCAGACTCCCCGGAGTTTTTGACTCTATCGGGAACACGAACCGACCAGCGATACAATGTGATGATTTTCGTTTCAGCAAAGGGAACAAATTATGAGAATGCTTATCGTCTTGCCGCCTCCATTCTTGGTGAAGTGTTTGATGAATTGTATGTGAACACAGGCTTGGACGATGGTGTGGATAGTCTGCTTGGCTACACTACAACCTTTGACTCAAAAGTGGACGACGATGAAATTGTTTGCATTCACACACTGTCCCTTGAATACATGAAGAAAATCCGAATGTTCTATCGTGAAGCATGATATAATGTTTTTAAGGATAACCTTCATAAAGCAAACCAACCCTCTTTAGGGCATGACGAGCCACCAATTGCGCTATTTGACAATGGCGAAAGAAGGCACATACAATGATTCAAGCACCGAAGTCAATGTTTATGTTGGTGAAGTGGAAAGCGAATCATATCAGCAGTCCTATGATGTGCTAAAGCGCAACGACATTAACTATTATGGCGCACGAAAAGCCATTGTAAGCAAAAAAATCGCAGAAGGCTCTTTTACCTGCGCACTACAACCCGACGCATTCGTTTTGTGCGCACTTCACGGTATCATGGGCGTTGATACGCCTTCGACGGACAGTGGCTCAACGCCGACTACCGACGAGCGCCGCTTCACTGAAATTGCATTGACAGCAAGCACCGAATTGCCTTCCTATACGATTCGTGTTGGTCGAGATGACTACGAACACATTTTCCCCGGTCAAGTCATTGAAAGCATCGCCGTTTCTGCAAGCATTGGCGAATACGCTATGCTGACCGTGAACACCGTTGGCGCAGAACAAGAGGATGCAGAAGGAACGCTTGAAACGACCTATGTTCCCGACTACACGGGCGATGCCGCACACTTTGCTGGCGCTTATGTCAATTTTGAATCCGTCGCAACCAACAGTGCGTTTTCAAACATGGTTCAAAGCATTGACTTTGAAATCAAGACAAACCGTGATATGGATAACGCATATAGCCTCGGCAGTGAAACCTGTGTGCGTGCGCCACCTATCACCCTGCGAGAAGTGAGCGGTTCAATCACCTTTCACAAAGCATTGGACTCAACCGACAGTGCAAGCGGTGCGCCTTATTTTGAGGAATTGCGAGCCGCAACCGCCGCAGGCGGAGAAGCATTGTTTGACCCAAGCGGCGCTGATGTTCCCGCACTATCCGCTTTGTTCCGTGTGGACGCAAATAACTTCATTCGCTTTGACTTTGCGCGAGTCATTTATGAAATGCCTGAAACCTCGGTATCAGGTCGTGATTCGCAAACTATGACCGTCAATTTCCACGCACTATGGGAAGATGATGCAAGCGGTCGTGATGGAATGGTTGAAATCACGGCTAAAGGAACGGGCGCAACAGATTATGATGCTTGAGGTGGGTTAAGTGCCTATCACAGACCCTTCCGCAGTCGCAACGACAACCGTTCATGGAACGCATTTAACCATTGGCGCTTCCATCGAAGGAGTCCTGCAAGGTCTTAACGCAAATAGTGAAGTTATTGACATTTCAGTGGTTCGCAGGGCAGTGGGGAATAACTACACTGCCTTCATCACTTATGAAGAAGCACCAGCCGCACCTTGAGGTGAATAGTCCATGATGAGCAAAAGAAGTCGCTCATTGGATAGCATAGAAGAAAAGGAAAGTGAATACAATGCCTGTATTGAAGAAAGAGATTGAATTAGATAACGGAAACATGATTTGGGTTCGTCAAGCATCAGGTCTTGACAAATTGAAAATTGAAAACATTCAGCAACGGGTTGCTCGGCAATTCCGCCACTTTGGTCTTGACCCGACCGAATGGACTCCCGAACAACACGAAGAGTTTGCCGTGGCTATGGATGAAGCGGGTGCTGGAATTGAAGCACAAATCCAAGCATGGATTCCCAATTGTATTTTGACCGAGGACTTCGACATTAACACTTTGACGAGCCTTGAATTGATGGATATTCTGCGCTTTGTGCGTGGCGACACTTTGGAGGGCGCAGTCCCTTTGGCTTAATTGGGCGTGTAGCACCAACACTATGTTCAGCATTCAAAGGAACACTACCAAGCGACCTATTCAAGCGTTATGATGATGAAACGGGATATGAAATGCTTCAATTTGACATGATGGTTGCGGCTGAAATATCCGACAGAATCAAAGAACAACACGACGAAGCAAATAGCAAAATAGACGGAAAGCGAGCAGTCGCACGAAGGAATCAAAAAAGAGTCGAGCGCATATCACAAAAGGACATGGGAAACTTCATGCAACAATGGGCTAACGGTGAATAGGAATGGCGAGAGTCGGTGCGGCAAGAGTCTTTTTCGACATTGTAGGGACTTTTCAAGCACAATCCCTTCTCGGTGATACCGAGGCCGCTACAACGGCTCAACAGGCTATCCTGCTTGACGCTATCGGCGGGATTAGCGAAGCCTTTGATGAAATGTCCCAATTTATTTTGCAGGCCACACAAGAGGTCGTGGATGCGTTTTTTGAGCATGAAGAACAGTTAATTCGTGTGCGCAAGTTTTATTCGGGTGGGAAAGAAGAAGTCGAGCGATTTGCTGATGCCGCTATTGGGCTTGGTGAGGCATTTGCATTTTCAGGCGACCAAGCACTTGCCGCCAGCGCACGGACTGCGCAGTTAAAGGGTGTTCTTGAATCCCAAGAAGCCATTATTGAAGCAACCCGTGGTGGTTTGCTTATGGCTCAAGTCGGTGAAATGGAAACCGAATTGGGTATGAACCGTTTTATTGCTCTTGCGCAACAGACGCAGTTTATGTATGGTGGATTGACAAAGGCTCAATATGACGCATTGGATGCCGAGCAACAGGCAAACATTGTGCGTGGGAATAGCATTCGTGTTCTCGACCAATTGAACACCGTTGAAAACTCATCGGTGGCTATCATGGAGGACATCACCTTTGTCCTGAACCAATTCGCCAGCCAAGCAGATATTGCAGGTGAAAGCATTGGTGATATGGCCGCTATGTCAGCACTGTTGCTTGAAACAGGTGAAGAAGTGAGCCGTGCGGGAACAGGTCTGCGTATGATTTATCAGCGCATCGGAAACGAAAACAGTGATGCCGTTAAAGCACTGCAAGAATTGATGGGTGGCGTTGATGCCTCCGTCATCACGCAAATGAAACTTTCCGAGATTATTAGCACAATTGGCGATGACTACGCCAACATGACAGGTGAACAAAAGCGAAACCTTGCCGTTTCAATCGCAGGTTCTCGCCACTATGTTAAGTTCCTCAAATTGATGGAAAACCAGCCACGGTTGCTTGAATTGCAGACCGCCGCATATCGGGGTCAGTTTGGCGCAATTGATGAGTTTGAAAATAAAGCCGACAGTCTGTTCTTTAAGCAACAACAACAGGAAGCCATTGTTAAGAACCTGCAAGTCGAAATCGGTGATAAATTGGCCGATGCCTATATGACAGGCGCACTTGCGCAGGAAGCGTTTTTGCGTGGAATGAATAAAATCACAGACTTTGGAATTGGAGAAGATGTTATTAAAAACTTCATTCAATTGTCCTCAGTCTATCAACAAATCGTTGCACCAATGACAAATGTTTCTATGCAAGCCCTTAACATGGTGATTGCATTCAAAACACTTCAAGCGGTTATGACCGCATCAGACCCCGCTTTTTACAACAAGGCTCAAGGCTACCGAAGAACCCGCCAAGAGATGCAATTTTTGAATGCGGCAACGCATGAGTTTAGCATTAACAGTGTTATTAACATGGATAGGACGGCACTTTCCGCAGAAAATTATGGAAACCAAGTTTCTGAAATACGCATGATTCAAAGCATCCTTAACGATGAATTGACAGAAACCACTGCAAAAATGAATATGGTAAATGCCGCAACCAATGCTATGCACGGTGCTATGGGCAAAACCAAAATGATTTTTGTTGATACAAGCGTTGCCGCTTCGGGAATGATGAATGTCGAATCAGGCGCACTTCTTACGCTTGAAAATATGTATCAGCAACACCGAGCAACACTTGCTGATGTGGAAGCAAAGCGCACAATCATAAATCTCAAAATGAAACACTATGTCGCACTATCCCAAGAGGAAAAAAATGCAATTCTTCAATTGAACATTTTTAATGCGCAGGGAACGGCTGGAATTGTCGAGCGCAATAAAGCGCAAACGACGCTAAACGACACAATGGCGCGTGAAGTCGCACTTCTCAATTCAACATTAACGCTTTCCCGACCATTGACGGCGGTTGAAAAGCAAGGCATCAATAATGAAATTGCTCGCAACAACACAACAATGGCTACAAATCAAGCACGAATCAACGCCATTAACACAACACTTCTTCTTTCTGATGCAGAAAGCGACTTCACTGCTGAAATCACGGAAGAACGAGCCGCACTTCAAGCAAATAACACAACGCTTCAACAACGCAACATGACTTTGCGCACAGGTCTTTTGGCGAGCGAACAGGCCGAGCAAGCAAACAAAGAATACGCGGCATCTATTGTGATGGCTAATGGCGCAGAAAGAATGAGCATCGGGACAAAAATCAAATTGACTGCAACAAATATAAAAGCGGCATTTTCGTTTGACGCTATACACAAGGCGCTTCTGCCTATGTCAATTCTTCTTCCCTTTATCGTGGACTCCGAGCATCAAATGGAGGCAATTATTGCTGGTGTAGCCATCACTACCTTGTCAATGGGAATCCCTGCTATGAAGGGTCTTGGCGCACAAATGAAAGCAAACGGGGTTGCCGCCACAGTTATGACGGGCGGTTTGAATATCCTTGCCGCCGGACTTATCACATTTGCCGCATACATGGGCGTAAAAGCCCTTGCTGGCGACAATTTTATGAAAGGCGCTCTTGGGAATGTCGAAGAGTTTAACACCGGGATTATGGGCGCAAATGACATTCTCGCTACGCTTGGTGAGCGCACCGAAGATGTTTATGCTGGCGTTGTGGATAAAACCTATCG
>Ga0181577_10004770_pt1 | contig 10438 bp, 9 predicted proteins | sample 101ome_21_FD_132468 | JGI IMG/M metagenome (GOLD analysis project Ga0181577, IMG submission 132468) | Coastal salt marsh microbial communities from the Groves Creek Marsh, Skidaway Island, Georgia - 101413BT metaG (megahit assembly) | ecosystem: Environmental > Aquatic > Marine > Intertidal zone... | reverse complement strand
TTCAGCCTTGAAAAAAAAGTATTAAAATAAAAATGAGTAAATTCATAGATTTTTTTGACGACATTCCTATTGCTTTTTTGGAAACTAAAAGGGGTGTAATCAGGTACAGAAAATCAGGTAATGGTCCACCATTGTTAATGCTTCATGGTAATCCACAAACTCATGCAATGTGGCATAAGGTAGCTCCAAACCTGATACAGAATTATACCGTAATCTGTCCAGATATTCCTGGTTATGGGAAATCTTTTAAACCTGAATTATCTGCTAACCATGAAGAATACTCTAAAGTAAACATGGCAAAGGATATTGAAGAGTTTATGCGGCTATTAAATTTTAATTCATTTTATGTTTTAGCCCATGACAGGGGAGCAAGGGTCGCACATCGTTTAGCGTTAGATTTTCCAAACAAAGTCTTAAAAATGATTTTATTGGATATAATTCCCACTATTGAACATTTTGAAAGAGCAAATATGGAATTTGCTATGGGTTATTATCACTGGTTTTGGCTAGCCCAAAGAAATCCAATTCCTGAATCAGTAATTCAGAAAGCTCCAGAAGAGTGGTTTTATGCACATACATCAAGAGAAAAAAAGGATAAAAACTTTTTTTCTCCAAATGCTTTAAGTGACTATCTTGAATGTGTTAAAAATCCTAGAACTATAGAGGCTATATGTGAAGACTACAGGGCAGCTTCTACTGTTGATCTTAGGGATGATAAAAATAGTAGAGATAATAAAGTTAAGTTAAATATCCCATTAATGGTTTTGTGGGGTAGTAAAGGTAAAATAGAGCAGTGGTATGACCCTATATCTATTTGGGAAAACTATTGTTCTGCTGAGGTGAGAGGTTTTGGTATTAACACAGGCCACTATCTTGCAGAAGAAGCCCCTGAAGAAATAATAAAATATGTTAGAGAATTTCTTATATAAAAATTTAAAGGATTTAAATTAGAATGACTGAAATAAATTATAATTTACCTGTTTGGGACCTCACAGAAATCTATACAGATATTAAAGATCCTAAAATTAAAACTGATCTTAAAAAAATCAGGGATTCATCTGATAAATTTGTAAAAAAATGGAAAGGTAGAATAAAAGATTTACATCCATCCGATTTTCTTTCATGTATTGAGACATACCAGAAAATTTGTGAAGATCTTCATAAAATTGGTACACATAGCAGTCTTATTTTTGCAACAAACATGGAAGATGCAGAAATTTCAAGATATAATTCTTCTATATCTGACGAGTTCACCGAAATTTTTTCATCTTTGATTTTTTTTACATTAGAGTTATCCAAAGTTAATGATGTAAAAATTCAAAATTGGATGAATGACAAAAATTGTAGCAAATGGGAACCATACCTAAAAGTTTTAAGGAAAAGAAATCCATATCTTCTTGACCCTTTGGTTGAAGAAATGCTCATTGAAAAGTCAGCTACAGGAAGATCTGCTTGGGTAAGGCTTTTTGATGAAACCTCAGCATCACTTCGATTTCCATTTAAGGAGGGGGAATTAAGTGAAGCTGAAATTTTGAATCTGTTATCAGATCCTGATCCTAATAATAGAAAATTAGCAGGAAAGTCGTTATCTAATATTTTAGAGAAAAACAAACGAGTTTTTAGCATGATCCTCAACGTAATATCACGTGATAGATTTATTGAGGATAATAAAAGAGGATTCAAAAATATAGTTTCCTCTAGAAATTTAGATAATGATGTTGAGGATGAGGTTGTAGACGCTTTAGTTCACACAGTTGACAAAGCTATGCCTAAACTTACACATAGATATTACAAGTGGAAGGCAAACGAGTTTGGTAAAAATAAACTAGACTGGTGGGACAGGAATGCACCTTTACCAGAAACGTCAGATAAATCGATAGAATGGAATGATGCAAAGGATATTATTTTAGAATCATTTGCCTCTTTTCATCCTGAAATTAGTAAAATTGCAGAGTTATTTTTTAAAAATGGTTGGATTGATGCAAGTGTCCGTAAAGGAAAAGCTTCAGGAGCTTTTGCTCATCCTTCTGTTCCTTCTCTTCATCCATATATTTTAGTTAATTATCAAGGTAAAATACGTGATGTCATGACATTAGCCCATGAACTTGGTCATGGAGTTCATCAAATTTTAGCAGCTAAAAATGGATTATTAATGGCTGAAACACCTTTAACACTAGCAGAAACTGCTTCTGTTTTTGGTGAGATGTTAGTTTTTAGAAAACTATTAGATGAAAGCCCGATAGATCAGAAGAAACAACTCTTGGCTGGTAAAGTAGAAGACATGTTAAATACAGTAGCAAGGCAAATAGGATTTCATCAATTTGAGGTTAAATTTCATGAAGCTAGAATAAAGTCAGAACTGACCCCAGATGAAATAAGTGACATTTGGATGGAAACGCAGTCTCATGCGGTTGGTCCTTCAATAAATTTGAATAGTGATTACAGAGTTTTATGGGGATATATACCTCACTTTGTTCACACTCCATTTTACGTGTATGCATATGCTTTTGGAGATAGTTTAGTTAACGCTCTTTGGCACTCATATCAAGTGAGTGATAAAGAAGATTTTTCTAAAAAATATATTCAATTGTTATCAGCTGGTGGAACCAAAAGTCATAATGAATTATTAAAACCATTTCAATTAAGCGCTTATGAAAGTAGTTTTTGGGACCGTGGTGTTTCCATGATTACAGGGTTAATGGACGAATTAGAAGAATTAAAAGTTTAATGATTGTAAATACAGGAAAACTTAATCTAAATGAATAATAAAAATGAAACTCATGATGAGTTAAGTTCTTCTATGGCAGGAGGCAGACTGAGAAGATATGCCAAAGTTACGACCGCCATGGGTGGATTGGCAGCAAGATTAGCTGGAGAAAAATATCTTGGTATCAAAATAGATAGAGAACAGCATGCCTCAGATTTAAGGGCTGCGTTAGGGGGATTAAAAGGCCCTTTGATGAAAGTTGCTCAAATTTTAGCTACTATCCCTGATGCTTTGCCAAAGGAGTATGTTAACGAATTATCCCAATTGCAAGCTGATGCTCCTTCCATGGGCTGGTTATTTGTGAAAAGAAGAATGAAGGCTGAATTAGGTGAAAATTGGCTAAAGAATTTTAAAGATTTTGATAAAAAAGCTTCTGCCGCAGCTTCCCTTGGACAAGTGCATTTTGCAGAGGATAATAATGGTCAGAAATTAGCCTGTAAATTACAATATCCTGATATGGCTTCTGCTGTTCAAGCTGATTTAAAACAACTAAAATTAATTTTTTCATTATATGAAAAATACGATGCTGCTATTTCTACTAAAGCTATTCATGATGAATTGTCAGATAGATTAAAAGAAGAATTAAGTTATTCTCACGAAATCAAAAACTTAAAACTTTACCGGCATATGTTGTCTGATTTGAAAGAAGTTACATTACCGGACCCAATTGAGCATTTGTCTACAAAACGATTATTGACTATGACCCGTATAGAGGGTGTTAAAATAATGAAATTTATTTCTGAAAATTCAGATATAAAAATACGAAATAAAGTTGCTCTTAATATGTTTAAAGCTTGGTATATTCCATTTTATAAATTTGGAGTTATTCATGGAGACCCTCATTTAGGTAACTATACAATACGTCCAGATGGAGGTGTGAATTTGATGGATTTTGGATGTATTAGAATTTTTAGACCAGACTTTGTAACGGGTGTTATTGAATTATATCATGCTTTAAAGGATGGAGATGAAGAAAAGGCAGTTAATGCATATAAAAGTTGGGGGTTTGAAAATCCTTCAAAAGAATTGATAAGTGTTCTTAATATATGGGCAAATTTTATATATCAACCACTTTTAGAAGATAAGGTTAGGTTAATTAATCCGAGTGAATCTGGTCAATATGGTAGAGAAACAGCAGAGAAAGTTCATGAAGAATTAAAAAAAATTGGTGGAGTTAAACCGCCTAGAGAATTTGTTTTAATGGATAGGGCCGCTGTCGGCCTAGGTTCAGTTTTTATGCATTTAAAAGCGCAAATAAATTGGTATAGGGTTTTTCATGAATTAGTAGGAGATTTTAACGAAAAAGAATTATCTCAAAGACAAAAAGAGGCTTTAAGTATATCTGGTTTGGGACCTGATTGATTAATTAATACTTTGTAAGATGCTATCAATAGATTTCTTGGCATCACCATAAACCATTCTTGAATTCTCTTTGAAAAAAAGTGGATTTTCTATTCCTGAATACCCTCTTCCTTGACCTCTTTTTGATATAAAAACTTGTTTAGCTTTCCATACTTCTAATACTGGCATACCAGCTATAGGACTGTTAGGGTCCTCTTGAGCTGCAGGATTAACTATATCATTTGCCCCGAGTATCATTACAATGTCGGTATCAGGAAAATCAGAATTGATCTCATCCATTTCAAGAACAATATCATAAGGTACTTTTGCTTCAGCAAGAAGTACATTCATGTGTCCAGGAAGACGTCCCGCAACAGGGTGTATTCCAAACCTTACATTTTTTTTCTTAGCTCTTAGTCTTGAGGTCAATTCAGAAACAGCACTTTGAGCTTGAGCAACAGCCATCCCATATCCAGGAACTATAATTATACTATCGGCTTCATTTAGAGCACTAGCAACTGATTCTATATCAATAGGTTTCATCTCACCTTCTATATCCATAGCAGGACCAGAAGTATCTCCCCATCCACCTAGGATTACAGAAAGAAAATTTCTATTCATTGCTTTGCACATTATATATGAAAGTATAGCCCCAGAGGATCCAACAAGAGCTCCTGTAACAATTAATAAATCATTGCCGAGCATAAAGCCTGTAGCTGCAGCTGCCCACCCAGAGTATGAATTTAACATTGATACCACCACCGGCATATCGGCACCACCAATAGCAAGAACTAAGTGAGCACCGATAATAAATGCTATAATAGTCATGACAATTAATGTCCAATTACCACTGTGAGTTAAGAACATGTAACCCAGAGTAAAGCATGCTAATAACATAATGATATTTAAGGTATGTCTACCTGGTAAAATTAGTGCTTTCCCAGTGATAATTTCAGACAATTTGCCAAATGCTACAATCGAACCTGTAAAGGTTATTGCACCTATAAATACCCCAACAAACACCTCAACATTATGTATCATAAGTTGTGAAGAAGACATTTCAGTGTGTGGTAGTAAAGCTGAGTTGATTCCTATAAAAACTGCAGCTAGCCCAACAAATGAGTGAAGTGCTGCTACCAGTTGAGGCATTCCTGTCATTTGTACTTTTTTTGCTACAATTGCTCCAATAATTGAGCCTACAACAATAGCAATTATTAACCAATTTAACCATTCAGTAACAAATACACTATTACCAAATATTGTAGCTATCACAGCTATGATCATCCCTACTATGCCATACCAAACAGCCCTTTTAGCTTTTTCTTGATTACTTAGGCCACCTAAAGCAAGAATAAAAAGGACGCTAGCAGTGATATATGATGCAGTTAGTAAACCAGTTGTCATTTTCTAAGATCCTTTTAGCTTCTTTGAAACATTGCAAGCATTCTTTTAGTTACCATAAAACCACCTACAATATTTATGGTAGCTATGAAAACAGAAATTAATGCTAATATACTCACAATGTCATTGTCAGTTTTCATTTGTAATAAAGCTCCAATTATAATTATGCTTGAAATAGCATTCGTTACGGCCATGAGCGGCGTATGAAGTGAATGAGATACATTCCAAATTACTTGGTAACCAACAAAACAAGATAGTATAAAAACAATAAAATGTTGCATAAAATCAGATGGAGCATATAAGCCTATAAACCAAGTTAAAATTGCCCCGATTATTAAAAGTATAACTTGTGTTCTTCCAGAAGCTTTTTCAGCTTCGATTTTTTCTATCTCTAACTCTTCTTGTGTTTTTTGAGCAGGTTTTTCAATATGCTTGGCAATAGCTGCAATTTTAGGTTTGGGAGGTGGGAAGGTTATTTTACCATCATGAATAACTGTGGCTCCCCTTATAACATCATCCTCCATATTGCTAAAAGGCACACCATTTTTTTCAGGTGTTAAGTCATCTAGCATATGACGAATATTAGTTGAGTATAAGTTAGATGATTGAGTTGCCATCCTACTTGGTAAATCAGTGTAACCAATAATTTTTACTTTATTCTTAGTTTCAATCATTTTATTAGGAACAGTGGCCTCACAATTGCCGCCTTGTTCAGCTGCAAGGTCAACAACAACCGAACCAGGTTTCATTAAATCAACCATTTCTTTGGGCCAAAGTTTTGGAGCGGGCATGCCAGGGATAAGCGCTGTGGTAATAACTATATCAATTTCAGGGGCTTGTTCTCTAAATAGCTCCATTTCTTTTTTTATGAACTCTTTAGAGGCTGGTTTTGCATATCCACCCTCTCCACTTCCATCAGAATCAAAGTCTAGCATTAAAAATTCCGCACCCATTGACTCAATTTGTTCTGATACCTCAGGTCTGACATCAAATGCCCTTACAATAGCACCCATTGACTGTGCAGTTCCAATAGCAGCTAATCCAGCAACTCCCGCGCCAATAACAAGAATTTTAGCTGGAGGTACTTTCCCCGCTGCAGTAATTTGGCCAGTAAAAAATCTTCCAAATTGATTTCCTGCTTCTATTACAGCTCTGTATCCTGCAATATTAGCCATGGATGATAAAGCATCCATTTTTTGTGCCCTGCTGATCCTAGGGATCATATCCATTGCTTGCACTGTTATTTTCTTTTTACTGAGCGCGTTAAGTAAGGATTTATTTTGTCCGGGCCATATAAAACTAATAATATGTTGATTAGGTTTAATTTTTGAAATTTCTGATTTTTCTGGACCTCGAACTTTTAAAATTATATCGGAATCTTTCCAAAGTTGATTTGCAGTTTTAACAATCTTTACACCAGCATCTCTATAATCTTTATCTGAAAAATTAGATTGTAATCCAGCACCAGTTTCCAAAATACAAGTATAACCAAGTTTTTGAATCTGTTTTGCACTTTCTGGAGTCATAGCAACTCTTGCTTCGCCTTTGAATATTTCTTTTGGACTTCCAACTATCATCTAAAAACTCCGTCAATAATTTTATATTTCAATTATATCAAAATTATTCTTATAAAAAAAAACCGCTATCAATTAAGCGGTTTGGTTTAAATGGTTAAATGTAAAATATTATTAATAACCTTCTCTTTCTAACCTTTTCCTCATAAGCTTTCTAACTCTCCTTGTACTTTCAGCAATTTCTCTAGCTCTTCTTTCAGAAGGCTTTTCATATGCTCTTCTGTTTTTCATCTCTCTAAACATACCTTCTCTTTGCATCTTCTTTTTTAATACTCTAAGAGCTTGATCTACATTATTGTCACGAACAGACACATACATATTTTAAACCTATAATAATTAGAAAATAGCGAAATACCATAATACAGACCATATTTGCAAGTAAATTAATTATTTTTAGCATTTAATTAAAATTAGTTAATATATGGACTATTTATGGTCATTTGCTATATATGTCCGTATGACAAATAAACAATCTAAAAATTCACAATTAAAATTTGATTTAGTTAATGCCATGCTAGTTCACGTTCCTTTTGATGGTTGGAGTTGGGCTGCGCTTGAACAGGGAGCAATTGATACAGATTTTCAAACAAAATTGACTTTTGAAGATCGTAAGAAGATATATCATGACTTATTTAAAAATGGACCAATCGATTTTATAGAAATATTTTCAAAGATTATTGATGTTGAAATGGAAAAAAATTATGAATCATTAGTAACAAAGCCAGATAGAATTTCACAAAAGATAAAAACAATTATTTTGATTAGGCTTCATTTATCTCAAAAATATAAAGAAGCCGTAAGATCTTCATTATCTCTGACGGCTATTCCTAAAAATTCCAAGCAGTCTCTTAAAATATTGTATAGAACTTGTCATAGAATTTGGAAAATAGCAGGAGATACCTCAACAGATTTTTCCTTTTACACTAAAAGAGCTTCACTCGCCGCTGTTTACTCTTCAACTCTGCTTTTTTGGTTAAATGATAATTCAGGCACACAAGATGAGACCGAAGCTTTTTTAGATAGAAGGCTCAAGGATATTTCTAAAATATCCAATCTTAAAAAACCTTTTTCTACCCTTAAAAAGATAAAAAATAAAATTGACAATAATAAAAAAACTTTAGGTATAAATTCTCTTCTGGATATTTTTAAGAAAATCAATCAAATAAAAAAATCAAGTTTTAGTTAAATTTGTTTAGATCAGCAGTATGCCAATTAAAATACATGACAATCTACCTGCTAGGAAAGTTCTTTTAAACGAACTTGTTGATGTAATAAACAGCTCAAGCGCAGAGAAGCAAGATATAAGACCTTTAAGGTTTTTATTATTAAATCTAATGCCCAAAAAACTTCAAACAGAGGTTCAGTTTGCAAGATTAATAGGAGCGTCCCCGTTACAAATTGAGCTAACATTATTAACTACGAATACATATTCTCCAAAAAACACTCAAAAAGAATATTTAATAGAGTTCTATAAAACTCTAGATGAGATTAAAGATAATTTTTATGATGTTTTAATAATTACTGGTGCTCCTATTGAGACTATAAATTTTGAAGATGTTCAATACTGGGATGAGTTGAATCATATAATTGAATGGTCAAAGACAAATGTTTTTAGGAGAATAGGCATATGTTGGGGGGCGCAAGCGTTATTGAAAGTGCTGTTCAATGTTGAAAAATATACAATGGCAGATAAGTTATTTGGTGTTTTTGATCACAATTTAAACCAAGAAAAAAAATATAGGTTACTTCAAGGATTTATAGATAGATTCCCAATGCCTGTATCTCGTTACACTGAGGTCATAGAATCAGAAATTAAAAGTGCTGGATTAGAAATACTAGCTTTTTCTAGGGACTCAGGTGTTGGAATGGTTAGGTGCCCTAAATCAAAGGATTTATTTATTCTTAACCACTTGGAGTATGATGCTATTACATTGAAAGAAGAATTTTTAAGAGATAAATCAGAAAACATCGGCATACAAATTCCGAAAAACTATTTTCCGGATGATGATATTCAAAAAGATCCTATAAATAGATGGCGTCCATACGCTTTTTTATTATTTTCGAATTTTATAAATGAAGTTTATCAAGATGTTCCATTTGAATTTTGTAATAGGTAAACTAATTAATTCTTTTATTTAAATGGCCCATTTTACGCCCTGGTTTTGTTTGTTCTTTCCCATATAGGTATAGGAGATAATCTTGGTCTTTAGATGTTTCGGTAATTATATCTTCATATTGGCCTATTAAATTAGTCATTTCCCATTTTCCATTAGGTTTAACATCTTTAACAGGAAGGCCACACATAGTTCTAATTAAAATATCAAATTGGCTATTATCACAACCATTTAAAGTCCAGTGAAATGAGTTGTGGGGTCTTGGTGCTATTTCATTAAAAACTATGCTTCCATCAAATAGTTCAAAAAGTTCAATAGCTAGAATGCCGTACAGTCCTAAACTTTCACACAGTTTTTTTGTTTGTAGCTTCAGGTTATCTTCAATCTCTTTACTTAGAATAGCAGGAGCAATAGTTTTTTTTAAGATTCCATTTTCATGATAATTTTCTGAAATTGGGAAAAAACCATCTGAATTATCTGTGCTTTTAAAATACATGATAGATATTTCTCTTTTAAATTCCAAAATTTCTTCTAAAACACACTCAACTGAACCAAGAGCCTCCCATGTTTCAAACAAGTTAGACTTTTGATTAATTCTAACTTGACCTTTTCCGTCATAACCTAAGGAATTTGTTTTCAAAATGCCTTCGTTATTCATTGATTTGGATGCAGTAATTAAGTCATCAGTATTTTTAATTAAAAACCATTGAGGTGTTTTAAACCCTGATTTCTCTGCTATTTCTTTTTCCTTTGATCTAATTTGTGCAGAACGAAAAACTTTACTGTTAGGGATGACAGAGGTTTTGTTTGCTAACAATTCTAATGTCTTTGAAGGAATATTTTCAAACTCAGATGTTACAGAAATAACATTATTAGAAAACTCAACTAGCTTATCAAAATCATCCCAAGCACCGTGCGTAATTGAGTTAACTACGGTCTCAGCAGGGTTGTCACCTTTTGGGCAATACAAATGAGTTTTATAACCAGCATTTGATGCTGCAATAGCTATCATTTTACCAAGCTGTCCACCCCCAAGAATTCCTAATACATTTTCTTTTTTTGGAAGTATTGGAATTCTAGAATGATTAATCATTTTGCTTATTGGGTGTTAATGGTACTTCATTGGTTTGTTTTGTTAGCCATTTAGTAAGAGAAGATTCAACTTTTTTATGACTAATGGCAAGTATTTTTGCAGCATAAATCGCTGCGTTGATTGCCCCAGCTTTACCTATTGACATTGT
>Ga0181577_10004769_pt1 | contig 10439 bp, 9 predicted proteins | sample 101ome_21_FD_132468 | JGI IMG/M metagenome (GOLD analysis project Ga0181577, IMG submission 132468) | Coastal salt marsh microbial communities from the Groves Creek Marsh, Skidaway Island, Georgia - 101413BT metaG (megahit assembly) | ecosystem: Environmental > Aquatic > Marine > Intertidal zone... | reverse complement strand
GTTTTCGTTTTCAAGTGTGATCAGCTCAGCATTGACCGCTGCCTCGGATGCGTTGATCTGGACGACCAAGTTGCTCAGCGAGCCATCGCCCTCGGCAATACTGATGGTGGCCGTGTTGTCCCCATTAGAGACGGTGATTTCCCCGTAACCGAGATCCACATCACCCGACTCAAACTCCCCATCGACTCGATATCTGGGCATGGTCGCCCGCTGCTGGAGGCTGATGCTGTAGTTGCCTGCTTCTGCGGATTCGTCGATGTCGACGAAGACGGAAAATGGATTAGAGTTTCTGACGGTCCGCGCGTAAAGATCGACACTCGTACGATCGGGAATGAGGTTCATCAATGTCAATGCGCTTGGCAGCGATTCGTTGCCAAACGGAAATTGGCCGATGGGGGTGAGATAAAGACCCCGGTGGTTGGGGCTAGGCCCGTAATGATCAACCAGAATGATGAGCGGCCTCAAGCCTGGCGCAACGGTGAAGTCGCCTGAAGTCCACACGACAGCATTATCGTCTGGATTGATTGTATTGATCGAGAGGCCCGTTGTTTCAGGAACGGTTAGTGGGCTCGATGCGGCGCCTGCGTCGATGGATATTGAGTGGCGAGTCTCACTAGCGACGCTGTCAATGACATCCACTTGCACTGGGGTAGACCCCGAGGTCGCATTCACCAAAGTTAATTCAGTGGTTGTTGCACCCTCATCTGGAGCGGATGTGTCTTCCTGAATGGTTAAAAAGCCGACGTTATCCATGGTGCCGGTCAGAATGACGGTGACGAGTTGATCCTGAGGCACCAAAATAGTGGTCTCAGCAAGTTTTTGCAGTTCGTTGTTTGCAACGTAGCTGATCGTGGTGGTTCGGTTAAGTCCCGGGATGACGTTAGCGATCGAGCTCGAGTCGCTAAAGTTGATGTTACCAATAGACTGGGTGCCATATTCGACCACCAGGGCTGGTGAATCTGACACAGCGTTGATGATCCTCAGCCCACCTGAGGGTGCTTCAGCGTACTTGTCATAGCCAGGATCACTGCCACACGCGCTTAGAAAGGCGGAAAAGAGTACGAGAAAAAAGTAACGATAGGGTGCGCGCATCGAGCAAGGAGACGGTGATTTATCGAGGCGCTACCTTATCGGAAAACGATGCCTGATACCACCAAATGTCGAGGGATCAGCTCCTGGGAAATGATGGATCAAGCATCTTGGAGCAAGGCTCTGAAAGCCACCAAACTGGCCGTGACAGCAGCATTCAAAGATTCGACCCCGTTTGCCATGGGAATCCGGCAGAGTTGATCCGCCTGCTGTTTTGTGTGGTTAGACAGTCCATACGTTTCGCTCCCTACCACGAAGACTCGTCTAGAGTGAACCGAAATTTGGCTTAGCGTTTGGACTGCTTCACCCGCAAGGCCGATCAGTTGATATTGACGGGCCTTGAGCATCCGAATGGCTTCTTCGATGGAAGTCGCACGAAGAATCCGAGCGCGAAAGAGAGAGCCCGCACTGGCTTTGATCACCAGAGCGTCTATTGAGGCGTTGCCCTTCGCCGGAATAATGATCCCGCTTATGGGGGAGGCAGCGACACTTCGAATCATCATGCCTAGGTTTTGAGGGTTGGTGATGCCGTCAACCAGCAGCCATTCTTCAGTCGCAGAGTCATCCACCGATACATTTGACAAGTGATTTTCAAGCGTTTTGTGACCGGGTGTGACCACGTCCAGCGCGACGCCCTGATCTTGCCGTCCGTTCTTAGATATCCTCGATAAGGCTTGCTTGGTGTGCGTGACCGTCTCGACTCCTCGAGCCTGCGCCAATGCTTCAATCTTGCGGATGATATCGCTGGGTTGATTGCTCGACGCACAATGGAGTCGGAAGAGGACCAAGTTAGGGTCCTCCAGCGCTTCAAGCACGGCATTGCGGCCATAAACTGTGATCATGGACCCGGGGCGAGAGTGAGATGAGGTTTGTGTATTCAATGCTCGATATCCAGTCGGTTCAGGTGCTGCCGGGCCTTGGTGATCCCCTCGCCAGAGTGTTTAGCGGGTGATTGAGATTGCTAGTGAGGCGCCTGAAGGTCAAAGTTCATGGGCCAGCCCATCATCCGGTCAGCGAGGTCGATACCGTCTGAGCGCCTAACCTAACCGATGCCCACCTTAACCCGTCCAAAACAATCGTCTAACGATCATCAGGTTTAAAAATAAGTGATCAAGGCTGCGACCGAAGAGGGGCGCTAGGCTGCGAGCTTAATTTCTGAGCAGCCGCCCACCGGTTTTTAAGCGGTCCTCGGTCGCTGCCTCACGATGCCAAGGCGCAGATCCAATATGGCTCCCCTACGAGAGCAATGATGGCAGCGCCTCGGCAATATCCTCGGGTGTGGTTCGAGGCTCAAAACGCTCAAGCACCTGCCCGTCTTTCGAAACCAAGAATTTGGTGAAATTCCAACCAATGTCGCCGGGCTTTGCCGCTTTGAGCCATGCGTACAGAGGGCTCGCGCCTTCACCGTTGACTTCAATTTTGGCGAACATAGGAAAGGTGACTTGGTAGCGATCTTGCGCGAATTTTAATATTTCGTCGTTAGACCCAGGTTCCTGAGCACCGAACTGGTTGCAGGGAAACCCCAGAACGGTCAACCCGTCGATCGTTTCATGTAAGGCACGCAGACCTGCGTACTGAGACGTGAGGCCTCACTGGCTTGCGAGGTTGACAATCAATAGGGCTTCGTCACGGTATTCGCTCATCGAAGCTTGGCTGCCGTCGATGCGCGTAACATCGATTTCGTAGAGTGTGCTCATAGGCGATCTCCTTTTTCCGGGAGTATAACGTTGAGGTTTCGCCCCTTCAAAGGACCATTTAACGACCGGTTCGTTCTTTCCTCTCCAGTGTGTTTTGAGCGCTAGGCAAACACACCATGAAGATACCAGCGATGATTGAGCGGGCGGTAAAACATCCAGTAGAGCGACTTTTTTCGGTATTGGTAGATGTAATAGTCTCGATCCTCTTCAAGGCCTTCCCACCAACCATAACTGATGCGCTCAGGGCCTCTTAAATAATCAAAGAATGGATGTTCGGTGGGCGTGTGAGATCGTGATAGGCGTCGCGGTTCAGGTAGCAAAAACAAAGGGCGAGGCGAGCGGGGGGGCGTATGAAGGTCCCAAGGTAATTGGAGTTTTGATGCTTGGCTGTGCGCAGCGGTTTTTTTCATCACTTGAGTGCGATACCCATAGACGTGGTGATGTGTGTTCCACGACTTTTCAGGCCGGTGATCATCATGGAGGCTCAGCATGTAACAGGTCTCGTCACCGAGTTTTGAACGCAGCAAGCTAATCAAGTCATTTGCCTGCTTTGATATTCGTGGGCCGTCATGTGTCGGTGAGCCGTTGAGCAGAGTGTCTGTTGTCGTAATATCGTCATCAAAAAGACCTGCCGTCTCCAGGCTAGCGGGATAAAAGTGCGTCACAGAAATGGCCACTTGGTCAATATCTTTCACCGAGGGGCTGCGCTCAAGTCGCGCCTGGAAGAGACGTAAAAACAAAGCGCTATCATCATCAGGTCGCGCAAGCTGGGTAACGATGTTTGCTTGAATCTTATTTCGGTAACTCAGCGTGAGGTGAAACCCGTCTGTCCAGAGTTGGCGGGTATTCAAGAATAGAACCAGCTCCTGAATAAGCCTTTTGGCAGGAAACAGTAAGGCCTGTTGGCTCGTCACGCTGTCAGTAAAAAATAAACTGGACTCAAATCGTGTTTGCGGGGTGATCCAGCGTCGAGGGTCAGGGCGCTCGCCTAGCATTTGCTCGAGATAGCATATAACCGGTAACCCCAAGCGTTTACGTAGACCTGCTCGAGGCAACGACAGCAGGTCGTTTAATGTCGCAACACCGATCTTTCTCAGCTTGTCGACATGAGGCGCCTCAAACCCGATGGCATCAATCGATAGATGTTGAAGCTGTGATTGGGGCTTGCCGGTTACTAGCTGAGCAAGGCGATTCTTGGCGGCAATCTGAGATGCCAGCGCTGAGGTGCTCACCCCCATTTGAACGGTGTAACCGAGTTGATCCAGTCGGGTTTGAATGAGCGATTGCAGCGTTTCTAAGCTGCCGAATAGTTTTAAAGAGCTGGAGACCTCAAGCAGTAGATCGCTCGGGGTCAGCACACTCACGTTGGGCGTGAAGTCATACATCCACTGCGCCAACTGTTCGAGTGTTTGATGCTCTTTGTCAGCGCTTTGCTCTATGCAGCGTAGTTTTTCATTGAGGCTGTAGGCGTGTGTGATCAGCATGTCCGGCTCGATACCGGATCGCTCAGCCACCGGGTTGGCCATGATGATGCGATGCAAGTCCACCACGGCAATCGCGCAGGCTTCGTCAGGTACTTGTTGGCGACGAGCCTTTGTTGAGCTTGCATAATGAGAGCCGACATCTGATGCGTTGTCTTTCGAGGATTGTTTTCGCTCAAACACTTCGATCGGCAATCGCTCGAAGTGGAGACAAAGCCATAAAGGCGATGCGTTGGTGGAAGGCGGTGTCATGAAGCAAGCGTCAGTGAATCTCCTGCGATACCGACTGCATCGGCGCAGGGTTTTGATGATTTGAATCCAGTGTTTTCAATGAGTGTCGAATGACTTTCGAACTCAAAGTTTGACCAGGGGTTCTGTGTGAAGCGTCTTCTAACCTATCAGTGATCGGCGTTAGCTGCTTTGGCAGTTCATGATGCTCAGTATGAATCTTTAGCGGCGTGCCTGCCGTCTCGGCTAGATCGGAGGCTGGGCCTTCAAAGGCCTGGTCATCATCACGCATAGTGATGGATTGAAGGGCTGGCCATTGATTGCTCTGGTTGAATTGATCAATGCCTCCCAACGATTGACCTAGATCAAGTGGTACGGTGATTTTTGGATGTGCCCATCCGCCGGCGCGTTTAAAGACTTCGATACCAAGATGGCGGTGTATCACGCCAGCCTCAGTTATGGTGTGGCTTTCGCTTGTTAGCAGCATTCGAAAAGGGGCAGGTGAAGGCAGCACGTGTTCATTCGCGGGTCGGAATAATAAGCCCCACACCCCATAGGATTTGCATGCGACTTGAATTCGTCGAACCGCCTTGGCGGGAATGCCTGTTCCGGGCCAGGTGAGAACCGCACTGCAGGCACGAGATTGAATACATTGTTCGGCTGCCCAAAGGCTTTCTTCACGATCTTTCGTTCGAATCATCAGTAGAGGGTCTAAGATGACCCCCGCATCGTTGAGAGCTGGCGCGTACGGCGTGTGCGGTGGGTTAATCCACGCGATCCACTGACGTCGACGCTGAGTCAGCATCCGCAGAGCGGGGATCAGTAACTGAATCTGACCGATGCCTTCATCTGAGCAAAGCAATTCGACCAATGCATTTCTAGGCCAGCCCCCTTGAGGCAGTAATGCATCTAGATTTGAGAAGCCTGTACTGAGTGGGTCATCAAAGGCTTGCCGATGGCTGTCACCGGCTCGCCAAAGCTGTCGCTTATTAAGTAGGGCCTCGAGGTTGCTCTTGGTGGTCACTCAATCCTCTTTAGGGGGAATGTTTATTAGAGGGAATGTTTGGTTTTTATGGGCAAGGTGATCCGTCCGCTTGTCTTTCTGCCTGGTTATCTGCCCGTTTATCTGCTTGTCTAGTGGGCTGTTTCTCTTTAGTCCTGCCTCCGTCAGTTCTACATTTGTCAGTTCTACATTTGTCAGTTCTGCATTTGTCAGACCTGCATCTGCGGTCCTGTCCGATTTGTCGTGGGTATGGATCACTGCTGGAATTGTTTGAATAAGCGCAAGGCTCATTAGGCAAATCAGTAATCTAAAATACTGTACAAAAATACAGTATTTTGTCAAGCAAGATTTACCTATGCCTACCTATGCCTACCTATGCCTAGTTGTGCCTGATGGTGCTTGGTATGGGTGCTAGCTTGCGGTGATGACAAAAAGAGCGTGATCAAAGGCGAGGGTTCCAGCCGCACGCGAAACCAATAGGCGCGACGGTCCAGTGGCAACGGTATTATCGATTCGCATGCCCTAGGAATAGAGAGACGAATGAGAGGATGAGGCTTATAGTGGAGCAATTATTCGAGCAATGATTTGCTACAACAATCAGCGCATCAGATGGTGCTGCGATAGAGAATACGAGTGCTGACAACAAGGGAGAGGACCATGCAAGAAGACCTAAAATCAATCAACAGATCCGCACAGGATCAATGGCCGCTCGGGTGGGTTTGTTTAGCCGGCGCCATACTCTTTGCGATGGTGGGGTGCTCTGAGTCGAATCAAGCGCCGGAAGGACAATCGGATGCCGGCGTACCGGTGGTTGCTATGGAGCGTCATTCCTCGCCTTACACATCAAGCGCTTGCTCTAATGAGTTTGTGATGAAGACCGTCTGCGGGTTTAGAAATCCAGAAGACATCTTGCCATTGCCTGGAGATCGCAATGTCCTCATTAGCGAGATGGGCGCATTTATGACAGATGCCCCAGGCAGGTTATCGGTGTTCGATCAGGAATCGGAATTGATCGAGCCATTAGTCATGCAGGTCGCTGAATCCAATCGCTTGTGGGGAGACGTGGCTTGTCCCATGCCAGATGCTGCATTGTTCAGCCCTCATGGTATCGATTTAGTGACGGATAACTCCGATCAATTGCGATTGTTGGTGGTGAATCATGGCGGTCGAGAGTCGGTCGAAATGTTTGAAATGACCGAGGGGGCGATGGGTTGGCAGGCGACGTGGCGAGGCTGCGCGCTTCCCCCAGGGGATCCCTTCATTAACGATGTCTCGGGTCTAAAAGACGGGAGCTTTCTCGTGACGCACATGTGGGATAAGCACCTTCCTTTTGAAGAAGTCGCGCGGAAATTGACCTCGGGCGAATTCACGGGTTGGGTGTGGCGTTGGTCTGAGGCAAGTGGGTTTTCGAAGTTAGGGGGATCTGCTGAATTAATGCCTAATGGGATCGTATTGTCTGCAGACGAGCAGTTTGCCTACGTGAATATCTACATGGGCAACAAAACGATCAAGGTGGATCTCAGCGCAGAAGAGAAGGTGGGTGAATTTTCGGTGCGGCAACCAGATAACATCACGCGCGACGAAGCGGGTGCACTCTGGGTCGCGTCCCATCAACATGACCCACTCGGGCAAAACTGTGACGGGGTAGAGGAAGCCGCCTGTTTATTGCCGTTCCGTGTCGTGCGCGCCGATCCAGACACCCTTGAAACGAGCGTGGTGATTGATCATTTCGGCGAACCCATGGGTTATGCAACGGTTGCGACTAAGATTGGTGATCGGTTGTTCATGGGCAGTGCGCACGGTGATCGTATCGCGATCCATCCACTGAATTGATGAGGTCGATGGGTTGTTAGCCGCATCGTAATCACTGCGCGCACAGGTGCCAGGCTGAGCGAACGCGCAGCCAACTAAGGCGGCGCCCTTCGACAGCCAGTTCGTTGTTTCCGAAGCTCGCGTGGTCATCCTATTGGCGATTCATAGGAACGTCGCGAACTGCTCGACTGCAAAGCGCTCGCTCACCAACGTATTCACCGGTGCGGTGGTGTCGGGCTCGCCGATAGCGACTCCGCAAAAAAGCATCAGCTCTGGGTCAGCCCCAACGAATTCAGACACCGTCTCCGCGCGATTCGCCCAGGCTTCTTGGGCACAGGTGCCCAGACCAGCTTCGGTCGCGAGCAGCATGAAGGTTTGCAAGAACATACCGAGATCAGACCACTGGGGTGGGCCCATCTGACGGTCGACAAAACAGAAAATACTGGCCGGGGCCCCAAAGAAATCAAAATTTTCTGCTAAACGCCGCAGACGGGCGGGTTTGTCGTCTCGAGGAATACCCAGCAGCGCGTACATTTGCTCCCCGACTTCGAATCGAGCGCTGCGGTAAGGATCCTTCAGTCCATCTGGATAGATGGCATAGGCCGCAGGTTCAGGTGCTCTCTTTTCCTTAAGCAGTGCTTTGAAACGCGTCATCGCATCGCCATTGATGACATAGACTCGCCAGGGTTGAACGTTGCCGCCAGAAGGGGCACGAGCAGCCTTTTCCAGGAGGGTTGCAATGACTTCGGAGCTAACAGGTGTATCAGTAAACGCACGGATGGACTTGCGCGTAGAGACGGCATCGCTGACATTCATAAGCTATCCTGAGTCGCTTGGGTACAGGCGAAGATGCTATCACATGCCTCATGGCTTGCGGTGCGAGCGGATGCATCGAATTGCTTAGTTAGGTACCGACTGACGTAAGGAAAGCTTGCGAGCACGGATTATCTAAACGTGATACCGGCTGCGCGAGCCTTCTCGACTCAGAGGACCGCCATAATCCACCGCAAGGCCACCATGCCAATGGGCTCAAGTGAGTCTGGTCACGCTTTGAAGCGCTGAACAAACCCTTCATTCAATTGGGTGCTCAAAGGCTCACACCCGAATCGCAGAGCCAGGCCAGCGCTTGAATTAGATAGGGAGAGGCGCACCCTCTTTAACATCTTCCATCACAACGTAGGTTCTAGAGTCACTGACGCCAGGTAGCGTGAGCAGGGTTTCGCCCAAGAGCGCGCGATAGGCGCTCATATCTGCAACTCGAGCCTTGATGAGGTAGTCGAAATTTCCAGACACAAGATGGCACTCCAAGACCTGAGGTAAGGTAATGACGGCGTTTTTGAACGCGTCAAAGATGTCTGAGGAGGTTCGCGTAAGGGTGATCTCGACAAATACGAGCAGCCCCAGATTCAGCGACGAAGGGTTGATCTTGGTCTCATAGCCCTGAATGATGCCAGCCGCTTCGAGTGCTCTGACCCGCTCTTTACAGGGCGTCACGCTCAGGCCGATCTCCGCAGCCAGCGCCGTGTGGGTAATTCGCGCGTTGTTTTGAAGTGCTCGAAGAATCGACAGATCGATGCGGTCTAGGGGTTTCGATTTGACCATTGAAAACTCCTCTCAAATGGCTAGAAGTATAGTTATCTCGTTGCGCGCGAGTCCTTTCTCACACCGTTTTGCGTCATGCCGATCTGCATTGGGCACGCGCGCCATAGAGTATTGACTTAACGAAGCGCGGTTTGATTCGTTCTCGATGTGTTTGATATTTCGCAAGCCAAAGGGTTAGCGGATGTCCAGTGACCGCTCTGGTCGCTCGTGCAAGAATTCACCTTTGATGATCAGCCCTAACCCCCCCCACTCGTCGCGACTCGTGTTCAGGCTCACTCTGGTGGCTGAGTGGTGTCCCTTTTCACGAGCTTTGCCAACGAGTGGGAAACGATCGCTCAAAACTAATAGTCAAAATAGCCAAAAAAAAGAATTTTAAAGATTGAATTCGTTTTGAAAAAGCTTTTTATAAGATTAAAACGCTTTTTTAGGGATCAAAAAAAGTGAGAATAAAATAGGCCTCTTATCTAGAATTCGCCCTAAATCAGTTGCTCAATCCTTCAAAGGTGTTGTTGGATCGACCCCTGACCACGTTCGGGTAAGGCTCTGAGAGGTGTCTCTTGAAAATTGGTGTGCCAAAAGAAATCAAAAATCACGAATATCGTGTGGGGCTCATTCCTTTGTCCGTCGCGGAACTCATCCGCGAAGGGCATGAAGTCTTGGTTGAACAGGGTGCAGGCGTAGGCGCAGGGTTTAGCGACGATGACTATCGCGCGGTGGGCGCCTCGGTCGTGGATACAGCTCAAGCAGTCTTCGATCAATCCCGGATGATTGTGAAAGTGAAGGAACCGCAGGCCGTCGAACGCGCGATGCTGACTGCGGACCATCTTCTCTTCACGTATTTACACCTGGCGCCTGATCGGCCACAGACCGAGGAATTGATCGCCTCAGGCGCCTGTTGCGTCGCGTACGAAACCGTAACGGATGCGCAGGGTCGCTTGCCGCTGTTGGCACCCATGTCAGAAGTTGCAGGGCGGCTCTCAGTTCAAGCAGGTGCGCACTGCCTTGAGCGGGCCCAAGGTGGGCGAGGCATTCTGCTCGGTGGTGTCGCGGGCGTTCAACGAGGGCACGTTTTGGTCTTGGGGGCTGGTGTGGTTGGCCGGCAAGCGATACGGATGGCCCTAGGGTTGGAGGCGCAGGTCTCCGTGCTGGATACCAATCTCGATTCGCTAAGAGTCATCGATCAACAGTTTGAAGGCCGGGTTAACACGCGATTTTCAACTCATGCTGCGTTGACTGAATTGGTGAAAACGGCCGACCTTGTGATTGGCAGCGTCCTGATTCCTGGTGCTTCTGCGCCCAAACTCGTCACCGAGGAGATGGTCAAAACTATGGCGCCTGGGTCGGTTTTGGTTGATGTCGCCATCGACCAAGGTGGATGTTTCGCGACGTCGCGCGCAACAACGCATGCAGATCCCACCTATCTCGTGCATGACGTTGTGCATTATTGCGTTGCCAACATGCCCGGAGCCGTGCCAAGAACCTCTAGCCTAGCGCTCAACCAGGCCACGCTGCCTTTTGTGAAGCGAT
>Ga0181577_10004767_pt1 | contig 10439 bp, 8 predicted proteins | sample 101ome_21_FD_132468 | JGI IMG/M metagenome (GOLD analysis project Ga0181577, IMG submission 132468) | Coastal salt marsh microbial communities from the Groves Creek Marsh, Skidaway Island, Georgia - 101413BT metaG (megahit assembly) | ecosystem: Environmental > Aquatic > Marine > Intertidal zone... | reverse complement strand
TGACCTTGCACCACGGTGCCTTGGTGGTCAACCAAAATCAGGTTGGATAAGCGCACCCGCCCAAAGTGCACCGCCATGGGGTTGGTCCAGTACAGCTCGGGCTGCTCAGGGTCGCGCACCGTGAGGTGCCCGGCAAAGCCGTAATCCAAACCGTGCAAGGCAAAGGCGCGGCAGGCGGCAACCAAATGCTGCTGCCGATAGGCGCGCTCTTGTTCGGCGCTAGAAAAACTGGGCCGGGTGGGAAACACCAGCCCGGGTTGGTCGGGTTCGTACACCGAGCGGTCGGCTCGGCCAGTGGCCGTTTGCGCCAGCGCTTCGGCTTCGGTGGGGGTGGCGGCTTGGTTCATGCCCGCATTGTGCAAGAGCCAGGGCGCGCTGCCAAGAGGCCGCGCCTGCCGACGGTTTAACGCTTACGTAGGCCCAAAAACATCACGCTGCCCACCACCAGCAAGGCACCCAATACTTGGGTACCCCCCACCACCTGCCCCAGCAGCAACCAGGCCAGCAGCAGCGAAAAAATCGGCTCCACGTTCATGATGGCAGAGTTGCCCACCACCCCCAGTTTGGGCAGCACCACAAACATCAGCGTAAAAGCGGTGCCGTACATCACGGTTAGGCCGACCAAGCCGGCCCAACCGGCGGTGTCGTGCGGCCACTGGGGGCCACCTTGGCTCATCATCACACTGCCTACGATCACGCTGACCAGACCCATGGTGGTGGCGGTGCGGATTTGCCCATCAATTTGAACCACGCGGTACTGGGTGACCACCAGTGCCAGACCAAAGCTGGCCGAGCCCATCAACGCAAACAACACGCCCGCGCCAATGCTTTGCCATTGTTCAGCAGGGCTCAGGCCGCTGCTTTGACCAAAGACGTCCAGCGAGAGCATCAGCCCAATCAATATAAAAGGCATGGTTTTTAAAACCGCCGGTTCGGTGCGTTGTTTCAGCCACAGCCGCGCCCACAACGCGGTCCACAGCGGATAGGTGTTAAACGCCAACAACGCCAACGCCACCGGCAGTCGCGCCACCGCCGAGTAAAGACCAAAGCTTTGCACCGACACCAGCAAACCCAAGATCAGCAGCCAGCTGGCCTGTCCGGGTTGTAATTCAAGCCTCAGGTGACGCAGCCGAACAATGAACCACACCACCACCGCGGTGCAACCGCTGCGCACCGTGATCGCGGTTAAAACATTGCTGCCATGGTCAAACGCCAGCCTGGCGGCAACGTGGTTGGCGGCGTAAAGCAGCGCCACCAGCAGCAAACTGGCAAAAGCCGTGCCGCTGATACGCGCTGGCGCGCCCGCGGCACTCATGGCGCTAGGCGTTTGTTTGCAGCCACTGCCACATGCGTGCTGAGGTCAGCGGCATGGATAGCGCGGGTGCCAAGTCACCACGCCCCGCGCGCTGCAAGGCGTTGGCCACCGCACTCACCGTGGCTGGCGTGGCGCCAATCGTGCCCAACTCACCCACACCCTTCACCCCCAGTAAATTGTTTTTGCAGGGCACGTTTTCATCCATGTGGGTATCGAACGCAACCTGCATGATGTCCGCGCGGGGTGCCGTGTAGTCCATCAGGCTGCCGGTGAGCAACTGCCCCGAGTCGGCGTCGTACACCACCGCCTCGCACAACGCTTGCCCCATACCTTGCACGGCGCCACCGTCAAGTTGCCCGCGCACAATGGTTGGGTTGATCACGCGTCCCACGTCGTTGACCGAGGTGTACTTGACCACCTCGATTTCGCCGGTGTCGGGGTCGAGCTCCACCTCGCAAACATGGCAGCCGTTGGGCCATGTGGGACCACTGGCCGAGGTACTGGATTGCACGGCAATATGTGCCCCGTCTTGCTTGGCGGCGAGCTCACCCAGCGTAATGGAGACATCGGTGCCGCGCACGCTGAACGCGCCTTGCTCGTACACCAAGTCGGCTGCTGCGGCCTCCAGCGCCTCGGCCGCAAGCTCTTGGGCTTTGTCCCGGGCTTGTTGTGACCCAGCACTCACCGCCGAGCCGCCCGTGAACAACGAGCGCGAGCCGGCGCTGCCAAAACCGTTGGCTTTATCAGTGTCGCCCATGCAAACCTTAACTTGCGAGATCGGCACCCCAAACACATCCACAACCAATTGCGCCAGACTGGTGGCGATGCCTTGACCCATGGGGTTGACCGCGGTGTACACCTCAATCGTGCCGTCGCTCAAAATATTCACGCTCACGTTTTCTTCGAGTGCGTTGCCGCCGGTCCACTCCAAAAACGTTGCCAGCCCAATGCCACGCCAGCGCCCACGTTGTTGCGACTCGGCCGCTCGGGCCTCAAAGCCATCCCAGTCGGCTTGTTTGAGCCCAGCGTCCATGATGCGCTCGAAGTTGCCGGTGTCGTAGGTTTGCCCCATGGCGTTGGTGTAGGGCATTTGATCCGGGCGCACCATGTTGCGCCGCCGCAGCGTCACGCGGTCGATGCCAGTTTGGCGCGCGGCCTCGTCCATGAGGCGTTCCATGTTGTAAATCGCCTCAGGGCGCCCCGCGCCTCGGTAGGCGCCGGTGGGTGCGGTGTTGGTGAGCACCGATTGAAATTGGAAGTCGATGAGTGGCACGTGGTACACGCTGGTTTGTACCCACGGCCCAATCATGAGCTGAATGGCGGTGCCGGTTTGAATGGGGTAAGCGCCGACGTTGCCTTGATTGCGCAAACGCATGGCCAAGATGCGCCCTTGGTCGTCCAGTGCCAGTTCAAGTTCGCTGCGAATGTCTCGGCCGTGCACACTGTTTAAAAATTCTTCGCTGCGCTCAGCCACCCATTTGACCGGCGCTTGCAGGGTGTGCGCCGCCCACGCCACCAGAATGTCCTCGGGGTAGGGGCCGGTTTTCATGCCAAAGCCACCGCCCACGTCGCCCACCATCACACGAATTTTTTCGGCGTCGATTCCCGTGAGAGCGGCCGTGACGTTACGCACCGCGGTGGGCATTTGCGACGACATGCGTATGGTTAGGCGCCCGCCTTCAACATACGCCAACACGCTGCGCGGCTCAATGGTGAGCGCCGCCAAACGTTGATTGACGTTGCGCATGCGCACCACATGCGCGGCTTGCGCAAACGCCGCCGCCGTGGCGTCGGCGTCGCCGTAGCGGGTTTGGGCCACCAGGTTGTCGGGCTCATCGGCCAGCCTTGGTGCATCGGCGGCCAAGGCGTCATCCAGCGTGACCGCGTGCAGCAGCGGCTCGTACATCACCTCGATCGCCTCGCAGGCGGTTCGGGCTTGGGCTTCGGTATCTGCCACCACCAAGGCCACGGGTTCACCCACGTAGCGCACGCGCTGGGCCGCCAGCAGGTGTCGGTCGGGGGAGGCGGCCGGGCTGCCGTCCGGGCGCTTGAAGTTGATCGGCCTTGGCATGGACTTGATGCCAGCGGCTGCCAAGTCGGCGTGGGTGAGCACCAAACGCACCCCGGGGCAGGCGCGGGCGGCGTCGGTGTTGAGGCTGGTGATCTCAGCGTGCGGGTAGGGTGAGCGTAAAAACGCCAGTCGCCCCATGCCGCTTGGGGCAAAGTCGTCGGTGTAACGGCCTTGGCCGCGCAGCAGTTGGTCGTCTTCGAGTCGCTTAACGTCGCGCCCGCTACCGAATTTTTGTAGCACGTCTTGCATGGGAACCTACTCTTGGATGGGTCGTTGAGATCAGGGTGGAGAGTTTATGCTGAACCTTTAATTGAGGTTGTCGCCACGGTCCGGGCCAGTATGGGCGGCGGTTTGACTTAATCTTTGAGTTCGGCAATCAACTCAATTTCAACACAGGTGCCCATGGGCAGTTGCGCCACGCCAAAGGCACTGCGCGCGTGCGCCCCGGCTTGGCCAAAAACCTCACCGATCAGCTCCGAGGCGCCGTTGATCACCAAATGGTGTTCTGTGTATTGAGCGGTAGAGTTCACCAGGCCCAGCAGTTTGACCACGCGGGCAACGCGATTGAGGTTGCCGGTGGCGGCGTGCAACGTACCCAGCAAATCAATCGCCACCGCCCGCGCCGCGGGCTGCGCCTGCTCAGTGGTAAGGGTGGCGCCGAGTTGACCGACCCAAGGCTGACCGTCTTGGCGCGCAATATGACCACTTAAAAAAACCAGCTTGCCGCTTTGAACAAAAGGCACGTAGGCCGCTGCCGGCACGGCCATAGGGGGCAGTGTGATGTTCATGGCTTTGAGCTTGTCGTAGATATCCATAATGTTTCCCAGTTAACCAAGTACAACGTGGCGGCCACTGGCACGCGACGACGCAGGGAGAGGGTAGCATGGCGTATTGGCTTTGGCCTCTGGCCTGGGCGCTGGGCCTTGCATGGCAGCTGCAGCAGGCAAGCCTGGTGCCGGCATGGCACGGGTTGGCATGGTTGGTCACAGCGGCTGCCATGGTTGTGGCGGCGCGAAGTTGGGCCACGCCGCCGGTGCAGGTGCTGGTTGTCGCCATGGCGTTGGCGTCGGTGGCCTATGCCAGCACCGGTTGGCGCGCGTTGGCGCGGCAGTCGCAAGCGCCGCCGCCATCGTGGCAGGGGCGCTACGCCACCATTGAGGCCGAGGTGGTGCAAAGCCCACGTGTTGCCGATGGTTGGGTTGGCGTTACGGTGCGGGTGCAGCGCGTTGACATGGAGCCACAGCCGGCGCAGTCGTGGCAAGGCTTGGCGCGACTCAGCTGGTACGGTGCCAAACAGCTGCCTCAACCGGGCGAGGTGTGGCGTTGGCCGGTGCGCTGGCGGGCATTGCACGGCCTGGCCAACCCGGGTGGGCACGACAGCGAGCTCAGCGCTTGGCGTGCCGGGGTTTGGGCCCGGCTCAGTTTGCGCTCAGCCCGCACGGTGGCGCCACCGGTGCGCCTGCGCGCGGCGCAAGGCCAGTGGTTAACCCGGGCACGCGCGTGGGTGTGGAAACGCTTGCAAAGCAGCGTCGCCGACGAGCGCACCCGGGGCTTGCTGGCGGCCCTCGCAGTGGGCATGCAAAGCGCCATCACCGCCCAAGATTGGGAAATATTTCGCCGCACCGGTGTGGCCCATTTGGTGAGCATTTCGGGCTTGCACATCACGATGTTTGCTTGGCTGGCGCAAGCCTTTTGTGCCCTGGTTTGGCGTCAGGTCGGACGATTTGGCATGGTGGCGCTGCGCTGGCCCGCGCCGGCGGTGGCCCGCTGGGGCGGGCTGTTGCTGGCCGTGGCCTATGCCGTGTTCTCTGGTTGGGGGGTACCGGCGCAGCGCACCACGCTGATGTTGGCCACCGTGACGGTGCTGCGCAGCCTGGGTGTGCAGTGGCCTTGGCATGTCACGTTATTGGGCGCGGCCTGGGTGGTGCTGGTGGCTGATCCATGGGCGCTGCTGCAACCCGGCTTTTGGCTTAGTTTTGGCGCGGTGGCCATTTTGTTTGCGCGTGACGCCCTGGAGCCGGGCGGTGGCTGGCGCAAAGCATGGCATCAGCTGCGGGAACAAAGCTTGCTCACCCTCACCATGGCGCCGCTGACCCTGTGGTGGTTCGGGCAAATAGCCTGGGTCGGGGTGGTGGCCAATCTGTTGGCGGTGCCGGTGGTCACCCTGGCCATTTTGCCGTTGGCCATGGCGGGTGTGGCGTTGCCGTGGCTGTGGTCCGTGGCGGATGGCCTGGCTGGCGGCTTATTGTGGGCACTTGAGGGCATGGCCCATTGGCCGCTGGCGGTGTGGGCGCCGGCGGTGCCTCCCTTGGCACCGGTGGCGCTCGCTGCCATGGCCGGCATGGTGTTGTTGCGCCGCTTACCCTGGAGTTGGCGTGGACTGGCATTTGGCGCCATGCTGCCGACACTGGCTTGGCAAACGCCGCGCCCTGCACCCGGCGAGTTTTGGATCACCGCGTTGGATGTGGGTCAAGGTTCCGCCGTGCTTATTCAAACCGCCGGCCACGCCATGGTGGTCGACACTGGGCGGCGTGAGCCGGCCCAGCGCGCTGTGCTGCCGGCGTTGCGCCATGCAGGAGTGCGGCCCGACGTGCTGCTGCTGTCTCACGATGACGACGATCACGCCGGTGGCGCAAGCGATTTACGCCAGGCCTACCCCACGGCGCGGCGGCTCGGGGGGTGGCCAGCCAATGATGCAGCGGCCGTCAGTTGCCGTGGGGAAAGTTGGCAATGGGACGGCGTGCGCTTTGCCGTGCTGTACCCCAAGGTCGGGCAAACCCAGCACCAAAGCAACGCCCAAAGTTGTGTGCTGCGCGTCACCAATGGTCGGCAGGCCGCGCTGCTACCTGGCGATTTACCGTCGGCGCAAGAGCGCCAGTTGCTTGAGCAACACGTGCCGCTGGCGGCAACGGTGTTGCTGGCAGGGCACCACGGCAGCGCTGGGTCTTCAAGCCGTGCTTGGTTGCAGGCGGTGGCGCCGCGTTGGGTGTTGCTGCAGGCGGGATACGACAACCGCTACGGCCATCCTGCGCCAGCCATGTTGGACCGCTTGCACCAGCTGTCGATCGCGTGGCGCAGCACGGTGTGGTGTGGCGCCCTGCAATGGCAAAGCCAAGCGCCCGACCAATTGGGGTGCTGGCGCGAGCAAAATGCCCGTTACTGGCACCATCGACCGATGGAGTCTGCTGCGGGCGGGCCAAAGCCTTAGTGTGCGTGCCCCGGGCTGGGCTAGGGGTTGCGGGCCGCACGCCGCACCGCCTGCCCCAAGTCCAGCACCGCCCGGGCGTAATAGCTGCTGGCGTTGTAGCGGGTGAGGGCGTAAAAATTTTGTGTCCCCAACACGTACGACGGGGCGGCGTTGGGGCCATTGTCAACTTTTACTAAAGCCATTTTCCCGTTGTAGGCGCTGGCCTGTGGTCCCAGCTTCAGTCCCGCCGCTTGCAATTGCGCCGCTGAAAAACTGGGCACGATGTCCGGCGCCAGCAGGTGCTGCCACGACGCTGTGTCGCCCAGTGGTGGCTGCACAGCGAACGTGGCCGGCACCCCTGGCTGCCAGCCGTGTTCGCGCAAAAAGTGAGCCACCGAACCAATCGCATCGGCAGGGTTGCTACGCAGCCCAATGCGCCCGTCCCCACTGTGGTCCACGGCGTAGCGGCGCCAACTGCCGGGCATGAATTGCGGCAGCCCAAGCGCCCCGGCATAGCTGCCGCGCCAGCGTGTGGCGGCCAAGCCGGTTTCATCGACCAGCAACAAAAAATGCCCCAACTGTTCCCGAAAATACGCTTGTCGGGCTTGCCAACGTGGGTGCTCGCGCGGGTAGTCAAAGGCCAAGGTTGCCAGCACGTCAAGCGTGGCAAAACGCCCCATGTAACGACCATACAGCGTCTCAACGCCAAGCACGCCCATGATCACGTCGGCCGGCACGCCATAGCGTTGTTCCGCGCGACGCAGCGCCGCGTCCCAGCGCCGCCAGGCTTTGGCCCCCGCCCGAATGCGTACCGGCTCAACAAACCGAGCGCGATAGGCAGCCCAGTTGCCCACGTAACCCTTGGGCGCAGGCTGCATAAGACGCTTGGCTTGGGCGTTGAACTGGGCCTGACCAAGCCCACGGCGCGCCTGCGCCGGCGACAACCCAAGGTTTTGTTGCCACTCAAGCACCGCTTCTTTGGCCTCGGGATGCGACAAAAAATTGGCCTGCACCGGAGCCACCACGGTGATGCAAAGCAGATAAGCCCAGTAAGATAAAGCGCCGCGCATGGCCTCATGGTACGAAAGGAAAGCCGCAATGCAAATCACCACCGACGGATGGCTCACCACGCTGGCCAGCCTGTGGCAGCGCTGGGCCGATATCAGCATTGCCTGGGGCGGTCGGTCGGTTAGCCTAACCCATTGGTTGGGTGGCGCCTTGGCCGGCTTGCTGGTGCTGTTGGTGGTGTGGTGGCTGGGGCGCCAGGCGGAGCGGCGCTTGCTGCGCTGGGTGCCCGCAGGCGATTTGTCTTTACAAAAAATGGTAAGCAGCACCTGGCGCTCGCTGGTGGTCGTGGCCGCGGTGCTGCTGTCGCTGGCGGTGATGGGGATTGACTTAACCGCGTTGGCGGTGGTCTCGGGAGCCATTGGTGTTGGCATTGGCCTGGGCCTGCAAAAGCTGGCGTCGAACTACATCAGTGGCTTTGTCATTCTGGCCGAGCGCAGCGTGCGCATTGGCGACTGGGTGAGGGTGTCGGGCTTTGAAGGACGCGTCACCGACATCCGGGCGCGCAGCACCACGCTGCGCGACAACACCGGGGTGGAGGCTGTGATTCCCAATGAAACCCTAACCGTGGAGCGGGTAGAAAACCTCTCGCTCAGTGATAGCTTGCTGTGGCTCAGCGTCGACGTGGTGCTGGCGCCTGGTACCAACCCCGATCAGGCCGCTGCCGTGCTTGAGGCCGCTGCTGCTGGTCAGCCGCGCGTGCTACAAAACCCCGCGCCAGCCGCGGCATTGGCGGCGCTGGCGCCCGACGGGCTACGCTTTACGCTTGGGTTTTGGATAGCCGATCCGCAAAACGGACAGCTTGGGGTGCGATCCGCGGTCAATCGCGCCGTGGTCAGCGCCTTGGCCGCGGCGGGTATTGACCTGGCGGTGCCGCAGCGTATCTGGCGCCGCGACACCGAGGTGTGACAAAATGCATTGGTTGACGTACACGTCAATCAAACGGGCGTCGTAAAGCTCGACTCACAAGACCAAACTTATTTCGGAGCGGATTGCATGAAGGTGCTGGTAGCCGTCAAGCGGGTGGTGGATTACAACGTGAAGGTGCGCGTCAAAACCGACGGCAGCGGCGTGGACATCGCCAACGTCAAAATGAGCATGAATCCCTTCGACGAAATCGCCGTGGAAGAGGCCGTGCGCCTAAAAGAAAAGGGTGTGGCCACCGAGGTGATTGCGGTGTCTTGCGGCGTGCAGGCCTGCCAAGAAACCCTGCGCACCGCCATGGCAATCGGTGCCGACCGCGCGGTGCTGGTGCAAACCGATACCGAACTGCAACCGTTGGCCGTGGCCAAGTTGTTGCAAGCGGTGGTTCAGCGCGAACAGGTTGAGTTGGTCATCATGGGCAAACAAGCCATCGACGACGACAGCAACCAAACCGGGCAAATGCTCGCGGCCCTTTGCGACTGGCCACAAGCCACGTTTGCCGGCGCGGTGTCGGTGGCGGATGGTGAGGTTGAAGTCAAGCGCGAGGTCGATACCGGCGAAGAAGTGGTGGCCCTTAAGTTGCCTGCGGTGGTAACCACCGACCTGCGGCTGAACGAGCCGCGCTACGTGACGCTGCCCAACATCATGAAGGCCAAGAAAAAAACCCTCGACACGCTCACCCCAGAAGCGTTGGGGGTGGACGTGCAGCCGCGCTTGCAAACCTTAAAAGTAGCCGAGCCGCCGCAGCGCGGCGCCGGCGTCATGGTGGGCGACGTCGATGCCTTGGTTGACAAGCTGAAAAACGAAGCCAAAGTTATTTAATTTTTCGCAAAGGATTCATTGCCATGACAGCGCTGGTAGTTGCCGAACATGATCAGCAAACCATCAAGCCCGCCACGCTCAACGCGGTAACCGCGGCGGCCGCGTGCGGCGGTGAAGTGCACGTGCTGGTGGCCGGTCACCAGGCCCAAGCAGCGGCGGCGCAGGCGGCCAGCATTGCCGGCGTAACCAAAGTTTTGCATGCCGACGACGCAGCCCTGGCGCACGGACTGGCTGAGCCCATGGCGGCGCAGGTGTTGGCGGTGGCAGCGGGCTACAGCCATTTGGTATGGGCGGCCACGGCCAATGGCAAAAACGTGGCCCCGCGTGTTGCCGCCAAACTTGACGTGGCGCAGCTGTCAGACATCACAGCGGTGCATAGCCCCGATACCTACGAGCGCCCCATATACGCAGGTAACGCCATTGCCACGGTACAAAGCCGTGACGCCACGCAAGTTATTACGGTGCGTACCACGGCATTCGACCCAGCCGCTGCGCAAGGCGGCAACGCCACCGTGGAACAAGTGGCGGTGGCGCCAGTGGCCGCCTCGTCACGCTTTGTGCGCAGCGAGGTGGTGCAAAGCGACCGCCCCGACCTGACCGCCGCCAAGGTGGTGGTCTCAGGTGGTCGGGCATTGGGCAGCCAAGAGAAATTTCAAGAAGTGGTGATCCCATTGGCCGACAAACTCGGCGCTGCCGTGGGTGCCAGCCGCGCGGCGGTTGACGCAGGCTACGCCCCGAACGACTGGCAGGTCGGTCAAACCGGCAAGATCGTGGCGCCGCAGTTGTACGTGGCGTGTGGCATCAGTGGTGCCATTCAGCACTTGGCTGGCATGAAAGACAGCAAGGTCATTGTGGCCATCAACAAAGACCCCGAGGCGCCCATTTTTGGTGTCGCCGATTACGGCCTTGAGGCCGACTTGTTCGAGGCGGTGCCGGCATTGACCAGCCGTTTATAAGCCGCCCATTGCCTGATCGTTTGTTGTTGCTGCGCGGAGCCATGCCATGAGTTACCAAGCCCCGGTTCGGGACATGATGTTCAACCTTCGCTACGTGGC
>Ga0181577_10004766_pt1 | contig 10440 bp, 10 predicted proteins | sample 101ome_21_FD_132468 | JGI IMG/M metagenome (GOLD analysis project Ga0181577, IMG submission 132468) | Coastal salt marsh microbial communities from the Groves Creek Marsh, Skidaway Island, Georgia - 101413BT metaG (megahit assembly) | ecosystem: Environmental > Aquatic > Marine > Intertidal... | reverse complement strand
GTCCGAGGGTTGGAGACGGAGCGGTCGCAGCAAACTCAGCGGCTTCAACAGTTGCGCACTCAGGCGATGGAGTTTGAGCAGAAGGTCATGAATCTCAACCAGGGGGTTCATGAGGTTGAGCTTCGCAGCCATGAACTGCGAATCCAGCAAGCGGCGCTCGAGCAGAGAGCTGTGGACGAACTGGCGGTAGCAGCAAACGAGTTGCTGGCGGAATATCCTGAAATTGAGGAGAGCCGATCGGACCTAGAGAAGAACCTGCGAGTGCTCGAAGGTAGACTCGGTCAATTGGGCGCCTTTAACCCACTTGCGCTGGAGGAGTTTGCTGCGCTTGAAGAGCGTCACCGCTACCTAACCGAACAGCTGGAAGATCTCAACAGGGCCAGAGCAGACTTGCGAGGCATCATCTCTGATCTCGATCAGAAAATGCAGCACACCTTCATTCAGGCCTTTGAAGACACACAGCGCGAATTCGAGAAAATCTTCCCGGTCCTGTTCCCTGGGGGTGCGGGCTCAATTAGCCTCACTGAGCCGGATAATCCGCTGGAGACGGGTGTAGAGGTGTCAGTCAAGCCTGCAGGAAAACGCATTGAGCGTATGTCCTTACTTTCCGGTGGAGAGAGATCATTGGCTGCCGTTGCTCTGCTAATTGCAATTTTCAAGGCCCGCCCCAGCCCCTTCTATGTCTTTGATGAGGTTGAGGCTGCGCTAGACGATGCCAACCTGGGCCGACTGCTCAATGTGATTGAGACTCTTCGAGAGGAATCCCAGATGATCGTAGTTACCCACCAGAAGCGGACCATGGAGATTGCTGATGCCCTATACGGCGTGAGCATGCGTCAGGATGGAATAACTCAGGTCGTGGGGCAGAAGCTTGAGAAGAGCGCCTGATGTTTAAATTTCTCAAGCGTCTTCGCGACAAGGTTGCAACGCCCGACCAGGTTAGTGAAGAAGAGGCATCGCTTGAAGTTGAATTAAATGTCGAAGTTACTGGGGTCCAGACGCCCCCCAGCGCCCACACCACAGAGATAATTCCGCCAGAGCCAGAGCCAGAGCCAGAGCCAGAGCCAGAGCCAGAGCCAGAGCCAGAGCCAATTCGGGCCGATGCGCCGTCATCACAGACAGACGGCGTCGTCGAGCCACCTCCTGTCGTTGAAGTCGAGCTTCCAAAGCGGTCTTTGAGCGATGGAATTAGGTCCCTGTTTAGTTCCAGCGTTGACCTTGATGATCTGGAAGACATTCTGCTTTTGGCCGACTTCGGCGTGGACGCCTCGGTTGAGATCACGGAGCAGCTTCGAAAGCAAGCCAGTAGAACTGGAGCGAATTCGGACGCCGAATTGAGGCTGCTGCTCAAAGATTTGTTGGTAGAACGACTCAAGCGCGATGATTCTGCACTCAACCTCTCCGACGGGAAGTTGCCCTACGTATTTCTCGTGGTCGGAGTGAATGGAGCGGGTAAGACAACAACCATAGGAAAGCTGACCAAGTGGTTGCGCGACGGAGACTGGCATGTGGTCGTGGGGGCAGCTGACACCTTCAGGGCCGCCGCAGTGGATCAGATTGCCACCTGGGTGGACCGCGCAGGAGCAAAGTTGGTCCGGCCTGAGCGAGAGGGTCAGGACCCAGCTTCGGTTGCATATCAAACGGTGGAACAGGCAATCGCCCAGGATGCAGATATTGCCATCATCGACACTGCCGGCAGGCTGCAGAACAAAAAAGACCTGATGGACGAGCTTGGCAAAATAAGGCGAGCCGTGGAAAAGCAGGCCCAAATCAACGAGGTGCTGCTGGTTATTGACGCTACGACAGGACAAAATGCCATCAATCAGGCAAAGGCATTTACCGAAGTGGCAAATGTCACTGGAATAGTGATGACAAAGTTGGATGGCACGGCAAAGGGTGGAATTCTCTACACCATTCAGTCAATGTTGAATTTGCCCGTTAAGCTCGTTGGGGTTGGAGAAGGTGCGAATGACTTTGCGTTCTTCGACCCAGAAGAGTTTGCCAAAGGCCTAGTCGCATACAAGTAGGAGCGGGATTGTTCAATAATCTTTCGGACCGCCTCTCGGATACCTTCAAGAATCTGCGCGGACGCGGGAAGCTTAGTGCCGCTGACATTGATGAAACGCTGCGCGACATCCGCCGGGCTCTTCTGGAGGCTGACGTTGCACTTGAGGTCGTGAAGGAGTTCATTTCCAACATTCGTGATCGCGCGCTGGGGGATGAGGTATCTAAGGCTCTAAACCCCGCTCAGCAAGTAGTGCAGATCGTGAATGACGAACTGGTCGGGATTCTGGGCGGCGAGGCACGAAAGCTAAGTTTTTCCAAGAATCCACCTACCGTCATAATGCTTGCCGGACTGCAGGGTTCGGGAAAGACAACGCTGGCTGGAAAGCTTGCTAAGTGGCTCAAGGACCAGGGGCAGACCCCCATGCTGGTGGCCTGTGACCTGCAGCGCCCAAATGCCGTAAACCAGCTTCAGGTGCTCGGTGAGCGCATCGCAGTTCCCGTCTTTGCACCGGAAGCTGGTAATGGCGTGGGGGATCCAGTATCCGTTGCAAGACAAGGCCTGGAAAAGGCCAAGAAGGACCAACATTCAGTACTTCTCATTGACACCGCCGGTCGAACTGGTGTTGATGAGGAAATGATGCAGCAGGCCCGTGATATTAGGGATGCAGTTTCGCCAGATGAGCTGGTGTTTGTTATCGACTCCATGCTCGGCCAAGACGCCGTTAATGTTGCGAAAGCATTCCGGGATGGCGTTGGTGTCACGGGTGTGGTCCTTACCAAGCTTGACGGCGACGCCCGAGGTGGCGCAGCACTTTCGGTGGCAACTGTCACCGGGGCTCCCATTCTGTTCAGCTCAACTGGCGAGGGGCTGGACGCCTTTGAGCCTTTCTACCCAGATCGAATGGCATCTCGAATCTTGGACATGGGTGACATTCTCACTCTGATCGAGCAGGCCCAGCGGGCATTTGACGACGAGGAAAGTGCGCGCTTGGCGGAGAAAATTGCATCTGAGCAATTCACTCTGCAAGATTTCTTGGAACAAATGCAGCAGCTGCGCAAGCTGGGCAATATGAAGAGCATCATGTCAATGCTTCCCGGGGCAGGGCAGATGAAACAGAGTCTTGAGAATTTCGATGAGAAGCAGATTGATCGAACCGAGGCAATTATTCGGTCAATGACCCCAATTGAGCGCCAACAACCCCGTGTCCTGAACGGCTCCAGGAGGCTGCGTATCGCAAAGGGCTCCGGAACGACCGTTACCGACGTAAATCAGCTAATTCAGCGCTTTGAGCAAGCCGCGAAGATGATGAAGACTATGTCAAAAGGAGGAAACCCCAATATTCCAGGCGTAAATCCGGCCATGATGGGCGGTGCTATTGGCGGCGTCAAGAAAAAAGATAAGAAGAAAAAAGGCTCTAAGAGCGGCAACCCAGCCAAGCGCGCTGCGGAGAATGCAGGACTTAGTTACAACCCAGATAAGCCAAAAGGCAGCTCATTTGGGCTGTAAAACTAGCTAATTTGGGTTTTTTCTGGCAGAATCTTCCCTTGTTCGAGTGCCTCGACCCTCTATCTGGGCACAAGAGAAAATCCTGAGAATCTTCCGAGTGTGCCCCCACGCTCACGGTGGAAACTCGTCAGAGAACTCACAGGAGAATTGTGGCTGTAAAAATCCGCCTAAAGCGCATCGGAAAGATGCACGCACCCCACTACCGCATCGTGGTAGCAGATTCAAAGACCCACCGAGATGGCCGCGTCATCGAGGAAATTGGTCGCTATGTTCCGACTACCGACCCTTCGATCATTGAGGTCAACTCTGAGCGCGCTCAGTACTGGCTATCAGTTGGCGCACAGCCAACCGAGCCGGCTGCAGTGTTGCTTCGCCTAACCGGCGACCTTGCCAACGAAAAGGGCGAGAAGAAGAACACCGTAAAGCCTCAGAACGCTAAAGAGGCATTCTCAGCGGACACCAAGAAGAAGTCCGTCATCCTGCCAAAGGAAGAGAAGAAGGCTGCTCCAGCTGAGGAAGCACCTGCCGCCGAGGTGGCAGCTGAAGAGGCACCAGAAGCCGAAACTCCAGCCGAGGTAGTAGAGGCACCAGCCGAGGAGACCCCAGCCGCTGAGGCGCCAGCAGAGGCTGAGGCAGCTCCTGCTGAGGAGGCACCTGCTGCAGAAGCAGAGGCTCCAGCTGAAGAGGCTGCCGAAGAGGCAAAGAGCGAGTAGTTAGATGTTGCAAGCGACCCTCCAGCACCTAGTTCGAGCCATCGTTGATAATCCAGATGATGCAACGGTGGAGCTGAGAAATATCGGCAGGAACGAGTTGCTGGAGGTGCGTGTGCATCCAGACGACCTCGGAAGGGTCATCGGCAAGGGTGGCAAGACCGCCACAGCGCTTCGCGCCGTCATTAACGCACTGGCTGGGGGAAAGCGCATCCGCGTCGACGTGGTGGATACCGATTACTAACACCACAAAGCTTCGGGTAGGCCGCCTGCTCAAAGCACACGGCCTTAAGGGCGCAATCAAAATAGAGCTCTACACTGATTCGCCAGAACTTAGATTTGCTCCCGGATCGGTTCTTGAACTACAAGTCCCAGAGGAATCGGCTTGGTTCGGCAAGACTCTCACGGTAAAAGAGCTTCGTTGGTATAACAATCTCCCAGTCGCTTTCTTTGAGGGCATTGACGACCGTACTCAAGCCGAAGAGCTCATCCGCGCCATTCTTTTGGTTGAGACTCCGAGTGAAGACTTGCCCGTTGAGCCCGATGCTTGGTATGACCACCAGCTTGTTGGACTAAGCGTGCTCCGTGACGGAGTTGAGGTTGGCACCATCAAGCGAGTTGATCACCTTCCAGCCCAGGATCTTTTGGCGATTAAGGTGGGTGAATCTGAGGTGCTGCTTCCTTTCGTGAAGGCGTTTGTGCCAAAGGTGGACTTGGCTACCAAGAGCATTGAAATCACTCCACCTGGCGGACTTTTTGAGGAACTTGGGGGTGCGTCAATTGAAAATTGATGCAATCTCGATTTTTCCCGAGTTTTTCGATGTGCTCGACATTTCGCTATTGGGAAAAGCTCGCGAGCAGAGGCTGATTTCATTTGCAGCTCACGATCTTCGACAGTGGACCACAGACCGACACAAGACTGTCGATGACACCCCATACGGCGGCGGCGCAGGGATGGTCATGAAGCCAGAGCCCTGGGGTGAAGCCCTAGATTCTGTAATAGCTGCAAAAACTGCCGTGATTTTCACCACGCCTGCTGGCAAGCCGTTCACGCAGGAGATAGCCCAAGAGCTGGCAGCCAGACCCCATCTCGTTTTTGCTTGCGGGCGCTACGAGGGAATTGATCAGCGAGTCGTGGACTACGCGGCAGGCCAGTGTGATGTCTACGAGCTTTCCATCGGTGACTACGTCTTGAACGGGGGAGAGGTTGCCGCAGTCGCCATTATTGAGGCCACGTGCAGGCTTATCCCGGGAGTCATTGGGAACTCCGATTCGCTGACCGAAGAATCACACTCAGATGGCTTGCTGGAATACCCGAGCTACACCAAGCCGCAAAATTGGCGGGGGTTAGAAGTGCCGGAAGTCCTGCTATCTGGTCACCACGCCGAGATTGCCAAATGGCGCGGCGAGCAGTCGCTGGAGCGCACCAAGCGTAATCGCCCAGATTTACTTGCGGATTAGTTGCCCTTTTAGGCCTTGATGTGGCAGAATTTAGCGCTGTGCCCAAAGGTCTCTGCCGCAGGGGAGCAAAGAGCACAAAACACTTTATACAACTAGCCGTTTAGACCTGCGCGCTAAAGGAAAGAGCAGAAAATGCACATTCTCGATTCAGTTGATGCCAAGAGCCTCAAGACCGACATTCCGGACTTCCGTGCCGGTGACACCGTTAAGGTTCACGTAAACATTATCGAAGGTAACCGAAGCCGTATTCAGGTTTTCCAGGGAGTTGTGATTGCTCGCCAGGGTGAAAGTGTCCGCGAGACCTTCACCGTTCGTAAGGTTTCATTCCAGGTTGGAGTAGAGCGTACTTTCCCAGTCCACTCGCCAGTTATCGACAAGATCGAGCTAGTGAGTCGCGGTGACGTTCGTCGGGCAAAGCTTTACTACCTACGCGACCTTCGTGGTAAGGCGGCCAAGATTCGTGAGAAGCGCGAGAACGCCTAACTAAACTAGGCACATGTCAAATTCCGGAGCCTCCAGGCCCCGCCGCTCCGGCATCCTCGCCTCCTGGCGCAGATTCGCCGCTAAAGCCCGAAAGAACTGGTTCACCGGGTTTCTTTTTGACTTTGTTTTGATTGTTGGCACCGCACTTGTGCTCTCGGTTGCTATCAAAGCATTCTTGATTCGCAGTTTTTACATTCCCTCGGGCTCAATGCTCGAAACCCTGCAGATCAATGACCGCATCATCGTCAACGTCATGGCTCCTGAAGTCTTCCCAATCAATCACGGAGATGTCGTGGTTTTTAGGGATCCAGGCGGTTGGCTCGGAGCTGTTCCGACTACCCAGAAGGACACCCTGACCGAGGTCACCGACTTTGTGCTTGGCACCTTTGGCATCACAGCACCTGACTCTGCCGAGCATCTTGTGAAGCGCGTCATTGGACTCCCAGGTGACACGGTGGTCTGCTGTTCCCCTGCCGGTCAGTTGACGATAAATGGCGTCGCAATAGACGAGCCTTATCTTCGCCGAGGCGCCGCCCCATCCGAGCTGGAGTTCAACGTGACAGTTCCAGAAGATTATTACTGGGTCATGGGCGACAATCGGCCAAATTCAACCGATTCCCGTTACCACCAAGACTTGCCAACGGGCGGATTTGTGCCGCGAGAAGTCGTCGTGGGACGAGCTCTGGTCATAAGTTGGCCGGTGGCGAATTGGACGTTCCTGTCGAACCATCCGGAGACCTTCGTTGACGTTCCCAAGCCTTGAGTTAGAGCAGGCTCTTCTTCAACAGCATGGTTCGATAATTGGACTTGATGAGGTCGGGCGCGGTGCGCTCGCAGGTCCTGTCGCGGTAGGGGCGTTCTTCTTCACGGCGGATCAGCTGACTGGCATGCCCGAGGGTTTGCGGGACTCCAAATTGATTTCAGAGACCAAGCGACCTGGGGTGGCTCAGCAGGTAAAGGCCTGGGGAGAATTCTCAGTTGGCTTGTCGAGCGCACAGGAAATCGAAGACATAGGGATTACCAAGGCACTCGCCCTGGCTGCCAGCAGGGCAATGGAGTCACTCGCCAAACCTGGATTAATTCTTCTTGATGGAAGTCACAATTGGCTCGGGACCGAACTTGGGTCGGTTCTCGTGCGGGCCAAGGCAGACCGCGACTGTGGTTCCGTGGCCGCCGCTTCGGTAGTGGCGAAAGTTCATCGTGACCAGCTCATGGTTTCCCTCGAAGACTCACATCCTGGCTATGGTTTTGCGAAAAACAAGGGCTACAGCTCGCCGTCGCACATAGCCGCCTTGCGTGAAAACGGGCCGTCCACAGAGCACCGAAATAGCTGGCTAGGAAAAATCCTCGCCAGCGATGTCCTGTTCTAACTTCTCTGCAGAGCTTCCGCGCTCAGGGTATCGAGCAAATTTGTAAGGACAGGGGAGAGGCCATCATCTAGCATTTGGGCTGCGATCTGCCTGGCTCGTTCTATCAAATCTGCATCGCGAGTAACACGAAGCAAACGTAGGCCGGTCCGCTTGCCACTTTGGCTCTCCCCAAGAACATCTCCCTCACCGCGAAGCTCCAGGTCAAGTTCTGAGAGCTTGAATCCGTCCACGGTGCTCGCTAAAGCTTCGAGCCTCTCTTGAGCCAGACTTCCCGCCTCAAAATCGGACACTAGCAGGCACAGGCCAGGGTGAGAACCGCGTCCCACCCGACCGCGCAGCTGATGCAGCTGACTTAGCCCAAACCAATCTGCATCCAGCACTACCATGACCGACGCGTTAGGCACGTTCACGCCAACCTCGATAACGGTGGTGGCTACCAACACATCAATGTCACCGGCTGCAAACTTACTCATGACCTGCGTTTTTTCATCTGCAGATAACCTGCCATGCATCAGCCCCAGGCGCGCTGCCCCAAGAGCCGGATTCCTTTTGAGACCTTCGAATATCTCCTCTGCGGCAGCTGGGGGAACTTCGGACGCCATATCGGAATCTTCGTATTCCACGCCAGAAATACGAGGACAGACCACAAAAGCTTGTCGACCTTTCGCAACCTCCTCGGAGACCCTCTGCCAAACTCTTGAAACAAGACCCGGCTGCTTGATTGGGACCACGAATGTCTCAATTGGGAGGCGTCCGCCTGGCAATTCGCGGAGAGTGGATATTTCAAGATCACCAAAGATGCTGATTGCTACAGTCCTTGGGATGGGCGTTGCTGTCATTGTGAGCAGGTGGGGTGTGTGATTAGCCTTGCCCTTAAGCCTGTCCCTCTGCTCCACTCCAAATCGATGTTGCTCGTCTATTACCACCAGACCTAAATCAGCAAAGCTGACCGAGTCCGATAGCAGGGCATGAGTTCCGATTACGAGGAGCGATTTCCCACTGGCGATGTCTAGCAAAGTGCGCTTTTTTTCAGCCGCTGGCATCGAACCTCGTAAGAGTCTCACACCCAGACGCTCGGTCAATTCGGGCCCCAGGGTTTGCACAGTCGAGCGGAAATGCTGCTCAGCTAGGACTTCGGTTGGAGCAAGCAGAACCGATTGAAATCCCGACTCGGCCAACATCAAAATGCTTCGGAGTGCAACCAGTGTTTTTCCCGATCCCACTTCACCCTGTAGCAGCCTGTGCATCGGATGCCCAGAGCCGAGATCCCGCTCAATTTCCGCCACAACCTGTTGCTGTCCGGCGGTCAACTCAAAACCTAGATGCTTCTCAAATTCCATCGCCCAGGCTGCTGAAGTGACTGCCACGCTGTCTTGAGATTTCGCTAACTCTTTGCGGCGTAGAAGTCCAAGTTGAAGCACCACCGCCTCGTGGAATCGCAGTGAGTCCCGGGCTGTCTGCCAGTCCTTATCCTGCTTAGGTAGGTGGATCTTGACTATTGCCTCGCCTAATGGCAGCAGAGACTCGTTCGTGATCAGGCTTGTCGGCAGTAAATCAGTTACCTGGATGCTGTCCAATACGGTGGCCACGGCCTTCTGGATTTTCCAGCTTGGCAGGGCTGCCGCTGCCGGATAGACCGGAATCGGTAAGTCAGCCCAGGCCTTTGCGGTGGCCGCATCCACTTCATCAAAAAGTTCATAATCCGGATGCGCGAGCTGAAGTTTCCCTGAAAATAGTCCGATCTTTCCAGAGAAAAGACCCCGCCTGCCTTTTGTAAGCTCCTTCGCTCGCCAAGCCTGATTGAAAAAGGCCAGCGCCAGCAAAGCCTTTCCATCTGAGATTGTGACTTCGAGAATGCTGCCACTGCGGCCCTTGGTGTAGCGCGAATTTACTCCGACGATTTCGCCAACTACCGTGGCAGTCTCGCCGATCGGGATGTTTGAGATGTCGGTCAACTCACCCCTGGTCGCGTAGCGACGGGGGTAGTGCAGCAACAGTTGACCCGAGGATTCAAATCCCAAATGGCGGGCGAATGAGCGTGCCAATTTGTCACCCAGTAGCTCGGTTAGTGGTTTGCCGTTTTCTAGCACTCTTATATCTTGCGAGATACCTCAGGCCTTGAGCGCTAGGCTCACCTTGTGAGCAGGATTATTGCCGGAGATGCGGGCTCGATTCGACTGGCCGCTGCACCAAATGGCACAAGACCGACCTCGGATCGAGTCAAAGAGTCACTATTTGCATCGTTGGAGTCTCTTGACGCGATTGCAGACAGATCTGTGCTGGATCTATTTGCTGGTACCGGCGCGCTGGGCCTGGAAGCCTTATCACGAGGAGCTTCGAGCCTGGTCGGAATTGAAAAGAATCGGCTGGCGCTTCAGGCTGCGCTGAAAAGCGCGGCGGCTGTTGGAACGGCTTTGAATGCAGCCGGCCGGCGTCCGCCTATTGAATTCAAATTGGTTGACAGCTTCAGCTACTTGGCTGGGACAGACCAGGAATTCGATCTGATCTTTGCTGACCCGCCCTACGCCCTTGAAGGGGTCGAGGTGGGGCGGTTACTGTTCTTGGCTTCCAAGGTCACTAAGCCAGAGGGTGTGATTGTGATAGAGCAGTCGGGTAAGGTAAGTGCCCTTGAAACCCCTGACAACCTGACTCAACTAAGTCGCCGAGATTACGGCGACACCAGCGTTTTTGTATTTAAAGCGACCGCTCCGTAGCACCGGTGTAAACCTGCTGCGGACGACCGATCCGCGTGGAGGTATCGGCCATCATCTCGCGCCAGTGGGCTATCCAGCCAGGTAGTCGGCCAATGGCAAACAGTGGTGTGAACATCTTCGAAGGGAAGCCCATCGCCTTGTAGATGACTCCGGTGTAGAAGTCGACGTTCGGGTACAGCTTGCGCTCG
>Ga0181577_10004764_pt1 | contig 10441 bp, 9 predicted proteins | sample 101ome_21_FD_132468 | JGI IMG/M metagenome (GOLD analysis project Ga0181577, IMG submission 132468) | Coastal salt marsh microbial communities from the Groves Creek Marsh, Skidaway Island, Georgia - 101413BT metaG (megahit assembly) | ecosystem: Environmental > Aquatic > Marine > Intertidal zone... | reverse complement strand
TGACTGCCTCGAATTAGTTCAGGTACTTCTCGATCGTCTGCACGAGGGTGCTCTTCGGCACGGCCCCGATCACCGCGTCCATCTTGACACCGTCCTTGAACACCATGACGGTCGGGATGCTACGGATGCCATACTCCGTCGCCACGCCCGGCGACTCGTCGGTGTTGAGCTTGACCGCCCGGAGCTTGTCTCCGTACTCGGCAGACAGCTCGTCGATGATCGGCTGCGAGTTTGTGAGCGAGCAATGCTTCTGTGAGCGAGCGAGGGAGCGCGCGGCCACGACGAGATAGGGCACGGCATTCAACGTACCGCAATCATCCTGCACGGCCCGCACCACGGGGCCCAGAAGTCAACCAGCACCGGGACCGGGCTCTTCAGCACGAGCTCCTCCCACGTCGAGTCGTTCACCGGACCTGTGCGTTTCGGAGGAGGGGAAATTTTCAGTGAGAGGACGAATCGCTCGTAACTCCCGCTCGGAGTCACGGAAAGGACAATCACGGCTTGCAATAACGTACCCGCACCGCCAGCCCTCACCACAACGCTCTTCCTCGCTCCGAACCTGGCAGCAGGCCGCGCGGTGGCAGTCGACAAACGCTTTGTAGTAGTCGCCTTCATCATAATTGCTTGTGCGTTACTGCCCTGTACGTTCTTCCGACACCTAGTCCTTGAATCGATGGATATATGTAAAGTTTGTCTGACGGGAACGGCGTGTGTCGGACGGACGAATGATGGTCCCATTGGATGGCCCGATAACTCGGTCGATCCATGTGGATGAGATTTCAGATGGAGGCGCGGGCACCGCGACCGTGACGGTGCAGCCACCGTCGGCGGAAGGGCAGCGCCCGGGTCGCCGGGGCGAAGCGTCACCGCCACCGACCAGCTGGGGTCACGGTCGTCGATCTTCCCGCGTCGATCTTCCCAGCCCCGGATGCTGGCGCTCCGGTCGCTCGGGCCCCGCCCCCCGCCCCCCGCTCTACAGACCACACCCCACTAACCGATCCGCCCGCTCTCGCCGTCCCGTCCCCGTCGCATCCCCGGCCGTTCTCTCTCCTTCGTCCCCCCACCCGGTCTCTCTCTCTCTCGTCTGACGGTCGTGGAATCGCTCGAAGACTGCAGACAGACAAATTCTGGAGTCAACCGATTGATATCTAGACATTCATCACGCATCACCGTTTCCGAACACTGTCTATATATACGATGCTGAGGACAGCAGTGCAGACGCTGGCCAGGCGCCGCGGGTGGGAAGCGAGTCTCAGCATGGGACAGGCCTTGCCCGAGCGCACGGCTTGGTTTTCCTCCGGCAAGGGCAGCGACGAGGTCACAGTCGAGGTTCGTGTGTGGGGCACGCTCCCGGGAAAGGACGGGGCGAGGGAGGCGGCGCGGGGAAGGCGGAGACTCCTTCCACCGGATCGAGAAGCGAAAATTCGGCGAGGCCGAGGCTCCCCTCCCACCGGATCCAGCCGCCGCCAGTCTCTCTCTCTCTACGCGTCACGCCCAGACTCGTCTCACTTTGCACTTTGCACTTTGCACTTTGCACTTCGCACTTCGCACCCGGCACCTCGCAGACGAACCCGATCGTCACACACAAGCTGGACGACTCGCCGTCGACGTCCATCACCGTCTCCAAGTCCGAGCTCCTGTCGATGTTCGAGCAGATGTACCGGATGCGTCGGATGGAGATCAGCTGCGATATGTTGTACAAGGCGAAGCAGATTCTCGGATTCTGCCACCTGTACGACGGGCAGGAGGCCATCGGGGTCGGGCTGGAGATGGCGCTCGACAAGAACGACAGCATCATCACGAGCTATAGGGACCATGCGTTGTACCTTGGGAGGCTAGGGAACGACGCAGCGGGCGTGCACAAGGTGGTTGCAGAGCTGATGGGGCGCGGGACGGGGGCGAGCAAGGGCAAGGGGGGCAGCATGCACATGTACACGCGGAAGAACAACTTCTACGGCGGGTGCGGCATCGTGGGAGCGCAGGTGCCGCTCGGGGCCGGACTCGCGTTCGCGCACCAGTACAATGAGAGCGGTGGAGTCGGGGTGGCACTGTACGGCGACGGCGCGGCCAACCAGGGACAGATCTCCGAGACGTTCAACCTGGCCGCGCTGTGGGACCTGCCGTGCATCTTCGTATGCGAAAACAACCACTACGGAATGGGAACCTCGGAGAGCAGGGCGGCCAAGTCGTCGGCCTTCTTCACGCGCGGGGACTACATGCCGGGAATGAAGGTGGACGGCATGGACGTGCTGGCCACGAGGGAGGCCTTCCGGTTCGCCAAGGACTATGTGCTCAAGCACGGACCGATCATCATCGAGTGCGACACGTACCGTTACCACGGACACAGTATGTCTGACCCGGGTTCCACCTACAGGTCCAGGGACGAGGTCACGGACGTCCGCAACCGCCGCGATCCGCTGGAGCACGTGCGTCGTATCCTGATCGACAACGGGCTGGCCGAGGCTGCTGAGATCAAGGCGATCGAGAAGGATATCAAGAAGGAGATTGATGCTGCCATCGAGAAGGCCAAGGCGGACCCGCTGCCGAGCGCGGAGGTCATGTACGAGGACGTGTACGTCAAGGCGGACGGCATCGCTGCCCGGGGAACAAAGCCAGGCGTCTGGCACAAGCTCGCATAGGAGGTTGTTGTTGTTGTGTTATCGTTGTTGGTGTCATGATCATGAAACTTGCTCGAAACGAGAAGAACCACTCCCTTCACACACACACCACAAACCGATCGAACGAGTTTCCTCCTTCCCCCTGGTGCCTTCTCTCTCTTCAAACGTACCCATCTATCCTCGCTCGCACCAGTTGGCGCAGCACCTACAGCGCCCGCACATTCATTGACCACGAAATTAGCACCACACGAAAACTGGCTTCTACTACGCACGGCTCGAAGCGTCATTTCATTCAATTCATGAAGCTTCTCGCCACACATACCCTGAAAGGGGGCGTGAGCTCTGGCAGCGCGACGCGCTGCCTCTCGTCGTCGACCTCCTGGACCTCGACGCCCTTGGTGTCGCTCGCTCGCTCGCTGTCGTCGCTGTCGTCGCGGCCGGGCGTCGCAGGCCGCGCCCCGCTCGTCAAGCCGTCTACCGCGTGCCAGACGCCTCGGGGCATGTCGGTGCGCGCCGTGGCGGCCCAGGCCGACGTGGCCCAGGCCACGCCGATGATGAAGGCCGCGCACGGCTTCACGCTCGTCAAGGAGGAGTTCATCGACGAGTATGGATCGCAGGTGGGCCTGTACAAGCACGATAAAACCGGAGCGCAGGTCATTTCCGTCACCAACTCTGACGAGAACAAGACGTTCGGGGTGACGTTCCGCACGCCGGTGAGTAACTCTCGCGGCGTGCCCCACATCCTGGAGCACAGCGTGCTGTGCGGGTCGCGCAAGTACCCGATCAAGGAGCCGTTTGTCGAGCTGATCAAGGGATCGCTCAACACGTTCCTGAACGCCTTCACGTACCCTGACAGGACCTGCTATCCCGTGGCCTCGGCTAACCTGAGCGACTTTTACAACCTAGTGGACGTCTACCTGGACGCCACCCTGCACCCTAACTGCATCAGGGACCCGCAGATTTTCGCGCAGGAGGGATGGCACCTGGAGCTGGAGGACCCGTCGCAGCCGCTGACATACAAGGGCGTCGTGTACAACGAGATGAAGGGCGTCTACAGCAGCCCCGACTCCGTCAACGGAAGGGTCACGCAGAACGTGCTCTTTCCGGACACCAGTTACGCCAAGGACTCCGGCGGTGACCCGGCCGACATCCCGGACCTGACCTTCGACGAGTTCAAGGCCTTTTACGAGTCGTACTACCACCCGAGCAACGCTCGCTTCTGGTTCTACGGCGACGACCCGGCCGACGAGCGCCTCAGGCTTCTGAGCGTCTACTTGGACGAGTTCGAGGCCCGCGAGGTCGATTCGACGGTCCACCTGCAGAAGCTCTGGGACCAGCCCAAGAGGGTCGTCGAGAAGTACGCCGTCGGCGAGTCGGACGGCTCGATGGACGAGGAGCCCAAGTCCTTCGTGTCCATCAACTGGCTGCTCACCGAGGAGCCTTTGGATCTCGAGACGGAGCTCGGACTCGGGTTCCTCAACTATCTGATGCTGGGAACGTCCGCGTCCCCGCTCAGGAAGGCGCTCATGGACAGCGGCCTCGGCGAGAGCCTCATCGGCGGCGGCGTCGAGGACGAGCTGTGCCAGCCCGTCTTCTCGATCGGACTGAAGGGAGTCAAGCAAGAGGACGCCCAGAAGGTCGAGGCACTGGTGATGGAGACCCTCGTGCGGCTGGAGAAGGAGGGCTTTGCCGCGAGCGCCGTGGAGGCCGCCATCAACACCATCGAGTTCAGCCTCAGGGAGAACAACACCGGCAGGTTCCCTCGGGGACTGTCGCTGATGCTCCGCGCCATGTCTGGGTGGATCTACGACAGGGATCCCTTCAGGCCGATGAAGTGGCAGGACGACCTCGCCGCCTTCAAGGCCAGTCTCGACTCGGGCGAGGACGTCTTCAGCCCGCTCATCAGGAAGTTCCTGATCGACAACAAGCACAGGGTCACCGTCGAGCTCAACCCGGACGAGAGCCTGGGCAAGGAGCTGGACGCCGTCGAGAAGGCCAGGCTCGAGAGGGAGCGTCAGCAGATCGGCGAGTCCGGGCTCTCGGAGGTCATCGAGTCCACTCGCGTCCTCAAGGAGAAGCAGGAGACCCCCGACTCTCCCGAGGCGCTCTCTTGCGTCCCAAGTCTCAGCGTCTCCGACATCCCCAAGGAGGTGCAGCCCGTCCCGACGGCCGTCACGACCTCCGACTCTGGCATCACCACGCTGTCCCACGAGCTCTTCACCAACGACGTCGTCTACCTCGACATGGCCTTCGACCTGAAGACCGTGCCCCAGGATCTCCTCCACCTCGTCCCGCTCTTCTGCCGGTCGCTCACCCAGATGGGCACGGACAAGGAGAGCTTCATCGAGCTCACCGAGCGGATCGGACGCAAGACGGGCGGCCTCAGCGTCTCGCCGTTCGTCTCGGCGGTCAAGGGCTCGGACGAGCCGATTGGATACATCATGGTGCGCGGAAAGACCATGGCCGACAAGTCCCAGGACATGCTCGACATCGTCAGGGACGTCCTCCTGTCCGCCAAGCTGGACGACAGGGAGCGGTTCAAGCAGATGGTTCTCGAGACCCGCAGCTCCCTGGAGGCCGGCATCATCGGCAGCGGACATAGCTTTGCTGGCACAAGGCTCGACGCCATGTTCGGCGTCGCCGGCTGGGCCGGCGAGGAGATGGGCGGCATCGCCTACCTCGAGAGGATCAGGACGCTGGTCGGCCGCGTCGATTCCGACTGGGAGGGCGTCATGCGCGACCTCGAGACCATTCGCACCGCCGTCCTGCAGCAGAAGGGCGCCATGGTGAACTTGACAGGAGACCAGGGCGCGCTCACGGCCGCCGACAAGTCGCTCCGCGACTTCTGGGCGTCGATCGCCCCGACGTCTGTCGGCCCGGCCTCCTGGGATCTGACGCTGCCGAAGCAGAACGCGGCTCTGACGGTGCCGACGCAGGTCAACTACGTCGCCAAGGCCGGAAACCTCTACGACACCGGCTACCAGCTGTCTGGAAGCTCCTATGTGGTCAACAAGCACCTCGGTGTCTCGTGGCTTTGGGACAGGGTGAGGGTCTCTGGCGGGGCCTACGGCGGGTTCTGCGACTTTGACGTGCACAGTGGCGTGTTCAGCTACATGTCGTACCGCGACCCCAACCTGCTGGCCACCTGCGACGTCTACGACGGCACGGTCGACTTCTTGCGCAACCTCGAGCTGACGGACGAGGAGCTCCAGAAGAGCATCGTCGGCACCATCGGCGACATCGACTCGTACCAGCTCCCGGACAGCAAGGGACGCACGGCCTTCATGCGCCACCTGCTCGGCATCGACGAGGCCACCCGGCAGCAGCGGCGCGACGAGGTGCTCGGAACGACGCTCAAGGACTTCCGCGAGTTCGCCGAGGTCCTCAACGCCGTCAAGGAGAACGGACAGGTCGTCGCGGTGACGTCACCGGAGAAGGCCGAGCTCGCCAACAAGGAGCGGCCCGGATTCTTCCACGAAGTTAAGCGAATCGTCTGAGTGTCTAGTTGTTACAGACCGAACGAATGCGAGGCGATCACTACTTGCCCGCCTTTAGCATGGAGAACACGTGCTTGCACTGCATGACGAGGCGTTCGGCCAGCAAAGCAGGGCTGTCGAGCGCGGGCCTCACGTCGAGGTGCATGGCCGCCGGCTGCCCCTGTAGAATCACGCCTGAGTAAAAGTCTATGACATACCTTACTTCCCCCTGACCGCAGCGCTCGACGATCCAATCGTGACGATCGAACGGCAGACGCTTGTTCAAGAACAGATTCAGGAGCCTCGCCTTCGGACTATAGTCCTTCGGCCGCCCCCGAAACCGCACCAGCCGCGGGTCGTCGCACCCCTGCTCTGCCTCCCACATCCGAATCAGGCTCCTGAAAAGCAGTCAAGCAGTAAAATATCGAAGCGCGGAACGACAGTCGAGCATCAAACGAGCGCAGCGCTCAGCGTCCGAGAGTCCAACACCCACCACACCCGCTCGTTCGTCGCGTTATGAATGGCAACGATTGCGTTCATATCCTCCTCCGCCGGCTGCCAATTCTTTCGCCTCATCGCGTTGTAAAACATCTGCGGACTCGGGTACACCCACTTTTCCGCCGACGCGTCGTCCGAGCCGGTGGGAATGGACGAGACGGCCCGGGTCGCGTCGAGCGGCTTGGTCTGCTCGCCAAACATCGGCTTGTTGTTGTCGACCGGCATCATATTCTTTTCGTTCAGCCCAGTCGTCGCGCCGATGACCGGGCAGCCCCCGGACGAGGCCGCTGCTGGTGGGTGGAAAGCAGGCGTTGGACTGGAAGTGGAGGCGCCCCCGCCGCTCGCCGCCCTGCTCAAGTTCCGGGCGTTCTTCACGAACAGTCGCTGCCGGCGGGCCGCCTCGTCCACGTCCACGTCCGCGGCAGGGACGGCCTCGGGTTGTCCTCCCATAATCGCCACAGAAATCGTTTCGAAAATGCCATGGTTCGGTCATTCTCCGCGCCCGTCCATCAAATCGCCGGGAGACCTCTCTCCTCACCATTCGAGTCCATCGTGGTGGCGCGGAGAGGGCGATCGAGGCAAATCCAACGCCTGGCGACGAGCGAGCAAGGTGGCGGTCAACCGCAACCACCACCCGCGAAAGGCAGGTACCGTGCACGGGTGAAGCAGCCGCTCGGGATCGTGCTCGCAGAGGACGTGGCGAACAGGCGGATCGTTGTCGAGGAAATCCTCCCGGGGGGCAACGCGGACAAGCTCGGGCGGATAGCGGTCGGAGACGTCCTCGTCGGGTGTTCGGCGGTAACGCTCAAGGAGGGATCTGACAAGCTCGAGAAGGAGGGATACGGAGCCAGGCCCTACGTCAATTGGACTGAGGTGTGGATACCGACCGAGGGCTTAGAGTTTGACACCGTGATGGCCGCGCTCGGCTCGAACAACCCGCGGTGGGGGATCTTCACGATCGAGCTCGAGCTCGAGCGGCTTATATAAGCAAAGAATCATTTATCATTAGTTCCCAAGCCGCCGTGGAGCGAACGCTCGATCAGGCGATCAATGTCGTGGACGCTGAGATCGCCGAGCGACGACTTGGAGTCGATGGTGCGGAGCATGCTGATACTGGACAACATCGGCGATCCCAGCTTGTCGTCATATTGATCCAGCGATTCCATCGAGCGCGCGCTCAGGATCCTGAGGAACTGATGGAAGCGAAGGCCGTCGTGGAGCGACGCCTCCTGCGGCAGCGCCGCCTCTCCCACTGCGTTGGAGGCATCGGTAGCGTCGGAACCATCAACACCGGCCGCTTTCTTCTTCCTGCGCCTGGAAGCCTCCATCATCGCGTGGCGGAGCGCGCCTTCAACCTCGGCGGGCGGCAGCTTTGAAGCCAGCAGGTTGGTGATCTCGGCGGACGACAGCACCCCGTCGCCGTCCTCATCCAGGGCGGAAAAGACGCGCCGCGCACGCTCGACCCAACGCTGGGCGTTGTTGCGCTGGAGCACCCTCCAGTCGATCTGGCTGGCGGAGAATTGCACCTTGCCGATCGATCCTGTGTTGTTGCTGTCGAGCGTGTCCAGGAGCCGCTCGACCTCGCTGTCGGTCAACTTGTATCCGAGCTCTGCCAGGCCGCTCACGAGCTCCTTCCGGTCAATGATGGTCCTGTCGAGCAGCTTAAGCTTGGTGTAGAGGTACTCGAGCGCCGACGCGTCTGGGTGCGTGATCAGCGCCCGCGTCCCATCGCCCAAGGGGCAAGCCGCGTTTCCCCCCTTGTGATCAGGCGTCCCCAGGGGTTTATGACTACCGTCGTTTCCGCCCTCGCCCGCGGCCTCGCCCTCGCCGTCCATGTCCTCCGCGATGAGCTCCTCGGCAATGAGCTCGAGCACGCTCCGCTTGAAGACGCTCGCCTGCGAGAACCGCTGGATCCTCTGGACGACAGCTAGCGAGATCGGCGTACCCTTGTGCCGGTCCTTGATCGTACCCTGGAGCCAAGGATGCTTGAGCGCCTGCTGTGCCGTCGGACGCTTCGAGGGGTCCTTGTCCAGCAGCGAGGCGACAAAGTCCCTCGCTTCGGGCGAGATATTCTGCCAGCGTGACTCGCTCATGTTGAGCGGGTCCATCAGGATGCTCTTCCATACCTCGCTCAGCACCGGCTCGTACGGGCTGCGCTTGTCGTTGAACGGAAACTTCCCTGTCAGCAGCTGGTACGCCATGACCCCCGCCGCCCACACGTCCGACGACTTGGATACCTATGGGTGGATTCGCGAGTGGGAGAGTGAATCTGTGGATGGTGGTGATGCGGTTGGGGCGAACGGGCATCCGAGGAGCGCCGATTCAAATACCTACCTGGCTCGACAGCGTCTCAGGAGCCATGAACCACGGCGTTCCCTCCAGACCTGCAGAGTGGTGAGCGCGAGCGTGGGCGTGAGCCCGAGCATCACGAGGAGATGCATGCTATGCTGCATAAACAAGTAAATACCCACCGAGGTCGGTCACTGGCTCGTCCCCATCGACAAAGGTCGCCAGCCCGAAGTCGATCGCCTTGAGAGGCGCGTCTGGCTTGTCTGATGCGAGCAGAAAGTTTCCGGGCTTGATGTCCCGGTGCAGGATCCCGTTTGAGTGGCACTGCGCGAGCGTCCGCAGCGTCGCCCGCATGAAGCTCGCAACCGTCTGCTCCGTATAGTGCGTCTCCCCGATCACGTGCACGAGTTCGCCCCCCGTGCAATACTCCATGACCATATACACCGCGTCGTCGTCCTCATAGACGGCCTCGAGCGACGCCACGTTGAGCACGCCCCGCATCCGCTTCATCACGTCGATCTCCCTCCTGACCGCGTCGGCGGTCCTCCCGCTTCTTCTCCGAGACGGACGGATCCGTCAGCACTTTCGGAATGCACTTCATCGCGTACTCCTGGTGCGTCCGCTTGTCTCGCACCAGCCGGATGATGCCGTTGCCGCCCCTCGCAATCTCGTCGAGCACCACGAAGCGGGCGTCCAGGTTTCGCAGGTACCCGAAGTCCACGGGCGCAGCCGAGTCGATGGGCCCTTCGTCGACGCTGTTGCGCGCACCGCCCGTGAAGGGGGACTCGACCTCGACGGCCATCACCCGACGTCTGATGCCCGCCCGCCGCCCGTTGCTCGAGTCGTCCTTGTTCGGCGCCGTGGGCGCACGCTGGCCGCTCAGGATACCCTTGAAGAACGAGAGCAGCGGCAGGTTCTTGGACCCGTGCTGGCGGGCGCCAGCGTCGGTGTGACTGGCTTTCGCTACGGCCATCGAAGTACGCGTGTGTCCGGTACAGGGTCTCGTTAATGTAACTGGAGGAGAGAGAGAATGTGGTAGTTGAAATGTATTGATTGTGAACGCTCGCGGGGAAACATGTACCACGAGAAAAATGTGTCGGAGATCCCAACTTTCCGACGCGTCGGGGCTGCCACGCGTCTGGACAGCGGGTCGGTAATAAAAAAAACCCACCACCTCTCCCTCCCCGCCAGTTGCCTCCGAACGCCGTGGTGGGGCCGACGCCACTACCGGTAGCGCCGATCGCGCCGATCGCGCCGATAGCGCCGAGGGACACGACGGGGCGCAGACAGCGCCGTGCCCGCTCGACCTCGGCCGACGAAGTCGCCTCGGAGACCGCCACCCCCTGCCATCAGCCTCCCAGGCGACAAACCCCCGACCGGCTTGCCGTCGAAACGACGCCCAGGGGGGGGGCGTCCGCGAGACTCCTATACCCGGCCGCTCCGCTCGAAGCCATCACAGAAACTCGTTGAAAGGCTCAAAAATTTGAACGGGAAAAACTCATGCTGAGTGCATCCGTCTCGTCACGAGCTAGTCTACTCAGAGGTTTCTCAAAGGCGCTT
>Ga0181577_10004760_pt1 | contig 10448 bp, 10 predicted proteins | sample 101ome_21_FD_132468 | JGI IMG/M metagenome (GOLD analysis project Ga0181577, IMG submission 132468) | Coastal salt marsh microbial communities from the Groves Creek Marsh, Skidaway Island, Georgia - 101413BT metaG (megahit assembly) | ecosystem: Environmental > Aquatic > Marine > Intertidal... | reverse complement strand
GTTCCATTCTCTGCCGCTTGGGCTCGTCCGTGAGTTCCATTCTCTGCCGCTTGGGCTCGTCCGCGGGTTCCATTCTCCGCCGCTTGGGCTCGTCCGCGGGTTCCATTCTCCGCCGCTTGGGCTCGTCCGTGAGTTCCATTTTCTGCCCCTTGGGCTCGTCCGCGAGTTCCATTTTCTGCCCCTTGGGCTCGAGTAATTCTTGTAAATCAAGTGAGGTCTGTATGATAACGGCATTACCATTTTCACGCAACTGCGCAAAAAAATCACCAAAATTCATAATTTTATATTATATCTATAGATATAAATCAAGGCAACTTCCAATTAGTCTCCTTTGATATAAGATCTAAAAAAAAAAAAACCACCCGTGAAAAAATAAAGGGATCGTCGTTTACTTGAACAAAAGCAAAAAACAAACGATAGCCAATATGCTTGCACCAACACGCAGAGAAACGATGAGGTTCCTATATCATCGTACAGAGTGGGGACAAGAATATCAATTCGAGCCGTATATTATAAACACACCCCAAAACATGAAAGATTGCAAAGCATATTGTAACCAAAATCCACTTATATCGGTAAAGCTGATTCTAGGACCAAATATATTCGATGAAATGTTAGAACTTACTGAACAAGATGAGTCGTTTCCAAATCAAATAAAAGCGATAACATTTCAGGCATCCGATGAAGAAAAGAGATCAACAAAATTTAATGGCACACACCTCTACAAGTATACTGCTTTAAAGAAATTAGATTTAAGCGGAGCTACTGGAGTAACATTTGAAAACTTACGAAAATGCATTGTGGCAAATTCGGGTCTTATTTACCTGGGTCTTAGGGGTTTTAAATATAATTCAATGAAAAATTTTATGGAACTTTTAAAAGTAATTCCAGAAAATTTACTAATGTTAGCTGTTCCAAACTGGGAACTACAAAGTGGCAACAAAAAGCCCTGGTCGTCCATAAAGACAAATGTTTTAAAAAAGGTATGCCACATAGATTTCACAGGAACGGGGGTTGCTAGCGAATTTGTCCGTGCCCTGATTTCAAATTCCGATAATTTACGAAGGATATATGGTATAAGCGAAGAGCATATTTTGACTAATAACATAACCACAGACCTACGCGACAATATCTTAAAGAAAATCGATCCTCCTGCTGGCGATAACACTACGCCTTTAGAATTTGATCAGAATCCTGATAACCGCGATACCTTTTTAGGACCGAACATCACGCTTTTTGAGCAACTGTCGGAAATTTATGGGATAACACTGTAATGAATAAAAAATTAAAATATATATTTTTTTCTTCTTCTCAAATTTAATTAATTGCAATAAACAAGACATCTATTGTCACTCGAAATGTAGGAGTCGCATGTTACTTTGAAACCAGAGCTCTTCGGTTGTTCCACACACCGTCACACTCCCATGTGTGTGACCAACCGGGGGCGCATCCCTTCTCAGTAAATCTCCGTCCAGATTGATGTGATACAGGGCCCCAACATCGTCGAGTACGACCAAGCACCCACGAGCATACACACAGGCGACTGGGGTACATTTTGCATCGCCTTTGAATTGAATAGTATCGCTGATACGGCCAACGCCATTAAATACGTGCACGCACTGGTTTTGGGAGTCACATAAATACATGACGTCTTTGTTGGTGGCCACTCCGGTGGGCACGCAGTTAGGGGGTAATTTTATTTGCTTTTGCCAGTTACCAAGAGGTGAGTACAATTGTAAGCGCTTCATCGCTGGGTCTACGATAAAGAGCGTGGACGTTGTTTTTGCGACAAAAGTTGGTTTTTTAAGTTCTCCGACGTTATGGTGGCGCTTGCCGGGATAATGGTGGTAAGAACCTAGGGTATCGATAAAAGTTAGTTTAGAGTCGGATGGATTTTGGGAATCGTAGTTATAAACGCTGATCTTTTTTTGATTGCTGGTGGCGATATACACACGATCGCCATATGCTGATACACTGCGAATGTTGTCATGAAGTCGTAGTAATCTGCGTGTCACGACAGACTCGTTGTGCGTGGTACATTCCCAGACGCTTTGACCCGAATACAGCGCTAACTGACTTTCCCCCAAACACAGGAGCCCTTGAATTTTCTCGTCTGGGCTAGGTAATGCAAACACCGTTGGAAACTCGGTCGGAACACAGACCTTTGGAGAATCAATATCGATAAAAGAAGACGTTTCTTCTGTGGTAATACTGGTGGCCGTATTCATCGGATGACGAGCCATCACGAAGAGTAGCGGGTACGGGCCCTCGGAGCACTGAGTAAAGGTGTTGTAAGCTACGTTGATCGTGATTTCAGTTCGGGTCTTGCGGCATTCAACAGTTTTTTGTTGTTGCTTTTGGGCAAGGGTCTGTTTTAAGAGTCGGCACTCGTGTGCGGCAAACTGAAGATCTTCTTCCGAAATCTCGTGGGCGTTGTTTTCAAGCTCGTTGCGTGCCGAGTCTGCAGCACAAGATGCTACTCGCAGCTCTTCAAGTGTTTTGTCATGGTGAATCAAAGCGCCATAATGTTCCCGCTGTAGTGTATGGCGGGAGTCAGTATACGAGCAGATGATCTGCAGCGCCTGGCCTTTGTTTTCAGGTGAGCATAGTACAGAAGATGCACGAAGAACAATTTCGGAGGCTTTTTTGTTGTCCGGTAAGCGCAGCTCAGTAAAGTCTGCGGCCTTGCCAAACCAGCGTTGTTCAGGAGCCAGTATCAAAAGTGTTTGTTGGTCTTCTTCAAGAAAGTCCATTTGTTTCTGCAAGCAAGATAGATAGAAAAAAAAAATAATGTTAAGAATTATTGGGCTCCTATCCAAACTGCGTTATTGACCCAAGATCGACTTTATTTTTTATACTATGAACAAAATAGATCTCTATGTCGAGTCGACGTAAAAAAATTCATAAAAAAAGGCCACTTCCAGATGCACCTACAGCATTAGTTGTTCGTAACAATCAAGAACCGTGTCGAGGGTTCCCTGTGACCGTTTTAACAGACAGAACCGAACCGCCCGTCATAAAGTTGGGATCAATTAAAGATGTTTTTAAATCCTTGAGCAAGGCATTTCGTGAAGAAGAAAACAAAGAACCAGATGATGATGATGATGATGATGATATGAAAATCTTAAGTGATGAAAACATTCAAAAAATTTTAACTTTCCAAGACCGTTTCAATTTAGCAACACAGCATGCAAGACCGTTTCAACTTGATATTCCCAATAGGAACTCTAAAATTTTTCAAATTATACAAACTTTTAATTTATTGAATAATGCAAATGAAGAAGAAAAACAAGTAGATGATTTAAAATTTCAACTTAACTTTGAATTTCAACTTCCCTTAGACGACCCTCCGGAAACTAGGCAATTGCTAATTGCAATAATCCACGCTTCGATACTGGCTCCGAAAAAGTCGATTGATTTATTTAAACGCATTTGGACAATTTTACAGGGCCGAAGTTCTTACGTTGAAAGCCTTAAAAGGCTTCTGCACCACCATTCGTTTTTTGTTGACAACAACGAAGATATGCGTGTTTCACAACTAGAAAGGGGACACAACTTCTGGTCACCGCTCCAGCACGCCGTATTCTTGGGCCAGAAAAACTTTGTTGATGTTATTATTTCACCGCCTGTCTCCATGATCCATTTTGATAGTCTTCCGGGTTTATCGCCTCTGCCGCCAAAAATGGTATGTCTCTGGGCGAAAGCTCCCTCGGAATCGCTGACAGAAATTACACTACAAAACAGCAGTCACCCTAGGCTTTTACGGTGGTTGTTCGTCTCTAATGGCATTGGGTATACACGGCAACAACAACCCGATGCTAATGACGTAAATATGACGGATGAGAAAATGGTACTTATTGAAGAATCTGATAACCCTAGTGCCAGTAGTGTTGAATTAGCCCCGTTTTCCGTGGAAACGCCAATACCAAATTTTTTGAACAATTTGGAAATGGAAAACTTTTTTCATATGAGTAGTTTCGATACCGATTATGAAAAATTGTGTGTTCACTATGGGTATCGTCAAAGCGCTTTTGTGTTGGCGGTCATTGAAAATCACATTGATATTTTTTGGACTTTAGTTCAGAAACTGCCTACGAACGAATTTTACAAACTCTTTGTAAATCGGGAGGTAGATTGTGGAGATAACAGCGAGGCTTTGCCCGACGACAAAGAAATTGCCATTTCTGTGCTCGATTGGGCTGTCTTGGCCGGAAGGCTTGAAATTCTTACACGGTTAATAGAGATTGCATCGACATCGTTTTCAGAAGGAAGCAAGCAATTAGTTTATCGACGTATATTGGGAACCGCGTGTTTAGCCGGGCGACCCCGCGTCGTCGATATCTTGAAGCAGAAGATATCAGGCAACCAGAACGGTAATATAGGTCCGAAATATTTTATAAAAGACATTGACATGATAACCGCTGAGGTAAGGGATTCACCGCTTGTGATTTTAGCAAGGAGGGGGTTTCCAGGGTATGCAATTAACCTGTGGAATCAAGCTCTCAAATCTCAAATTACCCTAGAGCAGAGTAGAAACCTGATTAAGATTGGAGAATACATTTTGGGTATATGCGTCATTAATGACCACACCGTAAGTTTCCGTGAGGTGTTTCGATCTTTGTATACCAAAGGTAAAAACGAGACGCAAGTAGGTCTTGAGTGTATGGCTTTCCGCTTTTTAGAAGAATTTAAAAAACCGAAATATGAAAACATTCTAGAACTAGCACTCGCGCGCAAAAGCGGTGGGGTGATTCGGTTTTTGACGGAATATTTGAGAGGGTCAAGGACTGCGCATGCCGAGCAAGCTGCTGTAAAGCCACCCAGAAAACAAGAAGAGGGGACTAGCAGATACTTTGAACATAAAAACAATGAGGAAAGAAACCGATTGCAGTCAAAACAGCTACTTAACACAGTTGGGCGCCGGTCATTGACCAGTGGAGATACCACTGTTCTAACGAATGTCTTTGATGACAGGTTTACAGGTTTGCCTAGAGTGGTTGAGCACTTTGTAGATGATATTTTAAAAAAACATCTACAGATGATGGGTATTCCAAAACCACCCCTATCGGTTGATCAAACACAACAAAAATGCATTGCTAGATATGTTGACTTTGTAATGGACGAGCTGTTACGCTGCGAGGGCCTAAATGCAACGGGAGAGTCATTAACAATACCAATATTTAAAAAGTTAATTGACCTTGCTTTGGAATTCGGTTTAAATTTGGTTGTAGAACGACTCTACGATATCGCTCAATTGAAATTTAATGCAGACGCCTCTATAAGGCTACTTGCTTCAAATCAGCGGGCTGCGCCAAAAAACTACTTTAATGTCGGTGATATTAAACCTCAAGCGTTACAGAAAGCTACCGCAGATGGTTACGTTGCCTATTCGAGACTCTACGTAGTAAGAACTGAAGATGAAGAAGAAGAAGACGTAGAAAAGAAAGCTTTATTGTTACGACAGAGATATGTTCAACATGGGCAAACCTCAACGCTTGCTTTCTTACGAAATCATGGACAATTTAAATCGCTTTTGGATAGCAAAGATATCGTATTTGTTAAATGGCAACAGCTTCACTTTTTAATTTCGATATGTTTGCAGCGCTTTACCCCAGTGGGGTATGACGAGAACGGCTTGGCTTTACAACGATCTGGACCTATTGTTTATGCGCTCGAAGAAATGCACACGCCCCCGGCGAAAAAGAAAACAAGGGTTCAAAGGAAAAAAGGCTCTAAAAAATCCCAAGGTCTGAAGCCTAAACAAAAACAAAGATCCGAAAATATGCGTAATACATCACCTACACTTGTAAATACTTCTATGCAGCGTGGCTATAGTACCGTCAACGCAATCGTGTGCCTTGACAAAAAAGTAAGTCCTCTTCGTATTAAACATTTACTACAAAAGGACAAAGAGCAAATAATAACATTATTTAAAAGTAACGGGGCTACGAAGTACGTAGATTCTGGAGATAACATAACTTTTACATGGGATACAGGTAAATTCAATGATAACATAAGACAACGACTAATCCAGGATTTTAATAAATACCCATTAAATCACCAATGGATATCACCAGCCTTTGAAAATAAACTTCCTAGCCTACCAAATTCATCTCGCGATGAGTCTGCCGACGAAATGATCGCCCGACTTATACAAGCTGCTGTTCAACAAGTCTCTTCTGATCAAAATTTACAAGGATCAAATCCTGACTTTAGTTATGCAGAATCTGCGGGAAATGATGATTTAGGGTGGGAGGCCCAAGCTCCAACCCCCCCTGCAAGCAGCTCTGCCAAATCTACAGCGTCGCGAAATCGAACCTTAAATGGATTCTTACAACATGTAAATCATCGGTCTAATCGCAACAAAAGCTCTAGTGGCAGACAAAACCCGCCGCCGCAACAAAGCGCCGAAGATCCCTTTCAAGGGTCAAATAGCATGCAAACCCAGCCGCCCCAACAAAGCGCCGAAGATCCCTTTCGAGCGCCAAACAGCATGCAAAACCCGCGGCAATTTGTAAGCCAGTTTGAAGGCATTGAATTAGACATGGAAGAATTTGCCAAAAAACAACGGGAATGGAAAAAGAAAAAAAAAGAAAGAGACACGTTGGAAAGAATGGAAAGACACTGGAACGAATTTGGTTGGGGAATGAAGCAGTAATAAAAAAAGACTAATTACTTACAAATTGGCCTATAGCTCAGGCCGGTAAGAGCTTCGGTCTTATGAGCCGAAAGTCGTGGGTTCAAATCCCATTAGGCCCATACTTTTAAAATTTCGTTTATGATGTATCAAAGTAAATAAATATATCTAAATAATTAATAACCACAGCTTCTTGGTGTTTGGACCTCAATATGTCGCCTTTGTGTTATTGTTTGTAGAACAAAAAAGAAAAGTTAGATAATATAAGAAAACAAGACTGCTTTTAACCAATGGACACAAAAGACACAATTACAGTCTCTTGTCCTCATTGTAATCTGCTAATAGAGGTACTGCAAGTAAATTGTGGTATTTTTAGACATGGAGTGTATCGTCAAAGCAATAAGCAAATACCACCCCACTTGTCGAAGCCCCAATGTGACCTTTTGAAACAAAGGGACTTGATCTGGGGCTGTGGAAAACCATTCCAAGTTTTCAAGAAGGAAAACACGTCTGAGTGGCAGGCCGTGATTTGTGATTACATTTGAAAATAGCAAAAAAATCAAAAGTAGGGACAGGTCATTTGAAATTTCCAGGAGCGTGTCATCTGTGCTTTTTCTTTCTTTCTCTCTTGACTCATCAGAAAAAAAAAGCAAAGGCAACATCAGCAAAAACCCCAACTGCCGTACAAACATAGCAGAGCACGAACGATCGGGATGAGCTACTCAAAAGTAAATCACAGACGTATTGTAATCGAACGAAGCTCCAAAACTACGGACGTTGCGAAAGATTTAATTACATTTTTAAGAGATGCCGACGCTGGCCGCAAACAGACACCCTTTGAGTTTCTGGAACAAGAGCAAGCTTTTCTGGAAATGGTGTTAGCAAAAAAGCGGAATCCAGAGCAAATGTACAGTCTGATTCGGCTCCGTCAACAGTTTTTGCGTGATTTTATGTTGACGGATTTCCACACCGCCCTGTACTTCCTGCGGCATGCGGCGGGCTTTTCACACTTGACCGACGAGGATCGAAGGAGTGCGCTACTGGAAAGAAAGATATCTCATTGCGAACAAAAACACTCCAATCTTGTTATTTTCCCCGTTGGACATAGGGATGTGCCTTATTACTGGAAACTAGCCCCGACAGAGACGGGCGTTGTCTTAAACAAAGTTAAAATGCAAGCAGCTTTACAGCAATGGAGACAAAAGGTCCACACAATTAAGTTGCCGCGGACGTTTTTGAATGCACTGTACCAATGGGTAGAGTGTTCACCTCCAGACAAGTGCTCATATGACCGTCTCTTTGTCAACACCGACGTTGTGGAATGGCTGGGGGGTCGCGGCACTCTATGGAGCATTGGGTTACAACTGGCTGAATTAAGTCCACAAACTTCTCGCACCCCTCATAACTTAAACATACTCATCGAAGTATTTGAACCTCTTTTTGGCATTGCGACGACTTTTTGCAGCTAAGACGATTTACAATCAACCCAAAAGGAAAAAGTAAATTAACGATAGTGAAAAAAAAAAACAATCCCACCTGATGAATGACAGAATTTTTCAACAAGGTGCAAAATATCGGGGCTACGACCCAGAATTCCCGTTTAGCGGTTACCGCGCCCTTCCATCTATTTCCTATAGGCGGTGGCATCAGGTTTTACTTTATTGTGCGGAAGCGGAAATACCACGAGATTACGATTCGCATGCGGCTGTGCGACGCGCTCAGCAGCTATTACTTAATTTGGGAACCGCCAACGGCTCTGTGTACTACGACGGCACGGGGAGGGTTTTAGAGATAAAGTGTTGTATTTTTATGAATGTGATCGGCTTTGAGCGCTTATACGCTCTGCTTGATGCTTTTCCGGGCTATGGTCTGAATTATTTTGTCAGTCCTATGAATTTGGATTAAATTGTCGAAAAGGTCGAAGAGAATTTGGCGTGAACCAATACTCCAGTACGATGTTAGCAAGTGCGGGCGGCAGTACTTGAGAAACATACCACGACAGCGATGCATCTAAAATAGGGTTATCGTTAAAATCTTTAACTTGAAGCCACTGCGCGTTGTTGCAAAACTTTTTTTTGTTTAGTTGTTGTAAGATTTGTCTATAATATGTAGCCGGTCGGAACGGGGGCGGTAAAAACACGGAATGAAAACTCGGGCATACTACAACATGGCGTGTTTGTATTTCCTTGATCATGACAAGGCGAAGTTGATTGCAGCGGTGGACGACGATTTTGACCTTTTCGGAGGTAAGCGATCGAACTTTGTTTAAAATATTTTCCCGCTGCGTCCTCTCTTTACAACGAACAGTACGAAGGCGTTTTTGTAACCAGATGTGTGCTTCGCGAAATATAGAGGGAAATAAGTTTCGACAAAGATCCAATAAAAAGCGCTGCGCCGAGTGCTTGCGTAGACTTTTCTTGGCATAAAAATATTCCTCTAGTTTTTTTTCGAAATCACAAGCACCGTTAAAACTCTGTTGAAGTTTTCTGTCGATGTAAGCCAGCAATAGCTGAGGTGCGTTTGGAAAAGAAAAGTTTGGTAGCTTCCGAGCAGAATCTAACGACATTTTTTTTGATTTAAGTTTTTGGTTTTTTTTTATTAAAAAACAAATCAAAAGAATCAAACTTGTGATCACACGTTATCTACGCATGTGTCCGCGACAAAGTAAGCGATGAATTAATGCCAGGTACAAACAGATGCTACGCGAGAGTGCTTTCACGGCCTGTCGCGACCTCCATTCATGTGTAATTATGATAAAAAGCGAGGACGATCGACATGCAAAACAACAAGATTTTACCTCCCTACAAGTGTGTCCGTTATCACCTCAACCTACAACAACTCCAGTCCAATCCCCGCAAGGTGCTGCATGTGCCCCCCAATTGCAGCTGCGGTGCTTTTCGTGGTTGACCTGGGTCACGTGCATGCTTGTTCCGCAAGACTCGTCGGGTCGCGACAAATCGCTGTGAGTTAAATTAGGTTTTATTTAACCTCCTTCTATTAGTACGTAGTATAAAAATTTTGATAAATCGATGTTTAAATATAAAGTCGAATGAACAAGCGCGATCTAAAAATGTCTATCAGTCGACCTTAATTGCTACCAAGAAGACATCTTTCGATATTTTCGGACAATTCTGGGCTGACGCTTTCGGGAGGAAACAAAATGCGGCATATTTTTCCAACTTGTATCCAACGGATGTGTAAAGCTTCCGGTGCAGTGAAGCCCACACTCCTTTTAATCTTGTTCAGAGAATCTTGGAAAACTCCAAAGTGCTCATGATCTTGCGGCACAATTTCAAGCAGCGCATTGATTGTATCAACGATGCTTCGACCCATGGTGGTAAAATATCGTGTCTTCTTTGCTTTTTTGGTGCTTGTCGCGGGGTCTGCCTGCCAACAACAACAACAACAACAAAAAATTGTGACAAACCGTACGTAATAAATAAAAAGAAAAATGAAACAACAAAATTAACAACGCCGGCTTAGCTCAGTCTGGTTAGAGCTTTGGTCATATGAGCCGAAAGTCATGGGTTCAAATCCCATAGCGCGGCATTAAAAATACACTCTTTTATTAAAAAAATGCTGTTTGGTATTTAATTTCAATATTTTGAATCATAGGATACTCTGTTTCATATGCGCGTTGATACTTATCAGTGTACTTGCACATTAGATATAAATAAAAAATAGCGATAAGCCTAATTCACTTTGAAAGCTTAGGACATTGACCGATGATTGCAAAGGAAAAACTAGTTCAAGATCTGGAATCGTTTCCAGTGATGACCAAATTACGGCCGCGGGGGAACCGGTTCCCATC
>Ga0181577_10004756_pt1 | contig 10454 bp, 6 predicted proteins | sample 101ome_21_FD_132468 | JGI IMG/M metagenome (GOLD analysis project Ga0181577, IMG submission 132468) | Coastal salt marsh microbial communities from the Groves Creek Marsh, Skidaway Island, Georgia - 101413BT metaG (megahit assembly) | ecosystem: Environmental > Aquatic > Marine > Intertidal zone... | reverse complement strand
GCCGCCTCCTCCATAGCCTCCACTGTTGCTGTTCAAATTTTGAACACTTGTTTTACCTTCAACGGTGAGGACACGTGTTGACTTTATTGTTTGTTCAATATGATCAAGATATCCTTGAGCCGCATAAAGAGCTCTAGCAACCGTGCCACTGAATTTTTCATTATCAGCACTTACATCTAATATCTTAAATTCTTGTACGCCACATCTAAATCTAATGTTTGATGTATTAGGTATAAAGAATGAACCTTCAAGAGCCCCAAAGGAATCTGTTGTAAGTGTAGCAGTAGGTCCTTCAGGGTGTTGAGTAGCCTTATTAAATTTATTACCATAATCTTTTACATCATCACAACAGAACTGGAATGTCTCTTGCTTAATCCAATCATCTACACGAACACCATCAAAGTATACCCATACTCGAGAACTTGGCCTTAGACCTTGCGCTTTAAAGTATACTTTCTTAGATCTCATAAATGGAATGAGACTAATTTGTAATAATCTTTCACCAATAACTTTTTTCACAGTTTCTTCTTTTACCACAGTATTAACATAAGTGGTAATTTTACTTGAGGTATTCTTTACTTACGTATCCTTATCTCCAACTTTAAGATCGGATACATCAGTTCCACCCCAGTTCCACTGCCAGTTATTCCATAAAACAGCTTGTTTGGTGTTAAGTTTTGTTCCACCATCTACAGCTTTAATAGCATCAACCTGTATGTTTCTCCATTCATCTGATGATGGAGAAAGATGTATATCACCATGATAAACTGTAGCTTCGTATGGATTTACTTTTACAGATCTAGAAGCAAATTCTTGATCAAAGTAAGTTACTTCTTCATAAGGAAGGATAAGATTATCCCCACGTTTTACAAGATTTGATGATTGATCAGAATCATAAATCATTCTGATATTTCCTTCAAAGAAGAAAGGTCTCATGTATTTTCTTTGAGGATCAATTGAAGCTCTATAATCATCAGCAAAAATATCTGAAAAAATTTGAGTTGAGAAGTTATCAACAAAGAAACCAGATTTTGTTCTATCATTTCCCGCAGAATCTAGCACTTGGAAATTTTTAGTTTCTGATTCAAGCAAACTTAAAGCTGTTACTTCTTCAAGTTTTTCTACGCGCTCTTCAAGTTTACCAATGTCCTTCATAGTATATCTTTGATGATCATACTTAGTAACATTAATATCACTTGTATTAATAGTGTTACCAAAGAAAAGAACATCATACAAAGGTAAAGTTCCAACCCTTCTTTGAGGTTTTCTTGGTGCAAAATTCGGAGTACCCGAATTAAAGAATATATTTCCTTCAGTATCAATCACGAGTGTGTCTTTTCTCGGAATATAATATGTGATATCAGCAGAAATAGTATCATTCACTTGAGGAAGTTCATGAAGTCTAGCGCCATCAGGAGTGCTTATGAAATCGCCATCTGAATCGACTACAGACCTTAAATCGATAACGTCGCGAAGTTCTACAACTTCACCTGCAGTAGTTCTATACGTTTGAATATCACCATAGTCAATCTGACCAGTATAAGAATTAATACAGAAGAAATCTCCAGTTGTACCATGATCAAAATACTTGTACCTTACAAAAACTGGTTTTGTTGGAGCCGTAATACCATCTTTCAGTACTAATTTGCCTTTTCCATAATAGTTATCTCTTTGACCTGTATCAAGTCTGAACAATGATCTCAGATCTTTACCATCTGAATCTTCTTCTCTTACGCGAATTAATTCAAAAATATCTGGTCGACCGAGTTGAAGTTCAGTTCCAACAACTGTACGAGTGATTGTTCTTTCTTGTATTGATTTTGTTCTAGGAGTAGCAGAGGCTTTACGAACGTACACATATAAATCATATGTTGTACTTGGAGTTAGGTTATTAAGAGATGCTGTAGTGGTACCATCAGGAGTTCCATTTACAAATGCAGTGGTTACAATGTTTCCACCTTGAGGAGCAATAATCCAATCAGAACTATTTGCAAAGGTTTCTCCACTTGCTGTCAATGCAGGAACAGTAGCTGTTCCTGCGCCAGTGGTAGTAATTTGAAGACGCCTTTGAGTTGTAAGAACAATATCATCAAGTGAACGCGAGCGTTCACGAGGAAGTAAAAACAGCAAATCATTTTTATCTACATCATATAAAATTGTTTTACCATTCGGTTGTTCCGGTTGAAAATAATCTGTAGAACTTGTACCAATTGCTGCTGCATCTCTAAAGTTATTAGTTCCTGTCATTTGAATATCAAAAATGTAATAACGATATAGATTGCCTGAATGTTCCGCAATTGCTCTTACTCGACACTCACCAATTTTACTTCCCGATGCCCATGTAGCATTATTACGAATATCAAGTTTAGCATAAGTGTGGATATCAGGAAGACCTAAAGCATTTGATGCATCAACGAGTACATAGTTACCATAAGCAGCCGCTGTTGGTTCATTGTTTATTTCAAGCGTGGTAACTGGTTTTGCAACTCTAATTTTTGAAGGTGCGTAGTGATGTGATCTATATCCATCAACTACAGCGGTGCCATCACTTACATTTGCTATAAGATGACTCTGTTCTGAATCTGCTTCAAAATTCAAAGTGAAAGGAGATACGATATAATCACCTGAATTTTCTTTAATTCTAGTAGCTACATGATCTCTTACTATGTCATAAGAATTATTAAGATCTACAACTCTATAGACAGCACCATCAACAATAGACATTACCGGAATAAAATTGTCATCGGCAGTAACATCTTTTTGATTCGCTATTTCTAATCTAATTCTTAATCTATCTGCACCAGGAGAAGATGTATTAGGAACAGCTCCTTGATTATCATAAAGTTCTTGCGTGTCATCTACAGTGATAATATCTTCAATAATTTTATAACCAACAATTTCTGAAGGATTGTCAATATATTTTGCTACAATAACCGATTGAGATTCTGTAAATACAAAGAACCCCTTTGCAAAATAAATACCTGATCCAATTGAAAGGCGAGTGCCAGTACCGACAGCAGGATTTGAGGTAGTATTTAACAGCTGTACGCGAAGAGTTGTTGAACCGTTTGTAATTGTTTCATCAGCAGCAAATCTTACAGTTCGAATTCCAGCTTGAGCCGCGGGACCATTTGTGTATGCTACGTAAATTGTTGCAGGATCACCATCTCCTGCAGGAACAACTTCAATAATACGAGCAGTAACGCCTGAAGTATTACCCGTAAATGTAGTACCTACTAAACTCGATGTATCACTTGGAAGACCATATGTTGCTGTATTCAATTTAACGAATTCATAACCAGTGTTTAGAATTCTTTCACCTGGCTTTACGACACCACCTTCTTTAAAGATATTAGAACCAAATCTTTTTATTTGTTCTTGAATAATAGTCTGCATTTGCGTAAGTTCACGCGCTTGCAGAGGTCGACCGCTGTTAAAAAGAATGCGATGGTAGCCGTCACTATCAGCAAAATCGTCTTTATATGTGTTACTTAGTGATCTCGAATTAAGTAGCTGTGCCATTCTTTATTCCCTTAGAACTGAATAATAACTTTTATGTCTTCGTTTTGTGCAGTGCTTCTATCAACAGGAGATCTATTATCAATAAACAATACTTCACCACTAGTAGGAAGAACTTCAGGTTGAATTAAAGCTGAGTCAATCACACCTTCACCACCACCATTTGTTTCTTCAATAAGCTCACCATCTTGGAAAGCTACAAAGCCTGTCGTGGTTGATTGATGGTAATAGAGAATGTTTGAATCAACTTCATCTATATATGCTCTTGCCAAAGTTGTTTGGCCTTCAATAATTTTATCCGCTGTAAAAGCTGTAATAACACTGCTCATTGTCATAGATTTTAGTGCATTACCAGTTGTTTGATTAAAGAGACTATTATTGTTATCACGAATATCTCTAATTAGACCTACTTGTCTAAAATCTTGGTTAATAATAAAATCACTGTCTGTGCCAAGTAATTCTGCATGGAACATAACAGATGAAGATTTAAGATCCTCACGAGGATCTCTACCAATACCAGAATCTGGACCTAAGACTGCTCGAGCAGTTGCGTTACGTGTAGCACCACCACCAGAGAATGCGATTGAAGGTGCAGTATAACCTGAGCCATGTCCTGCAATATCACCATTAGAACTGTCATTCATGCGAACTCTTACGACTTGTCCAGTCGCAGAATCAATTTCAACATTTACTCCTGCACCAGTACCGTTCGCGTCTGTAATTGTAATAGTAGGTTTACTAGTATAGCCTGCACCCCCATCAGTAATAATAACACTGAGAATTTCTCCTGGAGTGGCTGCATCTTGTACTTCTTTTTGTTTTAATTGGATACCCGTAGAGTTTGAGTCAGTACTTACTTGCAACTGTGTAGGCATAAAATTAGCAGAAACAAAGTTATTTGCTTTTTCTGCAGAAATTGTAAATAAAAATTTCCAAACATAACCATCAGATTCTCTACGCGAATCTATATTTGAATGCGTAGGTTGTACTGTCGATGGTACAGCAGCTCCGGTTCCATCTCTACCTGTTTCGAGACAAACATAGACCTGCCGATTTTCATTCATAACATAGTATGGTCGTGTCGGATATCCGCCCTGTTGATCATCGTACTGAGAGTAAATAGCACCTGATGACCAATTATTCCGAGGAACAACCAGTGAACTTGCTTCTACCTTTTTTACTGACTGAAGACTGTTTCGAAAAGCTTCAGTTGTTGTAGGTGTATTTGTTGGAGTTGGTACCGTGTCTGAAGAATCCCATTGTTCAGAACGACCGATACCAATATAATACTTACGTGTATCACCGGTAAATTGGTCAAAAAAGTCCTGCGCAATCTGTCTTCGTAGGGCGTCTGTTACAATTGCTGGCATTTTCTATATCCTATTAAGTACTAATCTGTGCACCAAGTGCAATTCTTCTATAATATCCTGCATCACTATCATATACTGCAAGGCAAGGTGCACCTGAATTACCGTCATTTACGAAAATGAAGCTACCGTGGTCTGGGAAATTAGGAACTGTAGCTACAGTGTATGTTCTCATATCAAGTTCTGTTGTTCTCGCTTTTACATAGTCTGAATCAACTGTATTTAAAACATCGGCTGAATCAAATGCTGTTCTAGGTAGAGAGAACCAACCGTCACTATCTTTAAAGTCAAAAGTATTGCTGCTGTCATTATAATGCATGGTTCCTTTTCCAACAGAACCACTATTTGTTGAATTATGACCTAGTTGTATGTAACCTGCTGGTGTATCTGAATCACCTATTCTGATTTGTGGTGCATTTTGATTAAAGTGTATATATTGTGCACCATCAATTGTAGCAAAATTATACTTTGGAGCTCTAAAATTAACAGCATCAGAATCAACAAATGAATTACCACCAAGATCCATAGAGTTTACAACTTTAATCTTAGCAGAAATTGGACGCCCGAAGCTAATATTAGATCCATCATTAGTAATTGATGTATCACCAAGATAGATAGTTTTTCCAGAAAGATACAAATCTTTCCATTTGTAATTTGAATCTCCAAGATCATATGTACTGTCTTGCCAAGGGACAACGTTTCCTCTTATAGCAAGCAATTTTGCATATATGTCAGAGTCATTTGCAGCTATACTTCTTTGTGCAACATAAGCAGAATCAACAAGAGCAACTGTCTTTGCAGAATCGAGTGCATTATCTCGAATTAGAATAAGTGTAGCACCAGAATCCATAGCTACACCGGTGCGCAATGCAATATAGTTTGAATCTACTGTTGAATTAATGATACCAATTGTTGCGGAATTAACAACAGAAGCAATATTAGTATCGAGAACAAGTGTACCACTTGAGTCAGGAAGAAGAATGGTATTATCTTTTGTAGGATCAACAACGCTTAGAGCGGTTTCAAAAGAATCAGCTGTAGTACCTTCAAAACTAATTTGGTTACTATCAAAATACACGCCATAACGAGCAGCACTGATTCCAGTGGTAACTTGTATTGCTCTTACATCAGTAAAGAGTTCGTCAAAGTTTTGATTTATTTTATTGCCGGCTGTTCTAAGATCATCACCAGTACCGTCATTACCGGTGGTGCCGACATTAATAATTTGCTTAGCCATATTAAATCCTACAAAATGAATTACTGTTATTTATAATAAAAGTTATTGACTGGTTACGTATTGACCTACAGTTTTTACACTAAATGGAGCAATGTGTCCATCATCAACATAAGGAACACAATAAGCATCATGCTGTCTAAGGTCCATAGTTTCGTATGTGTTATCGAATCTCATAGCTGATCCACCCGCTGAATCAGTAAATTCATCAAATGTAACACCCTTTTTCGGGAATCCGCCGAATTCATCTAGATTATTATACCATGTTGTAAAGTAAGCCATAGGTAAGGTGCCGGCAGAGTCATAAAATTCTGGTGTGCGTAATGGGTTCATTCTCTGTGGACATCCATCAGAATCTCCACCATCATCTGGAATAAGAATAGTAGTTTCGGCTTCTGGTGACAATAACATTTCTGCCACACTGATAACTTTTTCTCTAACATCTTCAGCAGGATTTGAAGATGCTGTCGTTATCTCTACATATCCTTCACCTTCAAGTACAGTTTGAGACCCTAGATAAAATCCTGAAGGATGTACGAATTTTCTGTATAACTCTTCCCAAGTACTTAAAGACAATGGAGACTTAATCATAATAGAAAGGATTTGATATAGAGCTCCATCAGTCAGAACCTTTGCTTGTTCTGGACCAATAGGATCGACACCTACATAAAGTATTGATTTTTTAGGATAGATAACTTCAATATCTTCTCCAAAAAATGCTCTAAAAAATCCTTCAGCTGAATAAAGAGAACCTTTTACTCGAAAAAAATTACCGAAATTTCTTAAGGCTTCACGAGGAAAAATAAATTGACTTTGAGAAATACCAAGAGCCATTTCATCAAAAACAAAATCTAGCCTTTGAAGTGTTGTGTCTTGTAGATCTCTTATAGTCCTAAGTTCGGCAATAGCGCCACCGAAGTTTTGATCTGAATCTAAAAATTCGTAATAGCCTTCAAGGAAAGAGACAAGATTTGGATAAGTATCAGCAAAGTATTCAGGCAGTACTTCATGAACTAAACTTTTGCGAAAGTTAGGTTCAAATCTTAAAAAATCTCTTTGTGTTTCAAATGTAGCCATTATACGTTAACTTTAAGTGATGGTGTTTGTCTGTCTGTTCTTGCTGTAGCGGAGGATCTACCTGCATCTAAAACCAATATGTAATTACGTAGAGGTTCAATTTTACCATCATCTTGTGGTAGTACATTAATTTTTACATAAGTATTGCCACTAATTACCTGTGACGGATTAAATCCAGTAAGAGTTACTGTTCCATTTTCTGGTGAATACCCGCCGACATTATCAAGCAATACATTACCATCTAGATCAAAAATCTGTAATGTTGAAGATTTTAATTTATTCTTGATCTGTGCAGCTACTCCATTAAATTCAAATGTATCAGACTGAATTCTATGGAATACGTCATCAGGAGATGCTATTTTTACTGGATAATAAAGAGTGCCGGTATTAGAAATATTAAGCGTAACATCAAATCTCATTTGCACTTTTACATCAATATCGTTAGATAGAATTGATTTATCGAGTGCATCAATCTCTGTCATAAGATTTGATTTTCTAAATATCTGTCCGAAATCTCTCAGATTCTGATTAAAATATGTACGAATATAATTATACACTTGAGTTTCCATAGCACCCAATGTTAAGCCAGTAAGACCTGGATCAAACTGAAAATTATCATTGAGTTCAATGTAAACATATTGTGGATCTACGAATTTAGTATCAATTGACATAACTGAAAGATTTGTAGTATAGTTATTAACAATAGCATCTTTTACTGCTTGTTGAACAGTTGCAGAAGTGCCAGATTTAAAGTTAATAGAAACAAAAACTTTACCATAGTCAATAGGAATATTTTCGTCTCCACTCCAAACAGAACATGATGATACTTGTGGAAAATTAGATTCAATTGCTGCTTTATAATCTAAAGAAGTTACGAGTCTCTTTTGAGATGCAAATGCAATAGGAGCTAATTGACGTATTGATTCGATTGATTGCTTTGCATCTCCACCACTTGATTCTGTATCAGTAGTACAACTAACAGTATATTCAACTCCATTAACTGTAATTCCTGTTGATGGATTAAATATCGTGCCATTATTAGCATCTGAGCCTGAACTTGACAGATATGTTACTACAATTTTTTCACCGGGTTCTGGTGATTTTCCGAACGAAATACCATCACCAAAGTTTAATTCATAAAACCCATTTGGTGATTCATGCAGTGAGAAGTGCGTAGAGTTTTTATCTACTTGAATTGCCAAAGAAAGAGGAGTATATGAAACAAAATCATTTGAACTTACAGAAGAGAATACTGCAACATCTGCTGTTGATGTATCAATAGTTTCATCTGGAATAATATACACCTGTCTTTCTGCTTTTTCGCCAGCAATAAAGGTTTTAGTTTTTTCCACACCTTCATAGATAGGAATAGCGGTTGCATCGCTTGCTGTCTTAAAAACATAAAGACCGGTACCGTCATCGCTTGCATATATTGTTTCTCTTGTTCTAAATGTATAAGTAACACCGTCAATAGAACTTGTAAACTGTTTTCCTGCAGTAATTTCAAGTTTAGGTGGTCTATTAGATACACCCGATAAATTTACAGAAATATTAACTAAGGCTATAGCAGCAGTTCGAGATCTTACTTGATACCCTAACATTTGGGCATGAGATACAACTGAACTTCTTAGTTGTGCTGATGTAAGAAATGATTCATTAAGGGCAAGGTTAGCCGTTAATCCATTTACATGAGTATTGTATGCTAATACATCAAGAACGTTTGACAGACCTGAAGCCTCGAAGTCATAACTTGAAAATTCAGCCTTTGCTTTGAAATGATCCTTTAATCGTGCTTTAATATTATTAAAATCGAGATCTGAGGATTTTACGGTGCTTGTAGCCATCTTATCTTAACCTTGTCAGTGTTAAATCTAATACAACCAATTCAGATGTACTTAATACTTGAAATTGTACTGTAACAACAACTTCATTTCTTTGTGGATATAGATTAGCATTAACACTTAGAACCTGAGCTCTTGGTTCATACTGATCCACTGCCTGAATAATTTTATCAGCCATTAAGTCAACATCAATATCGGTATCTAATTCAAAAAGAAAATCATTTAGGTTACCACCGAATTTCATGTTAAAAGGTTTTTCTGTGTAATTCGTAAGCAATAAGTTTTTCACAGACTGTTTTACATCTGCTGCATCTGTTTTTTTATACAGGTCACCAGATGGTTTTGGAGTAAAAGTCAAATCGATATCAGTATAAGTTTGTTGTTGCGCAACAACAAAAGGCTTAGTACCTAGATTACCGTCTTCAATAGAAAATGCTTTACTTACTGCCATAGTGTAACTATTTATAACCTTTTATAAGCATTCGATTAACTCATTTGTGCTTTGTACAAAGTTATTGAATCTTGTTTCTATTTGATTTGTGAATGTAGCCTGATAATCACTAGATACTTCTGGCATAATAAGAATGATTTGTGCAGTAAGAGAATTATCTGGATTAAATGTATCATAGCTTAGTATCATCTGACCGAACTGTAAAGAATCTTTCCACCAAACAGCTAGATCAAATGTTTTCTTAAAATCAATTTTACCGGTGCGGTCTCTTAATTCATATACAACACATCTTCCTTTTGCTTTAAGATCATTAATTCCATTTGCAGTGACTTTTTCATTTGCATATGGTCTATAAATTCCTTCTGCAACAATGAGTCTATGCTCACTAAACTGATTTTGATCTATCATAATAGATCTATTAGCATTAGCATTCAACAAAAGATTACGAGCAATCTCAGTTCGCTCGGCATTTGTAATTACATGATCAAAAGTAATTGAATCACCATACCCACCTAAGTATCTTGCTATTGTAATACCTTGTGATAATTCTGTTCGAGATGATATATTTCCGGTAGGTTTATATTGTTCGAAAATGCGCACTTCTCTTTGACCTGATGTAACAGCTCCTTTAAATCTCTTTGCTTCTCCACCAGGATTTTTTCCTATAATATTTTTAGAAACTGCTCTCCGTACAGTCGTTGCAGCTGCTTCAATTCTATCGATATCTTCAGGTATTGCATTTGCAAATGAAGAAGATAAAATTCCTTCTGCTAACATAGCACCCACAAATGTTTCATTTTTTTGATTAAGTTGATCTCTTAGTTTAGATCTTGCTTCAGGTGTTGTAAGTGTTCTATCAGAAACTCCACCATAGTCTGCATCACGATTAATCATATTATAAAGTGCATTGCCCGGATCAATGAGAACTTCTCGTACAGCATTATCATGATTTGCTAGATAATCAG
>Ga0181577_10004755_pt1 | contig 10455 bp, 17 predicted proteins | sample 101ome_21_FD_132468 | JGI IMG/M metagenome (GOLD analysis project Ga0181577, IMG submission 132468) | Coastal salt marsh microbial communities from the Groves Creek Marsh, Skidaway Island, Georgia - 101413BT metaG (megahit assembly) | ecosystem: Environmental > Aquatic > Marine > Intertidal... | reverse complement strand
CTGATGGGTAGTCGCAGAACCTCCTTCGTGCATCTTCCTCAACTTCTTTGGCTTTTTTGGCAAGGGAACCAACTCCTGCTGTGAAATTTTTTACTGCTCCTTCCACAAATGATTGTGGAAAATTTTCTCCATTTCTATCCTGAAAAATTTTGTTGAAAATTTCTGAAAAATTCTGTTGAAAAATTTCCTTGGAAATAGGTTGAAAAATATTTTTGGAAAAGTTTATAAAATTTTCTTGAGTTTTCATTCGCCATCCCATAGGTCCATTGAAATCTTATCGAAACACATGCTACAAATTTCAATGGTAGAAATATGACGGGCATAGAAACCCTCGCAACTTCCACATACATCGAAATATGGGATGCTTTTCTTACTCTCCATAGTCATATTCGCTTTCCTCTAATCTCTCATACCATATATTTGAGCACTCTGTTGAACAAAATAGTGCGTCTTCATCAATCTGACAAAGGCAGTTTCCACATACGTTTGACATTTTAACGACACCTCTCACACCTTTTAATAATATTACCAAACCCGTAGAATTGTTGTCCACATCCCTCACAGGTCTGGATATCTGTCATACTAATATCCTCCTGCGATGTAGACTCTACAATTGCCACACTTTAGTATACCATCAATGTCGATGTATTGATTTGGTTTCTGCCGCTTGTTCAGGCAATCACACCTGTCCCATTTCCACCCCTCAGAACGCTCCTGACGGACTTTCTTGCGGGTCTTGAGGTAGTATAGCACCCTCATTTGTAACTCCTTACAAGCATTTCTATCTCCGCTTTTGCTTCCTCGTCCCAGAAGGGAAGTGCTGGGTTGGGTGACCGCCTAAACATATCAGGAATAGATAGATGTTTGCTATTTTTTTCGATGTTTAAGGCGTAGCACAGGTTGATAAAAGACTTACGAACCATGTTTTCCATTTCCATTGCCTGTTGCTCTACAGGTGAAAACTGCACAAGTTTTAGTTGATACAACGTTGCAAAAGGTATGGCGAGGTCGTTTGCCTTAAAAAATTCTTTCCATTCTTCACTATCTTCTTCTAACTTATATTGATAGTTGATAGACAGGTCTGCCAATAGTTCAATCTGTTTCCATAAACTAATCATTTTTTCCTGCTATCCGTCTTGTAGAATCCACTACCGTTGAAAGTTGCGGGGGTAGCCTGAGGCACACGCCGCATGAAGTGGTCATCACACATATAACATTGAATGATAGGGTCTTCATTCATCGAATGCTCTAACTCTCTGTCTGCTCCACAGTCAGAACAACGATAAACATATTTAGGCATCTTGAAACATACCTTCCAACATAGAAATAATTCTATCTCTATTGGGAACGTCAACGTTTTCCATAACATCTCTCAAAGCATCATTATATCCCTTTGAATAAGCGAGGTGCTTTAATAGAATGTCGTTAATCTCATATGGGTCTTGCTTAAAATCGTATGTCATGGTGCTATTATACCTTATCTCGTGTGTTTTGTCAACTACTTGATACCCCATAGGGTTGGGAAGATATCTCGTAGACGTTTTCCAAAACTATTTGGTTTGTCATGTGTGGTCATTTCTTCATCCCACACACCTGCTACGATCTCTTCCACGGATGGTGCGTCTGCTTCGATAGGTGGTGCCTGTTGCCATACCTCTTGTGCGATCTCTTCCTTTGTAGCGGCATCGGCATGGTCCCATACTGCGTTTGCATTGTCCTCTGCTGTAGGCACATCGGGGAAGACAATCTCTTGTGCCTCTGGTGCTTGATTCCACACTTCTTCTGCGATATTCACGGGCTTTAGTTCCTCTCCATATGTGCCTGCTGTATTGTGGTCTATTAGTTTCTCTTCCCATACTGCCTGTGCCGTTGCCTTGGCGGTATCCTCAATGCTATCACCAGAGGCAAGCACCTCTGTAGGTACAACGAGAGCACCGACGTTACGCTGTAGAATAACGTTGACGGTGTGACCAACGGTAGGAGTAAACATAGTCTTCTCTGCATCAGTAGAATACAACTCACCCAAGATAAATACTGTGTAGTCCTCGTTGAGTGCTGTGATGAGCCAACCCTCAAGGTTATTCACAAAGCAATAGTAACCTAACTTGATGCCGCCACCAATGTCGTTGCCACCAATAGACTCGGCAAAGGCGGGAATGTATTGTGCGTTGCCCTGCAATACCCAACGCTTCCAGGCAGAGTAAAGTTCGACGGCAGTTACAACAGTAGGGTCACCTGTATGACCAATGGTAATGATCTTATTAGGACCATCAAAGGTAATGTCTGGTGACATTCGCTCTATTGTAGATCCACCGATGCCTTGAATTCTCATAGTAACTCCTATTATACCACTTTCTATGGGAAGAGTAGGGGGTCGTTTTCATACTGTCGGTCAAATATTTGTTGGATAGGAATCTCTCTGTTGCCTACCATCTCAATGTTTTTCAGAAAAATATTCTGATAATCTAATGCGATAACTGCTATGTCAACTGTTGGGTTTTGTGCTGCGTCAATGCCCGTGATGAACTGCCCACCTTGAACATCCTCGTCCCCTGCGATTTCGATTTGAGTACCGCCCCTAAATACCCTGACCTCCGAACCATCGACCAACCCAGTTAGTTTCAGTTGTACGCTATTCACAAAGTCAATGGGGCCACCTGTGGAAGTGCCTGCGTTAGAGCCAACGAGGTTGATAGTCACAGGGTTGTCAGCATTTACGTCGGTAGTGTTGCCACTAAACTGTAGGTCATTGAATGAGATGGTGCCTGTTGCGTCCGTGTGGATAGCAACGTTATTAGAAATAAAGTTACAAGACTCAATGGTAGTGTCATTAGCAAAGTGGAAAGCAGCCCGTGGTGCTTCAATGAAGTTGCAGTTCTTAATAACGTGACTGCCTGGAATGAGTTCGCCATTCACAGCAAATGTATTACCAAAAAAATTCCCTGTACCTTTATCTAGGTTTAGATTAGAACGGAAGTTGGAGAAGGTGCAGGCATAAAGATTAACATTGGGTGAGCCATCTGTGCGAACCTCTGCGTTTACGATGTTCTCACCAGAGGGGTCATCGAATGATGCTACGTCAAAGGAGGAACCAGAGCGTCCACCATTACCTGACTGTACCCCAAAGTTGACGGTAGTGTTTGTACCTGCAAAAGTAATGCCAAACTTATTAGAAGCATTAGCATTGTATCCAAAGTGGTTGGGGGAAAGCAAAACAACATCGTCAACAAACTTATTGAAGTCAAAGGGTTGTGAGGAAGAAGAGGGAGACAAGTAGCGGTCAGTAAGAAACACCACGTTCTCTCCTTGACTATTGAATGTTGTAGCAGAGGGGCCACCTATTTGTATCTTACCTTTGACAAAGATAGTGCCTGCCTTTTCTGTAATGATACCCCATCTGTTTAGTCGTGCGTCATCGAATGCTACTGCCGCAACCTCTGCAAACCCAGAGGTAGTGTCGGTTGTCCCTGTCACAGTAAGCGTGCCACCAATAGCGATCTGGTCGATGCCAATGTTGTAACCCTTTGCCTGTGTGGTGGTGGTAATAGTGGCACCGAAATAGTTTACGTTAGAAACATCAAGACCACTACCATTAGTAGAGGTAGGTACAGCGGCAACAGGGTCAATGACAAAGCACTCCCATCCTTCTGTAGGCTTGTTGTAGTCAGAGCCATACACATGGTAGGAGTTGTAGTTGTTAGAAGATGAGCCGATAATGATTTCCTGTCCACCCTGTACGATAGAGTTAAGCAAACCAGGGGTAGAACAACGCACCCAAATATAAATAAGTTGCCCTGCATAGGTGGTATTGAAGTTGTAGGGGCCACCTGTAAAGGCGGCACCCTTACGAGAGTTGTTACCTGAAACAGCACGAGAGATACAGTTGTTACCTTGGACGTAGTAGTCAGGCTCTAGGGCGAAACCACCACCAGAACCGATGTTGCCCCAGCCTGTTTCGCTTTCTGCGTCGGCAACAATAGTAAAGTTGTCTGCTACGTTAAGAGGCATTCTCGCTTGTCTCCTTGATGTAATTCGCTACGGCCTCACTTGCTTGCACCCTTGCGTCATTCACTTCTAGAGATAGTTTATTTACTTCTTCTTGTAGGTCAGCAATCTGTTCTACATAGGTAGCGATGATAGTATCTTTGCGGGAGTTTTTCTCTTCACTTTTATTAAGTAATACTTTGTAGGACTCAATAGTGGAGTTCATGTTGTCGATCTTTTCCCATAGGAAATCAATCTTCTCTGCGTCTGTCTTGGTATCTAGGTCATCATTAATAATATTCATAGCCCTATTATACCACGCTTCCCTTGTAAAGTCAAGGCTTATGGGTTGTCGTAGTTACGCTCTAGTGGAGCAACAAGAGACAGAGCGTTTTGCTTGGATCGGGTCATGCCTACCAAGTTTGCTCGCACATACTGTCCTGTGTTGAGACCAATAGAAATACCCGTTACGTTTACGTCTCCACCAGGGGGAGCCGCAGGTACACGACCACCTTGGGTATTACCATCGTAGTCATAGGTACGAGAGATCTGAGGGGCAGTAACCGCACCAACCATCTGTGCAGCATCAGCATCCTCAACGATAATAGCGTTGTCTTGTCCCCAGTTAGCACCGCTTGGTGTGTTGGTGTAGTAGACCCAGTATTCTGAGTCAGGGTCATTGACAAGGTTGTCGTTGAAGTTGAGCACGAGGACTGCAACGTATGGGTAAGTGTGTGGGTTCTGGTCACATGCTGTGAAGACCACGTTGTTCTGGTCGGTGGCATCAAAGTTTTCGATAAATACACCACCACAACCACCGCAGGGGTTATTGACGTAGTTAGTATGTAGTACGTCACCTACCCAGTAGAGTAGTTGGTCTGCGGTTGTACCGATGACCTCACACCCTGGCTCTGCGTTGATGTTTTCATTCTGACGCAAGGCGTACTGGACAAACTCATAAACTTTAGAAAGTCGCTGTCCGTTGCCATTGATGATGACACCAAACTGCTGGTCGCCACCACTAAGACCGCTAATGGTCTGGTCTGTAGCGTAGTATGAAATGCTCATACCGCTGTATGGTGGCTTGTCGGGTGGATACCCTGAGCCGTCGGTGTCAATGTCTGTGTCTGGAACGCCAATGTTAAGGTCGTCGCCAGTAGATAGTGGGAATCGGTAAGCAATGGAGTCCATCAAGGTTACACCAATGTCATCAATGCCTGCGGAGGCATAGGTTTGTCCTGATTCACGAACAAACATCTCAAAGTAATCACGGTAGTCAAAGTCAAATGTTCCGTCACCGTTGTCATCCTTCAACACCTGTACGGCCTGGTTGACCTGGCCTGTAAGTTGGAAGGAGACAATGCCTGGTGAGGTTGGTCCCTGGTAGTAGTAGATCTGGTCGTCAGCCTGGATATTACCCAAGCCAATGATGCCTGACCACTTCTGGGTTACGTTGCCGCTTCCATTACGAACGGTCCAACCAGCGGTACGGACGAGGTAGCGGGAAGCATCATCTGCAAAGTCCCACCCATCAATAAATTCGAAAGACTCATCGGTAATAGGCACCATAGGGAAGGGGAATGCGGGGAGGTTCTTATTAAATGGGTCGTTCTTCCACTCTTCCTTAAGCATAGAGTAGATGCTCTTCAAGGTTGCACCATCGTCAGAGAGGTTGCCTACCTTGTTAAGTTTAATTGTCTTTGCTGCGGTGTCAATAAACACCTCTGAACCACCGTCGCTTGCGGCATCGTTCAGAAAGTCTGGGTCAACGATAAGTGCCATTTAGTTAATCCTCCAATAAGATGTTATTATTATACCATACCTTTACTGCGGCCCATAGATATATGTGCGTCTATCGTCCCACACAAAAGCAAAATCATCTGTGCCCTCACTCCACACCACAGCGGTATGGGGTCCAGATTCTACCACTCTCTTGATACGCCATAGGGGTGCTTCATCGGGAGTACCTGGGGTAGCCTGACCAACATAGGTAATGCCTACGTCAGCATCATCAGTATCTACTCTAACTGCTAGTTGCATCTCTTCATCCTCCCAAGTATCTATGTAGATTATATCACGGATATTAACTTTGACTATTTGCTCATCCATGATGGCGGTCACGCCATCGTCGGGTATAATGATATTTACATTACCCTCCCCTTCACCAGGGGTATTGTTTTCCCCACCTGTAACAACGTAGACAGGTTCTTCAAAGTTAATGACATGTCCACCATACTGCACATCATCAATGGCTTCACCTTCATTGATAATAACCTGATAAATGTCGGTATTGACATTGGTTACTTCTTCGGTATTTTCTACAACAATGTCGCCGTTATTTTCTACTACCTGCCCTTCGGTGACATACACCACTTCTTCGGGGGCTACAGCCTCAGTTTTTTCTTGTATTACATTTACCTTGGTCATAGCACACCTGGGTTAACAGTTAAATTGCCCTCCAACAATCTATCCTTTTTATCGGCGGGTGAGGTAAGTTCTAGGTTCCAGATGTATACACCTGTAGGCCAGGTGTCGGTGGTAGCCCAAGGCACGGTAGCATCAATGCGGTTGCCTGTGACGGTGACGGTTCCTTCTGTCGTGCCACCAGAGGTAGCGATGTTCATAAGAAAAGTGGTAGAGGAATATGATTTCTTTGCCGCCATTTGCACATGATATCCAGTAAGGTCGATAGGGTTATTTGCCTCGTCATATAGTTCAAACCTTTTGGCGAGGGTAGTGCCCTTAGGCAACACGATATTCAACACACCTGGAATCATGAGTCCATTATACCATAGATATGCTCTTCAAGGTAGTCATATAGCATAGGAGACTTGTCTGCTATCTCCTGCCATTGCTCCTTCATCTTATCGAATACTGCTTTGTTGTGTGCGGCTGCTTCCTTGCCGTTGCCATTCAATGTGGTAGTAAACTGAGCACGCCACTCATTGACAAAGTTATATCCCATGCCCGTAGCAATCATAGCCTCACCCCTGTTGGGGAAGTGCGACCAGTCTCTCATAAATTTCTCTGTAAATTCAATACCAGGCCACGTTCTCTTAGCACAGTCCCGCCAGTAGGGGGTATCGGAGCGAGAGGTCATAGCATAATGTAAGAATAAGAAACGAGCAAACTGGTCAAAGAATCTAAATGTTTCTTCGTTAAACATCTGCTTATCAAAGTCAGTCACCCAATCCTTTTGCAACACATCAAGAAGATAGAATAGTGTTTCGTGTACGGTAAGCAAACCATTTGATTCCAATGGCTCTAGAAAGCCAAGGGCCAAACCAATGCCTACAACATTCTTTACGAAACCTCGCTCGTGAATGCCAGTACGCATTTGTATCGGTCTAAACTCTAACTCATCTACCTCTAGGTTGGTGCGGGGCACAACCATAGCATCTGACATAAGATAGTTTTTAAACTCTTGCAAGGCTTCCTCATCACTTACATACTTATCTGAATATACATAACCTGTGCCTAAGCGTGACCACAACGGAATGTTCCAACACCAACCATTACCAATAGCGGTGCAGTTAGTAAAGGGCTCCAACTCCTTTTCTTTATCGACATAGGGCACAGCACATGCCCACGCTTTATTGTTGGGCAACTTGTCGGAGTAGTCAACAAATGGCTCCCCCATAAACTCACCCAATAACAATGACTTAAAGCCTGTGCAGTCGATAAACAAGTCTCCTTCTATTTCCCCTTCGCTTGTTACTAGTGCTTTGATGTAGCCATCCTCATCTGTGCGTGCTCCTGTCACATCGGCTACAATGTGTTCGACACCTTCGCAATGGTTTTCTTTGAGATATTGCCCAAAAGCAATAGCATCAAAATGATACGCAACACTTAGGTCGCTATTCATACCTGGGCTTTGCTCTACATACTTACCTTCCTTAAACGCAAGGGCAGCACTAAAAAATGTATCCACATAATCATCAGCGGGTAGGTCATAAAAATACTTCACACTATGCCAGTCATAAAAAGGATCAAAGTTCTCATATTGTGCGGTCCCAAACGGGTAGTGAAAAGGTTTATCCGACCATCCACTAAACTTAATGCTATGTTTATATGATGCATTTGTGCGGGGCATAAAATCTTTATCCTCTATGCCAACAAACTTTCTCCATCTGTTGATATGTCCAAGGGTAGACTCTCCAACACCAACCAGGGGTACATTCTTTGATTCGATTAGTTTAATTGATTTGTGCGGCAGACCCTTTCTTAGGGTCGCCGCCGTCATCCATCCCGCACTTCCCCCACCTACGATAACAATTTTATTTGTTTGCATTGCATCCCCATGTTGCATGGGTTATGCACCATACCTCGTTTTGTGGCTTTGCTTTTGTGGGGCCTTTATAACGAGGGACGACGAGGGTTTCGCATTTATCCAATTTGATCTACCTCTATTGTATGGCGGGTATTTGGACATGTGGGGTCATCACACCATTCATGGTGCTTTAGGACCTTGTTTGTACTGGTCTCCCGCCGATCGTCTTCGACCATTATCTTCAATGCCGCCGCTATTACGATCAAGGAGCGAGCAATAGATGCCTCTGCCTGCCCTGCGTCTGCGAATGTCTGTGCTTTCTCTAGGTTACTAGCCATCAATCAACCAAACCACACCAAAGACAACGGCAACCCATAGTGCGATGATGCCTGCTGTCTGCAAACGATACTTCCATTTCCACATTATGCTTTCACCAACTCTTCCATCAATAGACTTGCTTCTTCATACCCTGGCACTTTGGTGACAGGGATGCCTAGTTCTTCGGCTACCCCGCAAACTCCTGGGTGGTCATCAAAGACATGCACGATATTCCAGTCCTGCATAATCTTCTTAAACCTATCTTCTTTAAACTCTGGGGCACTCCTGCGGTCACCCTTACTACGCATCATCAACACATCGTAGTCAATGTGATTACGCTTGAGCCATGCGGCAGTTTCTTCATGCCACTCAACATTACGAGAGGTCAGGAGGATAACATGCACGCCACGGAATTGATAAAGGTGAAGCATGGACAACACTTCTAACTTTACTTTAGCCTTTCCAACCGCTGTATGAAATCCCTTCCAATCCCTAGGGCTATCAGGACGATGGACAAGGTGATGAAGAAACTCATCAACGTCAGCAAGAGTCCCGTCGATATCGAATATGACCGCATCTCTCATTATAACCTACTTCCACAGCAGGCACAATGTCCTGCCTTGTATTTGCTTTCTATTCCATGATCGCCTTCTTCACATCGGTTACAATGCCCGACACGCTCGTCAGCGAATATGTCCCAGAGGGTGCGTCCCTCTTCTATCTTTGCCATGTTACTATTATACCAAATACCCTTTCGGTTGTCAAGAGCGAGTGAGCAGAATCGAACTGCCGATTAGACCTTGGCAAGGTCTCGTGTTACCTCTACACCACACTCGCATATATTATTCTACTTCTTCTTCCATCATAAAAACTAACTCTACATTATCTTCGTTATTGTAGATAACTTTACATTCTATGTCTAGTTCACTCAGACCTGTGATAATGGTAGAAGTTGCGTAGGTGTAGTCATCAATATCTTCTACGATAACATTACCGTATTTAGTCTTTATTGTGTCTCCTAGTTCTACCGCATAAACAGGGAAGAGTTCTGTTGCCTCAATCATCTAAGTCCCATCCTAAGTCGTCTCTGCCATACCGCAATATCCAAGCGGCATGTAACATGCCTTTGTTGAACCACTCTGTTTCTGTGTCAAAGTCAGGTATCTGTCGCAACTGTGCTTGCTCTATCTGGTCTGCGAATCGCTCCCGCCAGAACTTCTCAATCTCATCGTTGAAGTCCCAGTCTCCTGACTCTACCATGATGTTCATTACAACTGCAAGTCCCAAGCATCCTCTGGTACATCGTGGCCCATCTTCACATGCTCTTGCAGATGCTTGATGTAGTTGTCTCTATACCTTGTTGTCCAGTCAAACGTTGTTTTACCACCGCAACAAGATAGGTATTGCCTGTTATTTATTGTTGTAATTTTAATAATACAATCATTGCAAATAAAGTGAGGTGCTTTTGCAAAGGTAAAAGCACTTACTCTTAAGTTATCTACAGATACAATAACGTCTGATACGCTATCATATACATCATTCATATCATCTAGCATTCCATGCCTCCATAGTAATAGGGTATTGCCCCTGTACGAATGTTGCTACAGCATTAGCATACTGGGTTATTTCATCCTGTGCCGTTTCGCCTTGCCGCAGTTCCAAGAAACTTAAAATAGCATTTAGGGAAGCAGTCCAACGCCAACGCACATACATGGAATAGGCAGGCAAAAACATCCGTGCCTGCTCTGGTGAGATGCCTCGTGCCATTGCATCATCATACAACTCAAGGCTCTTCTGTGCGTGGGCCTGCAATAGTTTGGTTGCGATAACACCTGTGTCTTTGCTTACAGGTGCACCGCTTCCTTGCTTGCTGTGGTGTGCCT
>Ga0181577_10004748_pt1 | contig 10462 bp, 9 predicted proteins | sample 101ome_21_FD_132468 | JGI IMG/M metagenome (GOLD analysis project Ga0181577, IMG submission 132468) | Coastal salt marsh microbial communities from the Groves Creek Marsh, Skidaway Island, Georgia - 101413BT metaG (megahit assembly) | ecosystem: Environmental > Aquatic > Marine > Intertidal zone... | reverse complement strand
GAGCTTGATCGCGGAATTGCTACGTGATGCTGAATTACCTGTATGGGGCAGCAATCGACCTTCGGTCCTTTTTTGGATAGCGAAAGAATCGGGTGGACAGCGAGAGGTTGTTGGCGAAGCAAGTCTCGGGGCATTTGCTCAATCTATACGGCAACAAGCCGGCGTTCGCGGGGTACCGACCTACTTTCCACTCTGGGATCTTGAAGATGCTGGGACGGTGACCCCTTCAGAAATTTGGGGGCGTTTTCTGGACGATATCGAGGCCGCCTCGGAACGATATTCACCCGATAAAATTCTTGTTGCGCGTGTGGAACAGCGCTATGCCGGGCAGTGGCACGTGGATTGGTCGTTTGGTGGCAATGGTGATTGGCGCGTAGGGACTCTCTTGAGCGAATCTCAATCAGAGGCGGCTGTTGCTTTAGTGAATGAAATTGCTGCCCTTCTGAGCGCCCAATATGCCGCGTCCTCTTCGAAGAATGCGATCAGCTTGAAAGTCGAGGGCATCTCGTCGATTGCAGCGCTAGCGAACGTTGAACGTTATCTCAATCGGTTGTCTTCGGTACTCAATGTTCAATTGAGAGCTGTGAAAGGCGATCTAGTCACCTTTGAGCTTAGTACGGAAGGGGATTTGCAGCAGCTCGTGGATTTAATGGCGTTGGATCGTGATCTGATGTTGCTCAACCAGGATTTGAGGTCGGGCACGCTTTGGTATCGGTGGAGTGGGGAGGCGAATGTTCGGAACTAGCCGAGCTCGCCTTACAATTGGATTGTTGGCAAGGCGTTGCGCTTGCCGACTCGCTGACAGCCTGTTGGGGCTGCGCGTGGTGTGTTGGGTTGATCCCGAGTTAAGCAACAGTTAAACCACAGCTAAACCCCAGGAAGACAAGTTCATTGAGTTGGTGATTCTGGGTTTATGGTGGTGGCGCCGAACCCAGATTGAGGGCGTGCACTCCTAAGTGCGGCCTGATGTGAAAGCATTGAAATGTGGGCGATGGATGAGCGCGTGCAGAGATAAATAGATTGTCTACAGGGTTGGATCGCTCCTTATTTTTCCTCCCGGGAAGGATTCCAACAGGTAAGCAAGGCAAGAGAAACACAAGGCAAAAGTTATGGACAACGAGCCAACGTTACACAAATCGATGCAGTTATCAGGCAGGGCCTACCTGATCACTGGCCTGATGGTTGCCGTATTTTTGTGGTTGCTCAGCCCCATCTTGACGCCGTTTTTCCTAGGCGGATTGATCGCGTATTTGGGTCACCCAGTCGTGGACCGGTTACAAAGCAGAGGACTGAGCCGTGTTGTGGGTGTTTTGGTGGTCTTTCTTCTTGTGATGCTTATGGTGCTCGGACTGATGCTGATGGTCTTGCCCCAATTTATAGCCGAGCTCGGTGTTTTGCTTCAGAAAGTCCCGTTGATGCTGGATTGGGCGGGTGATCAATTAGTATCGAGGTGGTCTGGTTCGTTCGGAGATGCCGTCGGCGCGTCGGTCAATGTTCAAACACTCAGCGGCTTGGTCACCGATTGGGGACATGTACAGAGCTTGCTGATGACCGGGTTGCGAGAACTGTTTAGTTCGGGGGCGGCGGTGCTCAGCACGCTCGCGACGCTCGCCTTAACGCCCGTGGTGGCGTTTTATTGGCTGCGGGATTGGCCGTTGATGGTGACTCAATTACAGCGATTTGTCCCGCAGACCTCGTCGGCAAAGGTCCAAGTGCTCGCCACCGAGTGTGACAGTGTCTTGAGCGGATTTTTCAGAGGGCAGCTGATGGTGATGATCGCGCTTGCGGTCATTTACTCGGTTGGATTGAGCCTATTGGGACTCAAAGGTTCACTCGCGATTGGTGTAGTGGCGGGACTTTTTAGTGTGGTGCCTTACTTGGGCACCGTCATTGGTTTGCTGATTGGCGTTTTGGCTGCCCTCTATCAATTCCAGGATGTGCTGCATCCTTCCCTGGTGCTTGCCGTATTTTTGGTAGGTCAGCTCTCAGAGGGCATGCTGCTCACCCCTTGGTTAGTGGGTGATCGCATTGGTCTTCACCCGGTCGCGGTGATTTTCGCTCTGATGGCTGGAGGGCAACTTTTTGGCTTCGTGGGCATTCTGATCGCTTTGCCGGTGGTCGCTGTGCTGGTGGTTGCAGTGAGACATCTGCTGCTTGATCGGCTGACCTTCGAACCCAGGCCCGGCGTGGAGAATGAGTCAAGCGCGACGTCTTCAGACGCCGCCTCAGACGGTGTTGTCCAGGCGCCAAATCCTCGGCCTGAGGATTGAGTCGGTCGCCCCCATGACTGAGCAACTGATTCTACAGCTCCCGCTTAGGCGACGTTGGACGCCGGAGCGTTTCGTAGGCGATGCGCTGCAGGATCTGCTGTCAAGCGCTGAGGCTCTGCATTGGATCGATGGCCCGGAGAGTGCCGGGAAGTCGCACCTTTTGGTCGCATTGTGTCAGCAAGCGGAGCGGGAGAATCGCTCGTCGATTTACATTGATCTCGCAGTGACTGAGGGGGCTGAGGCGCTCACCGCCATTCACCAAGTCGAAGTGATTGCGCTCGACAATGTGGATCGAGTGCTTGAGCATCCTCATTGGGCTTTAGCGCTTTACGGGCTGATCAACGATCTTCATCAGCAGGGCCAAGATGTCAGAGCTTATTGGGCGGCAAAAAAACCTGCGTCCGATTTGAAGTTTGCAACAGAGGATCTGGCATCGCGTTGTCGGGCGATGTTGCCCCACTCATTGAATGTGTTGGACGATGATCAGAAAGTAAAGGTGTTGCACCGAATCGCCGAGGATGAGGGGTTTGAGCTGCCACCTGCCGCGGCCCGTTATTTGATTGAGCGATCGACCCGAGACCTCACCGCGTTGGCGCAGGTCTTGAATCAAGTGGCTTCCGCGAGTCTGCGAGATAAACGAAAGGTCACTCTGCCTTTGGTGCGGCAAGTGATGGCTCAACAACGATGAAGGTCGTCCTAACGGGGGGTGGCAGCGCTGGGCACGTAACCCCCAACATCGCCATCGCCGAGCAATTGCGTGATCGAGGGGACGAAGTGAGTTACATCGGCTCCCGCCACTCGATGGAAGCCACGCTGGTTCGAGACGCTGGCTTGCCGCTCACCCAAATCGCCTCAGGAAAACTTCGTCGGTACTTTGATTGGCAAAACTTTACCGACCCCTTTCGAATTCTCCTGGGGATATTGCAGGCGCTTGTTGCTTTACGGCGTCTGCGTCCCGATGTGATTTTTTCGAAAGGGGGGTTTGTGGCGGTGCCCGTGGTTGTAGCCGCTTGGATCGTTCGAATTCCCGTGATCGTGCATGAGTCTGACGTCACTCCGGGGCTTGCAAACCGATTGTGCTTTCCATTGGCCGCCCGCATATGCATTAATTTTGAGGCAACGCGCGGCGCGATCCCTCAGCGGTTCTTGCAGGCAGGACGGGTTAGCCATACAGGAACACCGCTTCGAAAGGCCTTGAGAGACGCCTCCGCCGACCGAGGTCGACGCCTCTTAAAATTGAATGATGATTCCGTTAAACCGTTGTTGCTCATATTTGGTGGCTCGCTGGGCGCAGAAAGGATTAACGCCTTAGTCTTTGAGGTGATCGACCAGTTGCTTGAGCGATGGACCGTGGTCCATGTAGTGGGGCAAAAGGACTTTTCTTGTGCGCCCAAGGCAGAAAATTACTTCGTTTATGACTATGTAGGGGATGCTTTCGGCGATCTTCTGGCCGCAGCTGATTTGGTCGTCAGTCGGGCGGGCGCGAATGCGTTGTATGAACTTCTGGCCTTCAAAAAACCCCACCTTTTGATTCCCCTAGGAGCAAAAGCGAGTCGAGGTGATCAGATAGAAAATGCTAATTTGTTTCGAGAGCAGGGATGGTCTGATGTGCTCTTTGAGCAGGATGCCAGCCCCTCTGAGATGATTCGTGCGATCAACGAACTCTGGGCGATGCGAGCGCAGAGGATTCAAAATTTGGCTCGGGTCGAAGTCGGTGACGGGACGGGGGCAGTCATAAAATTAATTGACGAGGTGGCTTCTAAGAAAGTGTGAGGCTGGCGCTGGTGAGTTGGCGAGCTGGGTCACTAGGCGTCATGGAGATGGCCGACTGGATCTGAGCGCTCTAAAGTCGAAGCGACGGAACCGAATTGACAGAACCGAATTGAATGGCCACTGACTGAAGTCTGATGCTTTGTCGGCACCGCAGCGAAGTTGATTTCGGATGCAGCGAGCATGCAATCCATCGGTTTGTGTGGCGCATATCAGAGTGATTGAAGGTAAACGCACGTCAAGCTGGCTTCAAACCGTCAAGATAAACTGACAGCGTCAGATTTGTGGGTATAGGTTTGGGTAGAGGTTTGGGTAGAGGTTTGGGTATGGGTTTGAGTTTGGGTTTCGGTAGGATAGAGACACAGAGACGCCTAGCAAATTAAGAATCGGAGGACACCGCACGATGTATTTCAAATTAAGTGGCACGAGGTCACGGCAATCGCTCCCCACTTTCCGATTTAGGCATGCGTTTTTGGCGACTCTATTCACTCTGACGGGTTTAAACCCAGGGGTCTATGCGAATTCGGATGATTATTCGGTGGTCCAGGCGCTCAACCAGGCCACATCAAATTACGAGGCGATTGCGCGTCAGATCTGGAATTGGGCTGAGGTGGGGTATCAAGAACACCAAAGCAGCGCATTGCTGCAGCGGACCCTGAGTGACGCGGGGTTCAGGATCGAAGCGGGCGTCGCAGATATTCCGACTGCTTTTGTTGCAACCTACGGTCAGGGGGAGCCCGTGATCGGCATTCTTGCCGAATTCGACGCGCTCCCTGGCATAACCCAGAGCGCTGCGCCAACAAGAGATAAGCGGTCTGATCAGATTGCCGGGCATGCGTGTGGTCACCACCTATTCGGCACGGCATCTTCTGCAGCAGCCATCGCTGTACGTCATTGGCTCGAGGCAACGGGGCAGTCGGGCACGATTAGGCTGTATGGAACACCCGCAGAAGAAGGAGGCTCTGGAAAGGTTTACATGGTTCGGGCGGGGCTATTCGATGACGTAGATACCGTTCTGCACTGGCACGCGGCGGATCGAAACACGGCGAATCCGGGTACGAGCCTCGCCAATAAGTCTGCAAGAATTCGGTATACAGGCCAATCCTCCCACGCTGCAGCTGCACCTGAACGGGGGCGTTCGGCACTTGACGGTGTGGAGGCCTTGAACTTCATGGTGAATTTGATGCGAGAGCATGTGCCTCAGGAAACGCGTATCCATTATGTGATCACGGACGGGGGCAAAGCGCCGAATGTAGTGCCCGATTTCGCGGAGGTTTATTACTATATCCGCCATCCTGATGCTGAAATTTTGAAGGGCCTCTGGGATCGAGTCATGACCGCGGCTGAGGCGGCGGCAATGGGTACCGGGACTCGGGTTGCCGTAGAAACCATGCATGGCAACCATAGTTTGCTGCCCAATGAGGCACTGGCAAAGGTGATGCACAAGCACCTATCGGCGTTGGGCGGATACGAGCTCGATGCAAAGGAGCGAGCATTTGCCGAGAGGATACAAGCCTCTTTTGGTGTCAGTGGGGCCATACCCGCCTATGAGGGAGTGATCCAGCCTTTTAAATTGGAGGAGGGGCGAGGCTCAACCGATGTCGGTGATGTCAGTTGGGTGGTGCCCACCACAGGGTTGACAACCGCCACTTGGGTTTCCGGCACCTCAGCCCACAGTTGGCAAGCCATTGCCGCTGGTGGCATGAGCATCGGAACAAAAGGAATGATGCTCGCGGCGAAAACTTTAGCGCTCACAGCACAAGATTTGTTCGAGGAGCCATCGACACTGACCATTGCGCGAGAGGAGTTTGATCAGCGTCGAGGGCCTAATTTCAAATATGAGGCGCTCCTGGGTGATCGTGCCCCCCCACTGGACTATCGGGGTGTTCCTAAGGACTGATGACTCTCTAAAAGAATTGGCGTGGCTGACATCGCCGTGCGTGGGCGGAATGGCAGATTCAACGCCGATTGATCGCCGTCGCGCGCCAGCGCGAATCAGTTTCACGCCTGTCACTGAATGGTCACATGGTCTTGATTTAGACACCCTTCGAGCCTCTCAGGGCGCTGAGGTCACGCGTAGAATGGGGATGGGGCGTGTGGGCGCATGACTCCCTTTGCATTTTTGGCCGACCCTTCGTCTAAGGTGCAGTCGATTCGCCGGTCAATTGCCGGTGCAACGTCGATCGGCTTGCCAAGCATTTTCCAGTCGTGAAACAACCTGATTGGGGCAAGTCGACCCGGGCCTGAATCACCTGTTTCGTTGACCTTAACGGTGATTCCGCGACCATTTTTAACTTTGTGTTGACTAGTGTATTACATAAGTAATACACTAGTTGGCGTTGGCTCGAGGTGCTCACCGTCAGAAAACGACAGCCCTCGCGCCTGATGGGTTTTCGTGTTTGAGCGCGACGTTCGATGAGTGAGGTTATCGATGGCGATTCAGTGGAACGACAAGGATCCGATCTATGTTCAAGTGCATCAGCATTTGGTGAGTCTCGTGATCGACGGTGTGATCAAAGAAGGTGATCCGCTGCCTTCGGTGCGGACGATAGCGGAAGATCACCGAGTCAACCCGCTAACAGTGAGTAAGGCCATTCAGCGATTGGTGGACGATGATGTGGTTCAAAAGCGACGGGGGCTCGGTATGTTCCTAAAAGACGGGGCTTGTGCTCGGTTGCTCGATATAGAGCGGTCTCGATTTCGTGCTGAAGAATGGCCCGTATTCAAAACCAAGTTAGACCGCTTGGGTCTTTCGCTTGATGATTTAAAGACATGAGGTTGGAAATGAATTCTATTGTGCAGAAGGCGTCGCATGCGCCAACACCGCTGGTGTCTGTTCGATCCTTGTCAAAGGCAATCAAAGGCAGGCAAATATTGAACAATGTTAATTTTGACATTGAGCCTGGGCGGGTCGTGGGTTTTTTGGGGCCCAACGGTGCTGGGAAGACCACCACGATCAAGGCAGCCCTCGGGTTTACGAGTTACGAAGGCGATATTCGCGTGATGGGGCTCAGTCCAAGGCGCCAGCGGCATCAGGTGATGGCCTCGGTGAGTTTCATATCCGATGTGGGCATTTTGCCGAGGTGGTTACGGGTCGATCAGGCGGTTGCATTCATGGCGGGAATCCATCCGAAATTTCAAGCGGATAAAGCGCGCGCTCTGCTTGCAGAATCTCAGATCCGAGAAAATGCGTTGATCAGCACCTTGTCCAAAGGCATGGTGACGCAACTTCACCTGGCGCTGGTGCTCGCACTGGATGTGGAATTGTTGGTGCTTGACGAGCCGACGTTGGGCCTTGATTTACTTTATCGAGAATCGTTCTATCGACAATTGTATGAGCGTTTTTTGAGCGAGTCTCGATCATTGCTCATCAGCACGCATCAAATTGAAGAAATCGAATTCCTCCTGTCGGATTTGATCATCATTGACCAAGGTCAAATTTTGCTCAACGAGTCCCTCGATTCTATTGCAGACAAATTCCAAACGGTGGAAGTTCGGCCAGAGGCATTGAGCGAGGCGCGGTCCAGAGGCCCGATCTTTGAACGAGTTAATCTGGCGGGTGCTGTGATGATCTTTTCGAATCTAGAGAACCAAGACTGGTCGGCGTTGGGACGCGCGCGCCAAACCAGTCTTGCAGAATTGTTCGTTGCCTTGGTTGGGGGCACCAACAAACCATCGAAGCCAAACTTGGAGAGCCAGTCATGACGCGTGCGCTATCTACTAAATGGTCACTTCTGCTCCGAAAAGAAATATGGGAGCACCCCGTGCTCTCCTACCGATTGCCGGTGGGGTTCGCGGGGTTGCTTGTGATCCTATCCCTTGTTTCTGCGTTACTTGGCAATGAGTTTTTGCTCTCTAATTCTGGGGAATGGATGGCGGATGTTCAGGTTAATGGTGGTGACGTAGATCTAGCCAATATGGGGTCGCCAATCGCCAAGATGGGATCTGCCGTGGCCGCGGGGTTTGGATTTTTGGGATTGCTCGCTGGTTGGAGTTACCTGATGTCTGCCCTGTACCAAGAACGCCAGGATCGCAGCATCTTGTTTTGGCTGTCGTTGCCGGTGTCTGATGCAGAGACCGTACTGATCAAAGGTTTGCTTGGTTGGCTCGTTATCCCGGCTTTTTATTTTGGCGTGGGCTGGGCTGTTGGCGGCGTGATGACGGTCATCGCGTCGGTCGCCGCGACATGGTTGATGTCCTTGTCTGGGGTATTGCTCGCTGCGATCGCGGCCTACGGCGCGAACCTATTCGATCTTATTGCTTTGGTTGTCACTCAAGTGCTCTGGTCTGCGCCATTTCTTGCCTGGACCTTACTTGCATCGCAGTGGGCCAATCGCAATCCCCTGTACTGGGTGCTGGGCGTGCCTTTTGCCGCTACCTTGATTGAAAATGCGCTTTTGCGTGAAGCGGCGATGACGGATTGGTTCTGGTCTCGGCTCGCGGGTAACCCGGAATTGGGCATCGAGGGCGCCATCTTGTCTCAAAGCTTTCAGATGTTTCTCGGTCTTGGTGTCGCGGGTGGCTTAGTGGGTCTGACCATTTTGATTCGCCGTCATTGTTATGATCGGTTGCCATGAGTGAGTTGAGTGAAAAGGCCAAGTTTCAATTGAGCCCTCGGCCACCAAGGGGTTTGTCGTCGCCTGTCCTGAGTCCGCTTCAAGCATCCCTTGAAAAGAATCGCACTTTGGGCTGATTGAGGCGTGTACAATAGCGCCTTTTTCGTTGGGGCCATGGCATGTTTCAGATACGAACACTGAATAATATCTCGGTGAAAGGCTTGTCGAAATTCGATGGCGGCAATTACTCGCTAGGCGAGCGCATCGAAGCGCCGGATGCCATCTTGCTCCGCAGTCATAAGCTCTCGCTGGAAGAAACCGGTGATGCGTTGCTTGCGATCGGCCGAGCCGGCGCAGGGGTCAACAACATCCCCGTTGAAGCCATGTCGGCGCGTGGTATCGTGGTCTTCAACACGCCGGGTGCCAACGCCAATGCGGTGAAAGAATTGGTGATGGCCGGTCTCTTGCTCTCGCGTCGAGGCATCGTGCAAGGCATTGACTATGTGAATCAGTTGTCTGCGGAGCAAGACAAGGCAACTTTGAACAAGGAAGTAGAGGCTGCCAAAAAGCAATTCAAGGGGTCTGAGCTCAAAGGCCGAACTTTGGGCGTTGTAGGCCTCGGAGCGATTGGGTCCATGGTCGCGGATATGGCGCTCGGACTTGGCATGAATGTCCTGGGGTATGATCCGGCAATCTCTGTGGAGGCAGCTTGGCGATTGTCGAGCCAGGTGCAGAGAATGGAAAACATGGCTGCGTTGCTGGCGCGCTCAGATATGGTGACCTTGCACGTTCCGGCACTTCCTGAGACCGAAGGCTTGATCGATGCCACTCAAGTAGAGGGCATGAAACGAGGCGCTGTGCTGCTTAACTTCGCTCGAGGTGAGTTGGTGGTTCCAGAGGCTATTCGTGAGGGCGTGAAGTCAGGGCAAATCAGCCAATACATTTCAGATTTCCCGACGCCGGAATTGTTGGGTCTCGAAGGCATCCTGGCAACGCCTCATTTAGGGGCGAGCACCGACGAAGCTGAAGAGAATTGCGCCATGATGGTCGCAGATCAAATGATCGACTTTTTAGAGCATGGCAATATTAAGAATTCAGTGAATTTCCCTGCCGTTAGCCTCGAGCGCAGTGCGATGGGCAGTCGAATCGCTATCGTGAATCGCAATGTGCCGCGGCTGCTGGGGTCGGTCCTTAGTATTTTGGCGGACCGAAATATCAACGTGATTGACATGATCAACAAGAGTCGAGAAGACCTGGCTTACAACCTGATCGATATTGAAGCAGCGCCAGATGAGGAACTTGCTGGTGTACTTCGTAAAGTCGAAGACGTCATCAGTGTTCGTTTGATCCCCTAGTTTTTCATTGGCCTTCGAGGGTCAAAGCGATCGGGTCGAAAGCGTTGTCGCATGCTGCGGGGTAGGCTCCTTGGTGCTCCAGCCAAGTGCTCGGCAATCGACTCGCCTGCAAGAGCCGCGTGCGTTGCGCCGTGAGAGCCAAACCCGGTACTCGCGAAACAGCGTGGGCCTTGCAGGGCCTCGTTGCTCTTAGTTGGCGTTTGGAAGATCCAGTTCGATTCCGGCTCCTCATGAACAAAGGAGCGCGTCCGATCGATGCGTTGCCAAGAGGGCTGCGTGAAGCGATGAGTGAAACTTTCTCCAAAGCCGGGCACCCTGTCTGGATAGGCCACTCGAATCCCCGTGTGCTGAGCGGTGGGAATGATCTTGATTCCAGGAAAATGAGCATTGAGCTTTGCTGACAGCGCGTACGCGTCCTCATCCCTCGGCTCGATCGATTGGTCATCAAGCGTGTACGTGCTTCCAATTAAGTAAAGATCTTTGCCGAGGTGCGTTAATCCGAAATCCCCTG
>Ga0181577_10004745_pt1 | contig 10466 bp, 7 predicted proteins | sample 101ome_21_FD_132468 | JGI IMG/M metagenome (GOLD analysis project Ga0181577, IMG submission 132468) | Coastal salt marsh microbial communities from the Groves Creek Marsh, Skidaway Island, Georgia - 101413BT metaG (megahit assembly) | ecosystem: Environmental > Aquatic > Marine > Intertidal zone... | reverse complement strand
CCGCTACCCACACCCACGTCGCCGCCCAAATGGCCACCACCACCACCGCCACCACCACTGCCACCACCACCGCCACCACCACCACCGACACCACCACCGGCTCCAACACCACCGCCACACCCGCCAACCCTGCGCCGGGTGCAGCCGCGTACGAAAAACTCAACCAGAAGAAGGCGCAACAAGCCGCGCTGCCACCGGCAAACACGGCCATGGTCAAGGTCAAGGTCCCAAAGGGATACCCTGGCGGAACCAAGATGGGCGTCGTCTTCCGGAATGCCAAAAACCAAGAGTGCCCGTGCAACCTCACCATTCCGGACCATGCGCGACCGGATCAACTGATGGCGGTCACGTTTGATCTGCCGCGCAACTTTGACAAACATGGGTGGGAGCTGAAGACGCATTATCCAATTCCAACGGAAATGGCGGTGGCTCCGGCGGTGACTGCGGCGGCGGCGGAGACGCTTACCATCCCAGCACCAAACCGGCTGCTCAGAGAGGTCACAGAGGAGCCCATTCCTGCGGGCACAGCCGTGATTGCATCCTGGCAATTTACTGGTTCACAACCAACCAAGATCCACTATCGATTTGCAATGGGCAACACGCAGGCGGATGCGGCCCTGGCGGCAAAGACGGTGAACGAGTATCTAAAGCTCCTCAACGAGCTCGCTCCCAGGGCTGCAGCACTCACGACACCGCAAAAAAATGCCTACTTGACGTGGAAGAATCCCGTACCAATTGTCTTTCAATCCGGAAAGACCTCAGCCAACGAGCGCACGCTCGATGACTGGGTGATGTACCACCGAGGCCGTGGGCTGCGACCCTATACGATCAAAGCAGGAATGCTGCTTGCCATCCGACCAGACGCGACTTTTGCCTCGGTACGTGCAACTACCGGCACGGCTTCGGACCGACATTTGATCGAGGGACTGGCACTTCATTTGCTTTGTCATCCCTTTACAAGGGACGAGGTCGGTGAGAGGATGCGACGATTGCAGACGGCCACGGAGTTTGCGAGAGACATGAACACTTGGAAGGAGGGGGAGCAGCGTGCCTTGGTGGCACAAGCGGCGTCCGCGCTGGATGCGTCGCGGGTGGAGAAGAGTGGCACGAGCAAGGAAAGTCCCATTGTATTGGAAGACGACGAAGTCGCTCCCGCCGCCGCCGCTCCCGCCGCCGCCGCTCCCGCCGCCGCCGCTCCCGCCGCCGTCGCTCCCGCCGCCGCCGCTTCTTGGACGCCACAGCGGTTGGAGTTTGCTTCAGAGGTTGGAATTTCCGACAACCTCACGATTCCGTTGGTGCCGCCGGATGCGACAGCTGGGAAGGATGCCCACACGGGCGACGACCTGGGCAACTTGGTCGATTCGTTGTTTGGTAGCCGGTAGCAGTTTTTGTGTTTAGTAGTACGTTAAAATTGTTCAAACTGCACTTTTGAGGTGAGTGTAAACCGGTTGCCGCTAACTCGTTTCCCAAACCGTCCCCATGCACGCCATGCACCCGCGGCGAGCCAATACGACGATGGATCCTCAACGTGGAGGACAGCGCCTGATTGCTCCGCAACATCTCGTGCCAGAAACCGCGCGTACCAACCTCCGTGCGTCTCCGCCCGTGCCGCGTGCGCGGCCAAACAAACCGGCCTACGAGTGGATCCGCGAGCTGCCGCAAAAGACACGATTGGCACTCATAACATACCTTGAATTTGACGTTGACCACCTACGCGACGAGCACGGAGCGGTACCGGTCGAAGACTTGATTGCGTTTCTGCGTTCCCAAAAGTATAATCGCCTTTCCGATGCCAAGTATCGCACTTCGCTTCCACACTTTCACATGCTCGTGGCATTCGAGGGCCTGCGCTGGCACTCCTCCATGGGCGGCAAGGGAGGCATCAACTATACCAATCGGAAAGACGTGATTGCCCGTCGCCCAAAGAGCGAGCGCGACGTTGTGGAAATCAGCGTCAAACACGCCATACTGTCAAAGGATGTGACTCGTGCCGACCTTGCCGATGAGCCCACGATTGCGATCAAAACGATGGTGACGGAAATGAAAAAACGAGGCTGGGGCAGAGAGGCGATCACGAAGGCGGTCAAGAACCTCTGTCTCGCCGTACCCGCAAAAGACACGACCGATGGCAAACCCCGACTCTATCTCAGGCCCGAGTACAGCTACCAGTTCAACCTCCCGCTTTCATAGCAATGGTGACCGCAAGAGCCGACAGTAGTCGGAGGCGGCGTGTCTTTTGTGTCGCGTGTGCGTGTAGCGTGGCGTGGTGTGTGTGTGTCTCTGACAAGACCCTTGCGGAGTGTGTGCATTCTTGTAAAAAAAAGGCCACGTGTTGGTTCCCGCTAAATGTCCTAAAAACGTCCCTTCCCAGCAAGCATGTGGTCGTCGTAATCCCAACCATGCCGCCACCCACCACTTTGAGCAATGACGAGTCGTTTGTGGTTGTTTGGGACATTGAAACGCAATCAAAAATTTCGGACATGCCGGGTGACAGCCGTGAAGAACAGGTGCGCAACTTGGAGGTGAGCTGCCTGTCGTTTTTGAAACTCCCAAGCGCGGCGATTCTCGCAGGGCCCGAGGAGGCGCTTCGAGCCGTGGAAGAGGCGCACATGGTGACGCTCTGGCGCGACGAGGATGACAAGGGCGTGGGGCCGTTTTTTGAGCTCTTGAAGGCATTTGATGAAGCAGAAGTCATCGTCTCCTACAATGGGCTCGGCTTTGACCATCCGGTGCTGTACAAGCACTGCAAGCCGCATCGCACCGAAGCGCACCTGTTCAAGGTGCATGATGTGTTTGCGCGGTTGCGCGACCACACGGGCGTCTGGTTCCAACTGGACAATTTGCTCAAGACCAATGGCATGGAAACCAAGACTGCGAATGGGCTCATTGCGATTCAGTGGTGGGCCGAGGGCGAGCGAGAACTCTTGCGGCTTTACTGCGAGCAGGATGTGCGTGCGCTGGCGAGGATGATTTGTTTGCCCGAGCTCCGACTACCGCGTATAAGCACCACCGCGCCCAACTATGTGTTTGTCGTGGCCTCGGCACTCGCAGCCTGCCGCGCCTCCGACTCACAGATTTCCTAAATTGGACCAAATCAGTCCTCGGCACCATGTTTCAACCAAACGGCGATTTCGTGGGGACGTGCCGACTGTAGCTAGAGGGGCACCGCGTGGCGCTTGCGTGCGCATCGTTCATGCGCATTCACCCGTATCCCCGTCCGTATGAAGGAATCACAACGGTCCGAGCTGCACTGGACCACCTCAACGAGGCCTTTGCGGACCAAGTCGAGGAGGCCATCGCACAGCAGACACCACCCAACACCGCGATTGCTGGCGATGCCGAAGTCAAGGATGCCTTTTGGGCACTGCTGCCACCGGATGAGCAGCGGCGCTTTTTTTTGCGCATCGCCGGCAACCGACGCGTGTGGCCTCGGCTCAAGACGCTCATCGGCAACCCGCCGTATAGCTTTTTGCGCGCCGAGGATGAGGGCGTGCTGCGTGCGGGCGGCATCTGCAAGGGACGCGTTCGAATGGCCCACAACGAACCCACTGCGACCTCGTACACCGAGTTTCGTCCGCACTATGAGGATCCCGCCGGCCGGCTGTATCGCGTGCTTCAGCGCGAGGGACGCAGTGGCCACGAGAGCCTTCCGTGGATTGGGTTGGCCGCAGGCGCACGCATCGCGGTCGATGTGCGCGTGTCCAAGCGCAGCATGGAAACCAAGCGGGCCGTGCTCAAGGAGAATCGGGGCTCAATCGTTGCGGCCGGCTTGGCCTTTCCGAGAGTGGGCGACGTGGTTCAATTGTCGCTCGTCAAGGCGCTGAGAGCGCCTGTGACCGATGAGAGTCCAGAACCCGAACCCTTGCGTGGGACGGTGCTATTGGGACGGCAGCGGAGTCCCGGAAGTCCGATTGCTAGACTCGTGTTAAAACTCGTGTAAAAACCCTTTGGACTAGACACGCACACACACACACACACACACGCACACGCTTGCATACTGGTTCTTCACGACTCGTCGTCCGAGTCGCTTTCCTCAGCGGCCGCCGCCGCCGCAGTCGCCGCTGGCGATGCCTTGGCAACATCGGCCTCGTCGTGGATGGCGATGAGCAAGTCGTTGACGGGCACGGGTGCCACCTTGGCCGAGGCACCGGGGCACACGTGTCCGGCACGCTTTTGGCCACAGACGCGACAGAATTGCTTGGCCTCCTTGAGTCCAAACTGCGTGGGCGCCACGATGGCACGTCGACCATTGCGCATGCGCAGCCAGCGATTCCGAACCGACTTTTGCGTGCGCGCACTTCCCCCCTGAATCGAGCGACCCGTGGCTTCTGCGAGTCGCCGCGTAATCTCAATCCAGCACGGGCGCTCGGTGTTGAGGGGAAGCAGCGCAAGCAGGGCGGCGTCTTCGTCCGGAGTCCACGCCTGCGATTCGGCATGCACGCCCCCGCGCTTGCCATTGGCGGAGGTCCGCACGGGAATCAGCTGCGCCACGCGCGTGCGCTCTTGGCGCACGAGCTTTTGCGAAAGGCGCTGCTTGTCCTTGGCAATGGCCGACGGAAGACGGTTTGTGCCATTGGTCTTGCGAGTCGTGCGAACTTCGACCTCGGGGACAGCGGCGTCATCCTCCCACAGCTTTGGTTCATGAAAGATCGGATCTTCGACCTCGGCATCCTCGGCCTGCATGGTTGGGTGCAGATCCAAGCAACAGAGGCCGGACCCGGGTTGGTGAGAGACGCACACAAAAGCCAAGCACACTCCGCAAGGGTCTTCATGCCAGCAAAATCTTGGAGCCGAGCCGACACAGGCCCAGCAGGCTGAGCTCGCCGCAGTGCTCAAACCCATTCTGGTCCGAGTGCGGCGGTTCGTGCGTCCACCATACGCCTGGTCTCACTTCGGTTGCAATCTCCATTCTGTCGAGCAGGCGGTCGAGATTCACCTCGTTGGCCCACTCGTTTCCATGCGCAAGCGACCAGCTGTCCGAGTTGAGCCTAATCCTAAACGGCCACAGAGCGTCGGCCGTGTTGACCTTAAACCCCGGGGGCTTGGGCGTGCCGCGCCTGCGCATCTCCTCCTGCAGCGCAATCCGCAACGACGTCTCGGACCCACAGATGCCCACGCCGTGCACCTCGATGCACATGTCGGTGATGCTGGTAAACGTGTCCTCATCGTCCCCCTCCGCCCACACCTCTGGACTGACATCACAAGCGATTTCGCCGCGGCTGACGCGCCCGAGCTTCAGGCGGTGCACGGTGGCGATGCACGGTGCATCCTTTGGAAAAAAGGCGCTGAAAATGGAGACGGTGAGCGGCAGCTTGTACGCGTGCAGCTGCGTCTTGAGCTCCGCCTCGAGCGCAATCAAGTTGAGCGGGATTTGCTGCCACGCCTCGCTGCGCAGCACCGCGCGGCAGCCGTTGGCCATTGCGCGGCTCACCGCCTTGAGCAGGCGGAGCTGCGAGAGCGACAGGTGCTGCAGAATGGCATGGCGCAGCTCCGCGGGGAATTCAAGCCAGAAAAGGGACATGTTCAATCCCCAAACTACTAACCAAGCACACGCACACATGCCGCAAGGTGGCATGTTACCCTTTTTTGGAGAGTGTTCCAAGTTCCCCACCCCCCCCCAGTGCTCCGACGAGCTACCCCGGCTCGGGTCCTGCAACTCCACCCTTGCGGCGTGTGTGTGCTCACAGAAAGTAAACAAACAAAGGAAGAATCAATGGGCGAGCTCACCGAGTTTCAGCAAAAGGTCTACGAGGCGGTACGTCGGATCCCATTGAACGAGACGCGGACGTATGGACAAGTGGCATCCGCCATTGGCAATCCAAAAGCGGGTCGTGCAGTCGGCACCGCGCTGGCCCAAAACCCGTGGCCGCATTCCGCTTGCCACCGCGCCAATCCAAACCTAATGTCCGAGGACTTTGGCTTTCTCCAAACGGACAAGCGCTACGTTCCCTGTCACCGCGTTGTCTCGGCCAATCCGAAGAAGCGCGACGTGGCCTACCTCGGTCGAAGCGACGAGTCGTCGATTCGGCAAAAGATTAGCTTGCGCGAAATGGATCGGCTCCAGTACGAGGATGACCACGCGCCATTTGTCATCTTTGCCAAATCGGCACGCCACATGCAGACTGTCAAGGTGACCGTCAGCAATGCGACGACGGTCGAGGAGCTCAAGACCAAAGTCGCGGAGCTGCTGAGCGGCGTCCCCGTCGAGGAGATGTGTCTCAAGCACCGCGGAGGGCGTGTGCTGGAAAACGGACGCACGCTGGGACGCGACTACTCGGTGCAAGCAGAAGACACCATTGTTCTCGAGTAGGATTGTGTGCGCGTGTGTGCGCGTGTGTGCGCGTGTGCGTGTGTGTACCCTTGCGGCGTGTGGGGCGTTTTGGATAGCAAACCCGTGTCATTGCACAACCAAATGTCCGACGCACACCCTGAGACGTCCGAGTCGGGACACAAACGGCAACGTACCGACCCGGAGGCAACCGATCGGACCAACACTCGACACCGCCAATTCGCACATTCTCGTTTGTGGTATCGCATGGCCAGGTACCTTCCCTCGGAAGAGGACTTGACCAAGTCCTTGCCGGAGCGCATGCGCCAGCGCGCACCGTTGGCCTCGTACATTGTCCATGACTTGGTCCGTCCGCTCATACATGAGATGGATCCGAGCATAGCCACTGGGCAATGGCCAATTCCAAAGGCTAACGTGCTTCACGATCTACTGGTCCACGTGCTGCGTGCTGGTGATCCGCGACTTGTGACGCCCGTGTGGTCGGCACTGCGCGTTCGGCTGGTACATGAAATTGAACAGGAGTCGCCCCGATGCATTTCCGACCACCTGATGTGTACTCCCGAAGATACGATCAAATTGATCCACTTTGTGGCACTCGAAGTTCGCCGGCCCCGTCTTCTCTTGTGGATCTTGTGCTCAGACAAGGTCGCCGAGTACGCAAAGGATGGTAGCTCGCACGACTGGAATGGACAACGGTTTGTGGGCGAGATCACCGCAATCGCGGCGGCCATCCAGGAGTGCGTCTTTGTGGGCAACATTGATGGACTAAGCCACGAGCAGGCAATGACGCGATTCAAGGAGCGCTACCCAGATGGCGCGCAAGAGCGCAATTGGAACACTGACCACACCCTGAATTTAAAGGGCTGGCAGATGGCCATCGATGTCATGTTGAGTCTTTGTCCTGAAAGACTCCCTCGCATGCTGGGCGATCGTCTCATTGAAAAGAAAACGACCAAGACGCAAGCGAGTGTTCACCAGGTGACCTATCTCCCGTGTCTTGGCGTCGAGTTTGCCGATTTTGACACGACCTGGCTCGACACGCTACTGCGGCACGCCAGGTATCTCGACCGTGACGTGCTTCATACCACCATTTCTGAGGCGTTAAAATACGTTCGCGGTCCCAACCTGGCGCGCATCATCGGACAGCTCTACGAAGCGCTCCTCGAAAAGTGGGTTGCCAGCGAAGAGATGCGCGCTCGGGGCGTGGTCTGCAACACGGACGAGCTCGGGTGGGTGTGGCTCACTCTTGCCGAGCGTGCGGCGGGCTATGAACTGGTGGAGACTGGGTCCGGCGGCAACTGCCCCGTTCCCGTGGCCACGGAGCGTGCCCACCAACTCAAGACGGCACCGAGTCCCGACGACATGCTCATGCGCCACCCCGAAGAGTTTCAGGCCATCTTTGAGAGCTTGATCTCTTGTCACGATCCCAACCACGACGATTGTCACTTTTCCGAGGCCTTTGGCAACGTAAAGTCCCAATGGGACACCACCTCGCCACTGTTTTGCTCCGTGGCCAGCATGGCCATTGGCAAGCTCTTGGGAAACGACAAGTACACCAAGCTGCTGGGCTTTTTGCTCAAGGCCACCGAAAAGTCTCTGCTTTTGGGACCGTGCCCCAAAGACGCGGATGAGGCCACCCAGCGCATCTACACCAGGCGTATCGGATGGTCGTGGCTCGAATGGCCGCGCTTTTTTACGCAAATTTGTCTGCACCACGTTTCGCTCCTGCCAATGGCGCTCGAGCACGCGTGCATCGTCACCAAGCACCCCGACAGCTCAACCGAGTGGACTCCAAAACCCGAATACGTCGTAAACCTGAAGAATGCGCTTTGGTGCAGCATGGTCAACGAAAAGCGCCAGGCCACGCGACTGCTCGTTCAAGTGCTCCATGGAACAAACCTGACCAGCACCGTGGCCCAAGAGTCGCACGGATTGGACGGCGAGGCCGACATTGGATTTTTGGCGTTTTACGTGCTGCGCATGGGCGCGGGTGCCTCGGAAGACGACCGTGCCAAAAACGACGAAGAGTATGGAGCGTTTGTCAACCAACGTGTCGAGCGCGACTTTGTCCGAGTGCTTCGCGCAGCCGATTGGTCCGAGGAACAGATGCATGAGGCATTGCGCTTTGCGAGCGCCTACAACCGACCCATCTGTGCCTCGGTCTTGATGTCGGCGCCGTACCTCCTTGTTCCTGGAGAGGACGCTTTTCTCCAAAACATCAACGCGTGGTTGTACGCCCCTGGGAATGCCGGGGCGGCCAAGGCCCGTGCCGAATTCGCAGAGCGTGCCGCCGCGGCAGAGGCCGAGATGGCCAATGTCATGTCCCATTGACAAACACGACCGCGCACGTGTGTGTGTGTGTGTGTGTGTGCCGCGTGTGTGTGTGACGCGTGTGTGTGTGACGTGGTGTGTGACGTGTGACGCGTGTGTGATGCACTCTTTACAATTTTAATCGAAACCCACCGACACTCGATTCACTCTTGAACCTGTCCTCTTTAAACTCGTCGCACTTTTGCTGCCACTCTTTGAATTTTTTGGGCTCCTTGTAGCGATCGGGAGGGTTGTCGCATTCGGCCTTTTGGGCCGCATAGCCAGCGGGTCCTGCGCAGGCGCAGATCAAGAGCATTGCAAAGAGGAGAGATCCAATCAGCCCGCCGATGACGATGCCGATGACTGCGAGAGGCGAAATCGGCTCGGCGACCGACGGCGTGGCGGGAGGCGGGACCGCGGGTGGATCGGGAGGCGGTGGAGACGCGGGCGGAGGCGAGGGACAGCGCTCATAGTGGTAGTCGCAGCCGAGGCACGCGGCGGCAGAGTCGACTGGCGCGTTGACCCAGTGGTTTAGTCCCTGGCTGCCGCATCCCGTGCCTGGATTGGGATTGTGCATAAAAAAGAGCTGCTCGTGTGCGTGCACGGTCCCGCCGTCGCCAACGAATCCAATGTCGTTGACGTACCAGGCGGCGTAGCACTGCTCTTGCACCGAGGTAGGCTGGTCCTTGGACGCACCGTTGCCCGTCCACGCATACCAGGAACTGTTGAGCGCCGACGCGGGCGCGAGCCCGCCGCCGCATCCGTGCAAGTTGCAGGCGTTGGCGGCCTCGGTGGCCGTCGCGTACGGATACTTTTCGGCAAACGTCAACGTGCCGCCGCCACACGTTTGTCGTGGCAAGAGGTGGATTGGGATGAGCTCGGTCGTGGTGCCTTCGAGGCATGCGTCGTCGCCACTGGCTGTGGCCCAAGGATAGCCATCAGGCTTCCAGTAGCTGGCGCCATTGCCGAGGTCCCAACTGGTGGCCGTGGAGGTGCCAGTGGGCGAGTGCGCGTCCGCGTCCGCCTGGCTCGTAAAGAGTGGCGACTCGCCATGGATGCAAACGGCATTGTCAGCCAGTGGCTGCAGCGGCGGCGGTGGGGGCAACGAGGGCGTCGCAGGGCAGATGCACGACTGGTAGTGGTACGCGTCGCCCGCGCAGCAGATGCATCCGGCGAGGCGTTGAAGTCCAGAGGCATCGCACGTTCCCTGGGGCGGATTTGTGTTAAAGTAGACCTTGCCGTTGGCGGAGCTGCTGCCCGAAACCGACCAGTAAATGTGGCAGTGAGGTCCGCCGGGAGCGGTCGACGTGAATGCCAGGGCGCCGCCCCACTCGATGCCGGTCGTGGTGTCGGCGTATTCCTCGCACTTGGCTGCCGTGTCCAGTGTGGCTAGCCCTTGGGTCTCGCACGAGGCGGCGGGGCTGTGATCGACGGTTTGGCCTGCGCTGATCGCGTTTGCATTGGGCGTTCCAACCGTGGCGTAGACGCCGCAGCCGGTGATCGGGTTGTTGCTGACCGTCTTTGCGACAAAGCAGAGCGGGTCGCCGGCGCATGCGGCGGTGGCGGCGGCCTCGTCGGCGACGTGGTCGGTGCACGTGGCGGCGGCCACCGGACAGAGGGGTGGATTCGAGGGCGGCGAGGGCGGCGGTGGCGAGGGCGACAGCAGGGTGGCGTGCGACGGGCACGTGCCGCCGTGCTGGGAGCCTACAAACGAGTCGGGCATGTAGTAGGTGACGCCGCCGAAGACGTGCGTGTGCGAGGAGCTCGACACCGTGAGCGCGTTGGCCTCGGACGCGGTCAGGAAGAGCGGCCAGTAGCCCTGAATGCACAGCGCGTTCACTGGCGGCGGCGGCGGCGAGGGCGAGGG
>Ga0181577_10004742_pt1 | contig 10470 bp, 21 predicted proteins | sample 101ome_21_FD_132468 | JGI IMG/M metagenome (GOLD analysis project Ga0181577, IMG submission 132468) | Coastal salt marsh microbial communities from the Groves Creek Marsh, Skidaway Island, Georgia - 101413BT metaG (megahit assembly) | ecosystem: Environmental > Aquatic > Marine > Intertidal... | reverse complement strand
GATTAACTACCACGACCGTAGGGAGTATGGGCTGTACCAGCCATCGAACTTCGTTCGGTTGATAGATACCCATTTCTCCACCCAATAACACCTATTTCCATTGCACGCGAAGCGTGCGTCTTGAATACACTCTTATCCCGTAGGGATTGAGTGCATGGCAGCAATGAGGAAGATTGTTCGTCAGCTTGCGAACGGAGTTCGCTTGGGGCTGCCTTTGGCGACCTCGCGCCAACAATTATTCTAGTTTTTAGGGTGCAAAACCACTAAAAAACTCCGTTTTTCTTCTTATTTTCTACTATTTATTGATTATTTTAATGATTATTGGTCATTTCCTCGCAAAAACGAGAGAAATTGACCTTTTTTTGTGCGTGGCGACCGTAGGGAGCCAGTGTAGGCTTGCATGGAGGGCTTTTTATGTGCTATTATACCAGGGTGGGGAGGGGTCTAGGCAGATTTTGTTTATTTTAGCACAGATTTTGGTACTATCGGTACCAGACTAGGGGTTTTTTTAAACTGACACACTATAGGTGCCACGTAATTCGACTTTTTACTTTGATTTTGCACTGGCGCACACGCACTTATACACTTGCTGTCATTCCTACGAATGTAAGCAGGCGAATCGACTTTCGACTTGACACTTGGGCTGGTGCAGTGGCGCCGTGCAAGGACTATTCGTCTTCGACTAGTCCAGTGCTAGAGATGAATCTGTCGAACAGTTGTTGCATACCTTCCCTAGTGGGTTTGATTTGCTCTGAACTCCAGATATAGGTAGTCTCAGTGGCTGGCTGTAGGTCTTCTACTTTGTCCACCCACTGCTCTTGGGCATCATCTCTAATAAAAGAGAATCTAATACCAGGCATGGTTGTATTCCTTTGCAAAGAAATAGGGGACAGATTTGCACCTGTCCCCCATAAGATTAGTTGACCATTGCGATGAGTCGTGTAATGGCTTCTTTGGTTGCCCCTTCGAAACCTGACACATCGAAACCTGTTCCTTCAAGGTCACGGAGCAGTTCTTTCTTAGTAGGACCCTGTACCTTAGCCGATTTTGCTTTAGGCTGGGCTACATAGACACCTTCACGCACCAGTTTAGAGCGTACTGAACGGATGCTCTTGTCGATAGAGGCTGCAATGTCCTCTACTGAAGTACCATTTTGGTACTGGTCGACGATGGTTGCGGTCAATTCTGGTGTGTAGTTTACTTGTGCTGCCATGTTGCAGTCTCCTTCTCTCTGATTGTTATAAGTGATATTAACAGATTGAGAGGCATCAAGCAAGTGTAAAGTAGATTTTATTTTGCCTATCAGCCACACTGTCTTAACCCTCTCTCTGTCTTTGATAGGCTCATTATAATATATTGAAGGGCAGGGATCAAGCGAAAAGTGACTTTCGCCGCTGAAATATTTTTTCACCAATCACATCAACTTTTTACTTGACAATTCCGCTTTTCCACTGGCGCAGGGAGTGTTGCAGACTTGCAACAGATTGCAACTTTTCGTCCAATCACATTCACTTTCTACTTGACAATCGTCGAACTACTACTGGCGCAGATAGGGGGTGGGGTTAAGAAATTGGATGAAGTGTGGTCGCTAGTGAAAAAAAATCTGTTAAGAGTGGTTCGTAACTCCTTGAATTAATTGGATTTAGCATGGTTTAATTGTAGCACGCAAAGCATTGAAAACATTGACAAAATCGGGTTTTGCGCCCGGCCCCACGCTAAGTCATTGATTTTAAAAGGAAAAGTGCGTATTAAATGCAGACCGGCCGCAAATCGTTGAAAAGTCAAGAAAAAAGGGCAATTAAATGCCCTTTAGTTGTTCGATTGTTTCGCGGATTGCTTGGGTGCGACCTTCATCTTTATCAGTCATATCTATAATATGCCAGCCAAGAGGATCAAGAGCAAACATTGCATCTTTTTTTATTGTTAGATCATCAAACTTGCTAGCGGCGATCGCATCATTAGGGCTGTGTTTCCAATAGCGCAAAGGATCAGATGCGCGTCTTTCTAGCAAGGTTTTTTGTTTTGTTTCGTCAACAGAAAGCCAAATTTTAATGATCGTCACATCTTGGTCAATTTCCCATTGGATCACATCTTGCATGAAATGATTATATTGAGCATTAGAACACCAGCCCATTACAGGCTGAAGCAAAGCGCGAGAATACCAAGAGCGATCAAAAAACTTAATTTCGCCTTCACGCGGAAGCAATTTTTCCCATTCGCTCAACCAGTGTTTCATCATGGTTTTAGTTGGCATAAATGAGCGCATCACGCTATGGGCATAGGGCGGCAGGTATCTGGTCAATTCGCGAATCGTTCCAGATTTGCCAGCACCGTCACGCCCTTCCAAGACAACGGCAACGCGCTTGCCTTCGGCGTGGATGCGTTCGGCTTGTTTATTCAATTCAACCCATAAATCATAACGATTAGTCATTTTTCAATCTCCTAGCAATCTGGATCAAAGTCGTGCCATTCTTGCGCCCAATCAGGCTGACCGTCATTCTGGTCATCTTCCCAAGACCAAGCGGCAGGGTGATCGTTTTCGACGATCTCCCCTTCGTCACAGTCAACGCATTCATTGCACGCGGTGGCTTCGGCAAGACCGACCGTCTCAACGATCAGTTCGCAATTTTCGCAACCCCAAACAGGCAACATCTTAAAAGTCTTAGACATGGGAAACCTCCTTTTTGATTTCAAATAATTCCCAAATATGCGACTGGAAATCGCGTGGTGATTTGACGATATGCAAACGCTTTTTGCGATTGAGAACCTTCATCAAGATTTGCGCTTCGATGCGTGTATCATCTGCGGCAGTATGCGCTTCAATAAAATCAGGCATCTGCATTTCAAAGCGATAAACATTTTGCGCGGTGGTGGATAGAAAGCGACCTGATGCGGTAACAGGTGCATCATACGCCTTCGGTGCGCTGTTAGCCCAATTCCCCCAAATATCGAGCAGATCAACCGAGCGAGTAAGAAACGGCTTGCCAGTCATGGCTTGAGAAGTTGAGCCAAGAACGCGACAATCAAAACCAGCATTATAAGCGCAAAGGATAATGCGATAGCCTTGACGATCAAGCCATGACAGGTGAGCATTGAACAAGCGGCGACCAGCGGCAAAGGTAGTGACCTTGTGGATTCCGTGACGCTGACGCTTGGCATATCCAGCGATCTTGTTAATGTAATATGGCTTTTCCTTGGTGATAACATCAAGAAAGTTGAGATCACCAGAACCCAAAACTTCGCCGCGCTTGGTGATGGTAGTCCAACCAAAGTCAAAAACTAAACCGTTGCGGAAACTAGTTTCAGTATCCATGACAACATAAGCATTTTTAGCAATCATAATATAAACCTTTCGTTTGCTGTTACATTATATATAAGCCATCCAGCCCTAAATTGCAACCCCTAAATGCAGTTTTTTTATATTTTTTTCGCTTTTTCTTGAAAGTGTGACATATTTGCAACGGTGTAAGTGCTTGAAAACAAAGGAAAAATCGGCCTGCGGCCGGGGCTGGCTAAGACTTTGATTTCATTAGATAAACTGTAAATTAATTTGCGAGGCTTTGTTAGTTCTCGTTTTGTTCCCGCTGGCGCAAAATGAAAGGGGCTTGCGCCCCTTTCTTAAAAACCGATTGCTTGTTGAGCAATTCCAGCCCAATAGCCAACGAAATAGGCGACAACGCCAAGTGCTAACGCTTCCATTAGTAGTCCTCCCCTGGATTTGGTAAGTTGCAGAAATAAGCATCACCGTTTTTGTCAATAACCTGATCTTCATACGGTGCAACGATGCGGCGATATAATTCTAGTTTGCAACATTCCAGCGCACCCATCATTTCATTAACATGGGCATAGCGAATTCCTGATTCAACCAGATAATTATCAATGAACGATGAAACCAGATAATTCAGATCACCAGCATTTTGTGGTTTCCAAGTTGTGCCTTGGTCTGCCAATTCACGATCAATTTCATCACGACGATCTTGTGGGATATAAGGCATTATGCAATCTCCTTGTTGAGCATTTGAGTTTTCTTTTCTTCGATACGCAAAGCCATTGTTGCGCCTTCAACCAGATCATTAGTTGGTAACCAATGCCAGTTGGGAAAATGAGTAAAGGCAACATCAGAAATTTCATTTGGTGAAATTGTCTTGCATTTGCCAACGGCATAGACAGGCTTACCAAAGCCAAAGGCCATGCCAATCTCAACCAACGCTCCGCGTTGTTCTTCGTTGAAATCTTCGCAATAGAGCAAAACGAAATCGGAATCCCGAACATCTTCATAGCAAAGTGTCCAGAGTTTATCCTTATGGTTAAGAACGAAATCGCTGTCATTGTCTAAATCAATCCAGCGAGCCTTGACAGGCATCCCAAGCGTATCACGCAGGAATTGGAATTTTGTGTTTTGCCAGACTTTGCCAGCGGTGTAGAATGTTTTGGTCATGGTGACCTCCTTGTTTATTTATCTTATATAACTAATATAGTCATTCTATAGGCAAAAGTCAATAGGTAAGTGAAAAAAAGATTGCAATGTTTTCAATGGCTTGTGATTTTTATTTGTCAATGATTTCAATGGGTTAGCAGCCCGCCCCCGGGGCCCCGCTAAGTCCTTGATTTAATTGGAAGAAACGGGTTTTAATTTAAGCGTTCTGAAAGCCAATTCATTATGCAGTCTTGCGACGCTTACGCGTGAGGTGATCACCTGAGTTGGGGAATTTTTTGTGGGTGATTTTCTCGGCTTTAGCGACGAACCGCGCCATTTTTTTGAGCGAATTAACATCATGGGACAGCATCCTTATAATCTGGAGTTTCGAAAAGCGAAAGCGACAATGCGACTCAATCGCCCTGATTAGCAATAATTTTCTTTTCATTTTTCCGATCCTTTTTAGAGGTGGATTTTTTGTTGGGGACAACCTGAGAGCGAAAAACTCTCAGGTTGCGTGCGATTGGATTGCGAGGCTTAGGCATCTTCAAAATGCCCAATCAATTCCTTGATTGCCTCTTTTGTCGCACCCATGAAGCCATCAACGGCGAATGGGGCGATCTGCTCAAGTTGAATGAGCAGTTCTTTTTTGGTAGGCTCATCGCTCTTGCGAGCCTTTGCCTTTGGGGTGGCGATATAGACGCCTTCCCGAACCAGTTTGGAACGAACCGAGCGAACCGATTTGTCAATCGCTGACGCGATATCCTCGACAGTAACGCCAGACTGATAGTCGTTGATGATTTGAGCAGTCATCTCTGCGGTGTAGTTTGGTGCTTTCATTTCATTTCTCCTACAATAAAAGCGTTTCGTTATGTATTATATATAGTGCATCTGACCCCAAAAGTCAAGGGGGGTAGGTCACTTTTTTTCGTTTTTTTATCCTTTAAAAACAATGAGTTGTGATTTTTTTTAAATTAATTTTCTCAATGAAATCAATAGGTTACGGGCCGCCGCCGGGCCCCTGCTAAGTGTTTGAAAAGATTCCATAAAGTGCGATTAAAAGAAGCAAAGCATTAGTAATTAAGATAGGTTTATCGTCGCGTTGCCAACCGTGAACAAACCATGAACAAGCGGCAAGACTGCCAACAATCAACGCCCATTGGGGCGCGCCATTAGCAAGCGCGCTCATTTGCCAAACAACCAAGATCGTCCCAAGATATCCAAACATTAGCGAAACCCTCTAATTGTTAAATGCGAAAACATTAAAGCCGAGATAATGCCCATCAGCATCATAGCCGCACCGATAATCAGATTATGCGTTTCTGGTAATTCAGCAATAGCCGCACCGAATACGATTAAAGACCAGCCAGACATAGCGCAAAGCGCAAAGAAGATACGAATCAAAAACATGATTACAACCTTTCGTTGATTTTGTTAGGATGAATTACGGTGATACCGATTTTTCTTAGCGTTGATCTTACGCTATCAGCATCATCAAACATGATCTTGTTTTTATGCTTGAATTGTTTGAGTGATAAGAAACTGTTAAGTTGTTTCTTTTTCAATTCAGCATCTGGTTCATTATTACCATGTGGTCTGCTGATGATCTTGTCAACGCAAATCCCATTGTCCATAAGAAACTCAAAGTCTGCATCTGACATATTGCGAGCAGTGCAGATAATGGTAAAGGCTTTTTTGCCAATCTTAGAAACAAGATGACCAAGAGGCAAAACCTGATCTTGGAAGATTTTTTCAGGTGTGCAATTTTCTTTCCATGCGGCAAGGTTCAGCGTGCCATCTGCAAGGGTAGCATGGCGATGATCGCTGTTGATTGTAGTGCCATCAAGGTCGAAGATTACGATATTGTGAAACATTTTTAATTCCTTTTCATTGTTTATATATATTATATAGCATCATGAATGCGTAAAGTAAACCCCTATCTTTTTTCGTAATGTTTTCAATCAGTTAGACGATCCGATTTTGCTTGCTGATCCCGAATCAGGAATCCCGATTCGCGAATCGGGAAAAAGTGAATAAAATCAATGAGTTAGCCCGTGCCGCCGGCATGGGTAATAATATTGCGTGGGGGGCGGTTAGGAGGACATAATATTGCGTCAGCCTGCGTAGCACCTCTACACGGCCTCGAACTGGGAAATTCTGAAAATCACGGTTATTTCTTGACATCCCTTAAAGGGAGGAGTACTATAGACTTAAGTTTGATTTACGCTCCCTTCGCGTTTCAAAAAAATTTTTAAGGGAGAAATTATGGAATGGCTAGTTTTTGTAGTATTAATGACTGCGCAAGGCGATTTAGAGAAAAAATATAATACGGCTAATACTTTTGAAGATAGAAAATCATGTATTAATATGATTACCTCTTACACACCTATTATCATTGAAGACCTTGAAACTAGTGGTTTACTTAATAACAATACCCTGTTAGGTATAGGGTGTTTTGAACCGATAACGTTACAAGAAGAGTTGGTAATATATTAAATGTTTAAATATGGACCTTTACGTTATATTATAGATTTAGAAGAAGATGAAGAGGGTAACTATTATTGGCCTGGATTACCCCCTGTCGGTTATGATGATATTGGGATTCCTATTGATGAGAACGGTAATCAGTGTTTGCCAGGTGAGACAATTCTTCATCTTAATTATGTTCCTACAGAAACCGAATGGTGTGACCTTTTACAAGTAGAATTACCTACCTTAGATTCTGTACGTCCGTGGTTTGAAGATAACTTTTTAGTTGTTACTAACAAAGACCTTTGTAGATATATTTTTAAATGGTATTGGTGGAATTATCACAATTCTGATTCTTATAAGGCTCTCATTGAGAGTAAGTCTTTTAGTTCAGTACAGGAAATAATGGAGGCAGTATGGCCAGACGTAATGACATCGTAGAAGCTTTTGTAGACCACCTCGGCCTCAACACTGACGTGTTGCCGGCAAACGTGTCTCGTAGGTTTAAGTATTTAGATGATGTGAATGATTTTCCTTACATTACTTTTGTGCCACGCCAGGAAAGCAGAGATCACTACGGATCAGCTCGTAAATTAGCTTTGATAGCAATAGATCTTAGAATCTATGTGTACGATGGAGATACTGACGATATCGCATCAGAGTGCGAAAGGCTAGCCGATCAAGTGGAGGCAGCTGTTGATACATTCGCTGCAACTTATCCTCAATATGAGATTGAAGAGGCACGCGTAGCTACACTTAGAACTGATGATGGACTCATGACACCTTATGGAATAGCTGATCTACAGCTATCAATTCTTTATGAAGTGGAGACAACATGACAACAAAAAACAATAACACAGCTGTGACTACCACTGTTGATGCGCTAAACCGCAGCTTAGAGGCTCCGCCTCTTGACCCGGTTATGCTGGCGCTCGCTAACGATTACCTATCGGGTAAAGGAATAGATGAACTAGCAGATGAGTATGGAATTACCGAAGACCGAGTTACATCGGTGATTGAGAAAAAAGAAGTAAAGAACTATATCGATTCAGTGTTTGCAACGCAAGGATATCTTAATCGAATCAAGCGCATCAACCTAATCAATTCAGTGATTGACCAAAAAATACAAGAAGCTGTGGAAACAGGCATCTACTCTAAAAAAGACCTCCTCGACTGGATGAAGCATCTACAAGAGGTAGAAGCGAGCCTTAAGCCGAAGACACAAGGCCCTCAAGTTGCGGTACAAATCAACAACTATGACAAGCTTATGCGGGATCTCATGGAATGACCACCACATGGTTACGTGAATTCGTCCGTCTCATCCACCAACACGAACAGACACGTGCTTCATGGGTGGAGAGACAAAAAAATTCGCGAGCGCTTCGCGCTCGGTTTGAAGAGCAAGATGACCATGGGCCGCTTCGATATATTAAAAAGTGGGTTCGAGGATACAATTGAAAGTTATAATTGCAGGAGACTCTTACTCAGCGTCAACAGCTATTTGGCACCAAAATTGGGATAAACGTTGTGTAGGTATGAGTGGTTTTTCTAATCGAGATATTTACCACTCTCTTAAACAATATTCAGGGTGGGCTGTTATAAATTTATCTTCTCTACATAGGCTTCCTCGGTCAAAACAAACTTGGGATATGCCAGAACAATATGGAAATGCTCGTTTATATGAGTTGAATTGTGAGTATGCAAAACGTATTATTGCACAGTGGAAAGATACAGCTGTCATTTGGTCTCCATTTCCCGACTATGAACAGTGGGACGATGTAGAGTGGATTAATTTAGGTGCAGAAGATACCATGTGGGCATCACTTTATCCCAGAAATGTAAAATACTATGGTCATCTCACTCTTAAAGGACATGCTCAACTCAACACGTTGTTAAGCAATAAACTTAATCAAAAAATAAATAAGAACACACATGTCAAAACAACTTCGTGAGAGTGACAATGTATGATCGTGTGGTGGCCTACGGATGCTCTTTAACTGCAGGAACTGAGTTGGGTGACCATATCATTCTGGGGAAGACTATCTCAGAGGTTGACACGTTAAAGCGTGAATGGGGACTGCAACGTTGGCAACAGTTTGAACGCCTTCGTGGGCTGGAAGAGGAGGGGCGAAAACGTGCTTGGCCTGCACACCTTGCTCGTGCAATGGGGTGTGGATATCTTAACCTAGGTCAGTCAGGAGCTTCTTTAGATCAATGCTTGCTTCGCATGAAAAATCAATTGCACAATGAGACAGATTTAATTATAGTAGGTTTAACATATATACAACGTGCATTACGCTTTTCAGGATCGCTAGAACAAATTGCAAAACACCAAGACCTTGAGACAGCTTGTTGGAACTGGTTTCGCGCACTAGATCAGATGTGTGAGATGGGGAGTTGGTTTGTTGAGATAGCTGATACAAAAGCTGCTCTCACTTTTCGATACTGTGAGAACCGAGATTTAAAATCATACTGTGAATCAGTGTGGACTAAGGCTAACGCTAGGCTGATCCCAGTTAAGAAACCTGAAACAAGATTACACGCTAATTCACATCCCTACGAGTCATGGCATGTTGAGATCAGTAGGCAGATAAAGGAGTATTTTAATGAGCAAACAACCTCGTGATGATGGTAATGATCCTATTCCAGTTCTAGGGCTTCGCCCTAATGCAGGACATCAAGTTCCTTTTTCTTCTGACTCTAACACTTCTCCAGCTATTTCAAGCTCAATTCGTGTGGTCACGTTGTACTCTACTCAAGACTGTTTTATTGAGACAGGTGGTGCCGCAGTTGAGGCTAATACTTCAAACTCTCATTTTTTACCAGCCTCACTTCCTTATGATATCTCATTAGGAGCTGAAACTGATGCAACTAATAATGATAAGTATATAGCTGTAATTCAAGCTACCAGCGGAGGGACGCTCTACATCTCTGAGAGAGACTAATGCCGTTAGGGATTACTCGCCTCGTTCTATCTACTTCAGCTATCCGTAGATTTTTTGGTGGTGAGGTTATAACTGATTTTGAGTATATTACCACCCAAGACGGTCGCACTCTTCAAGATCAAAGCTTTAGATTTATTGCTGTAGAACAAAGTGATATAGTCACTGATACTATTGAATCTCTTGGTTTAGATCCTCTTATCACTCAAGATGGTAGATTCTTCTCACTCAATCAAAACCCAGATTTAGTGTTGTTGCTAAACCAAGACTTTGATACAGCTGGTGATCATTTTATAACACAAGACGGTCGAGATATCGTAACACAAGATAATCGTGCAATTTTAACCCAACGTGAGAGTTAAACAACTTTTCATTTTGACAGTCTACACGCTGTATGCGACAATAATCGAAATATGTTCACTTGGGCAAAAGGAATTTAAATGGCAAACGTAAAAATTACCGATCTCACGGAATTAGCTGCTATTGACGTAGCAACTAATGACGTGTTACCGATTGTTGATATCAATAACGATTCTACTAAAAAGATAACCATTGCATCGTTGACCACCTCGTTGGCAGCGGCGAATGACTATGCCACTTATGTAATTCTTAATGCTAATATTGATGCAGTTTCTGCTAATG